>ENA-UOXV01007385-UOXV01007385.1-marine-metagenome-genome-assembly--contig:-NODE-7385-length-11144-cov-4.501939_pt1 | contig 11144 bp, 9 predicted proteins | sample MGYA00238165_ERZ766961 | MGnify/ENA primary metagenome ERZ766961 (study PRJEB28924, sample SAMN03173240) | marine metagenome | biome: Marine; feature: Water; material: Subsurface seawater | place: North... | reverse complement strand
GCCAACACGATCACGGGCGGTGCCAGCAATGATACAATTGATGGCGGTGGTGGCAACGATACCCTCATCAGCGGCACCGGCAATGACGGATTCAATGGCGGCACGGGAACCGACACCCTCGACTTCTCCGGTGATGCCGCAGGCGTAACGGCCAACCTGCAAACGGGATCAGCAACTGATGGCAGCGGCGATACCGATACACTGTCAGGCCTCGAAAATATTACCGGCTCAAACTTCAACGACACTCTGACAGGTGATACAAGCGCTAATGTTCTTGATGGTGGTACAGGGAATGACATCTTAAGCGGTGGTGCGGGTAATGACACCATCACCGGCGGTACCGGCACAGACACGGTGACATTCGCCAGTGATGCCGCCGGCGTGACCGCTAATCTTCAAACCAATACAGCGACAGACGGCAACAGTGATACCGACACGCTATCGGGTCTCGAAAACATAACAGGATCAAACTTCAACGACACCCTCACCGGTGATACAGCCGCTAATGTTCTTGATGGCGGCACGGGGAATGACACCATCAGCGGTGGTGCGGGTAATGATACGCTCACGGGGGGTACCGGAACCGACACAGTAACCTTCGCCAGTGACGCAGCCGGCGTGACAGCGAATTTGCAAACCAATACGGCGACAGATGGCAATAGTGATACCGACACGCTTTCCGGTTTTGAAAACATCACCGGTTCTGGCTTTAACGACACCCTTACCGGCGATATCACAGCCAACACCATTGATGGCGGTGCCGGTAACGACACGCTTTCCGGTGGTGCTGGCAACGATACACTCACCGGGGGCACTGGTACCGACACAGTAACCTTCGCCAGTGATGGCGCCGGTGTCACAGCAAACCTACAAACCAATACCGCAACCGACGGTAACGGCGACACCGATACACTGTCGGGTCTTGAAAACATAACAGGGTCGAATTTCAACGATACGCTCACCGGCGACACAGCCGCTAATGTCCTTGATGGCGGTGCGGGCAATGACACCATCAGCGGTGGTGCTGGCAATGATACACTCACCGGGGGCACTGGTACCGACACGGTGACTTTCGCCAGTGACAGCGCAGGCGTGACAGCAAGTTTGCAAACCAACACGGCGACAGATGGCAGCAGTGATACTGATACCCTTTCGGGATTTGAAAACCTCACCGGTTCTGGCTTTAACGACACCCTTACCGGCGATACGGGCGCCAACACAATTGATGGTGGTGCGGGCAATGACACCATCAGCGGTGGTTCGGGGAACGACACACTGACCGGCGGCACCGGTACCGATACACTCACATTTGCCAGTGATGGCGCCGGCGTGACCGCTAATTTGCAAACCAACACGGCAACCGACGGCAATGGCGACACCGACACGCTTTCTGGTTTTGAAAACGTTACCGGTTCCGGCTTTAGCGACACGCTCACAGGTGATACAGCCGCGAATACAATCGATGGCGGCGCCGGTGCTGATGCCATCACCGGCGGTACCGGAAACGACACACTGACCGGCAGCACTGGAGATGACACCTTCACGGTTCAAGATGGCACGGGAACGGATACCATCACCGACTTTACCGCCGGGGCGGCAACCGATGACACCATTGATCTTTCGGGCGTTGCATCGCTAACCAATTTTGGTGATGTCACAGCGGCGGCAACCGATGTCGGCGGCGACGTTGATATTGATCTCGGCGGCGGCTCGACATTAACGCTGACAGGCGTGAACATCGCACAACTCGATGCCAGCGACTTTACGTTTTAATTCGACGCTCTAGCTATTTTTATATTCAATCTCGAGAACTTTAACGATTTCATCCGACATGTTCTTTGCAATGTGCTCGATGGGTGCTTTGCGAAAATTAGTCACGCCCGGTGAGTAGTCCACCATGCGTACGGTGCCATCGGCGGCAGAAATTTCGAGGCAGCCACCTGATTGCTGCACGGTCACATAATCCCAATCATGGAAATGCCAGCCGGTTTGCTCGCCCGGCTGGAATACCCATTCGCTGATCCGCGTGGTCTCGTTGTCGAGCAACACCGTCTCCGTGCCGAATTTGGCATTCGGTTCTTGTTCGGCTGTTTTCGCATCGAGCTTTGTCGACATACGCTAAACCTGTGTCTGCAAACCACCATTGGCTTGAATCATTTGACCGTTCACAACCGCACCCTGATCGGTAACCAGCATCGATACAATCGCACCAATATCTTCCGGTGCACCCAAGCGGCCAATCGGGATTTCTTCCCCCCAGCGGGCGATACGATCCTGAATGTTCCGATCATCTTGGATCGTCGAGGTTGGACCCGGTGATATCAGATTTACGGTGATGCCTTTCGGACCGAGTTCTTTGCAGAGTGCTTTCGTCATACCCCAAAGCGCATGCTTGCTCGCCGAGATGTGTGAGCCATTTTCATAACCACGCATTGCCTGCATGCCTGCGAAATTTACAACTCGCCCCCAACCGCGCTCGACCATGCCCGGACAGCAAGCGCGGATCAGCCAAAAGACTGATTGCAAGTTGGTCGTCATCACATTGTCCCATTCCGCTTCATCCATTTCGAATATTGGTGAATGGGGCCGGATCGCGGCGTTGTTGATCAACACATCGACTTTACCAAAATGATCAATTGCTTCGTTGGCGAGGCGCTCGACGTCTTCACGTTTCCCCATATCGGCAAGCACGCCAATCGCATCGACACCGCACGCCTTCATATCGGCAACCGCGGCATCACAAGCATCTTGTTTGCTGGTGCCGTTGATTACGATGTTATAACCATCTTGGGCGAGCCTTAACGCCACGCCATAACCGATGTTACGGCTTGATCCTGTTACCAGTGCTACTTTTCGATCTTCGCTCATTATAATGTCCTTTCTTATTTAGCTTGCGCGACACGTTCCATAATCGGGTGCACATCGGCTAAGTTATCAATATCTTCAACGAGTTCGATGATTTCTTCTGATGCCTGCTTTGGCATTGCCGGCTCCACACAGTCGCGGAACTTGGCCAGTCGTTCATCGCGAGTCAGTGGCACGCCCCACAGTCCGCGTGGCTTATCACACCGCGCGACCAATTCTCTGCCGTCCTTGGTTTTAACGGTAACGATGGAATAAGTGTCCGGAAAATCCAGCGTAATGTCTTCACGCATATTCAAATGAATCTTCGGTAACAGCGCTTCGATATCGGGGGCGAAGCGGCGTTCATCGGAAAAGCTCTCCACTTTAATGCGCCAATCAATAAGGGCTAATGCGGTCGCATATTGCACGCTGAACTTACCATCAAGCCCGGTGATCGGTTGCGGCCGATTGACATAATCCATGATGGGAAAATCGACGTTGACCGATTCGATCTCATCAGGCTTGAGATCATGTTTATTAACGAGTTCTAACGTGGCATCGATCGGCCGGTGGGTATAATAGTTACAAGGGTGCTTCTTAAAACCGACACCGGGATCGATCATACGATACGGCTCGCCAAAACCTTTTAAGAACAATTCAAGGTCACAATTCTCGTTGCCGTAAAATAAATCGAAGAAATCGCCTTTGCCAAAAATATCATCACTCGCCGTCCAACCTATTTTGGCGAGTTCCGCCGACTCAACGCCCATACGCGCGGCATGGCCGCTGTGCGATGATTTCGTCATGGTGCCGGTGTTAGCCGACATCGATCCTGCACGCGAGCCGGCGATACCGTAACACATAAGAAACTCTTCGCGGTTCAAGCCGAGCAACAAACCCGCCGCCGTGGTCGCGCCCATGGTGCCGGAGACACCGGGTTTGTGAAACGTGCTACCCGGCATGACCCGAAGTGACGCGGCACGCATCTTGCCTTGAACTTCGAAACACAAAACGATGGCGCGCAAAATATCTTTGCCGGAAAAATTATATTTTTCCGAAAGCGCCAATATCGCCGGTAAGGTCGGTGAGGTTGGATGGTTCAAGGGCCACCACGTATTATCGTAATCAAGCGCGTGAGCAAGGCAGCCGTTCGAATACGCCGCATTCAGCGCGTTCGATTTAAATCCGCCGCCGATCACCGTCGACTCCGCCGTGCCACCGAGCGATTTGGTGTATTGGATAGCTTTTTGGCCCAATCCCAACGGCTCGCGAAGCGCCGCAATCATCACCCCAATACCGTCCAAGCAAACTTGGCGGGCAATCTCAATCGCATCTTCCGGAATATCGTCAAGTTTGGTTGAGAGCAGTTTATCGACCAGATCGCCTGTTACACTCATAGTTTGATCTCCCCTTTGATATTATTAAATGCCGCTGAAATCAGCATCAACCCAGGCCCGTTTTTGCGATGATTCATTACCGGCATTAAGCAACCGATGAATACGCAAGCCATCTTCGTAATTGGGCCGGCATTCATGATCGTTAATAATGGCATCATAAAAGGCCGCCCATGTTTGTGCGATACAGAATACGCCTTTCTGCTCGTCGATCCCGGATACTGTATAATATTTTTTTGGCACCTCCAACGGATGGAAATCGCGCTGCAGCCGTTCGGGTGAGGTGGGATTGGCAATGTATTCATCCATATCGACCCGGTTGCCAAATAATTGATATGAGCCGCGCTTCGGATCACCTTCACCGGATTCTTTATTCCAATCTTTGGTCGATTGTTCGGTGCCGAGATAAAGCATGCCTTCGGTACCGTAGATTTCAAATCGGTCACCGGAGCCAAACCAGCCGGTTTGGCTCATATGCAATGTACCTGTGGCACCGCCATCGGTTTGCAGCAGATACACCATGTTATCAACCTGATCACTTTTAATAACACCGCCAGTATCGACCGCGGCGCGCTCCGGAACTTTGAGAGAGTAATCACAAGACACAGATATAATTTCTTGATTAAGAATGCCGCGGATACGCTCCAGACTCCGGCCACTGCGATACCCAGGCTGCCCGCCCATCGACGATTGAAACAACCATTGCCGATGCGACGGTCGAGGCACGATGTAGTTACTGACGATATCACTGATACTGAAGGTGATCGGTTTGCCGATATACCCATCGGCGATCAGATCGCTCATGTAGCGCACCACCGGATGATGGTGGTACTGATAGCTGACCACCGTTTTGACATTTTTCTCTTTCGCCATGTCGTACATTTCTTGGGCCTGATCGCTATTCAAACCCATGGGGAACTCGTTATAAACATGCTTACCGGCTTTTAATGCGGGCATGGCGGCTTGATGGTGATACGCCGGGCGCACAGACACACAGACAATATCAAGATCGGTTAGCTCATCGACCATGCGCTCGACGCTATCGAACGCGTGGGGAATACCGAAGTGGTCGGCGCTTTCCTGCGCCGTTTCCATCCGCGAAGTGCAGGTTGCCACCACCTCAAATTTTTCAGGCAGAGCCAGCAGTGCCGGTATATGCGTGCGCACGGCAAACCGTTCGCGGCCATCTGGGCTATGAGCAAAACCAGCGCCGACGACGGCGACTTTTAACTTCTGGCTTGCAGCTGCCATCTGAATGCCTCCCTTATATTTTTATTTCTGTGCGGTCGAACTGCCGCAGACTTTGTGGAATATTTTATTTTAACGCGACGCCAAGCACGATAGCACCGATGATAATGATTCCCACAATCACGAGCCAGGATTTATTGCCTCCTGCCGGCTCGGCAGTACTTTCAGCCGATGTTGACACCAAAGCTTCTCCGGCCACTCCCTCTTTTTGAGCCGGCGTTGCAGGTGAGGAGACACCCGTTACCGCTAATTGCTCAACAAAGTTAGAAAAAAACTCATCCGCCAGCTTTTTTGATGTGGAATCGATGAGCCGCTGGCCGATTTGAGCAATCTTACCGCCGACGGAAGCTTTCGCTGAATACGTAAGAACCGTCTCGCCGCCCTCTTCGGTCATCGATACGGTTGCACTACCGCTGCCGAACCCAGCGGCACCGCCTTTGCCTTTACCCGAGATTGTATAACTGTTCGGTGGATCCATATCTGACAACGTCACATCACCGGCAAACTTCGCCTTCACCGGGCCAATCTTCAGTGTCACTTTGGCTTTGAGTTCAGTATCTGAAATCTTTTCAACTGAATCGCAACCGGGAATGCTGGCCTTCAAAACCTCCGGGTCGTTCAGGGCATCCCATACGGCTTGTTTCGATGCCGGGATGCGATATTCGCCAGTCATATCCATAGATGCTCGCTCCATATTCAGGCTATTACGAGGGTTGTTTTATCACGTTCCTCAAAAAGAGCCCAAGGATTTGCGGAAGCTTTTTTTAAGAGCCCCACGCCTTTTTTGGGCCTGGGTACGAACATTTGCAACTTGCTCAGCAGCTGTGCCGATATAATTTTCAGGCTTTAAAAGCGCTTTGATATCCGCCAGCGATAAAAACTTTTTGATGTCCTTATGGTGTGTGACGGCCTCACTGAAGTCGCCGCCTTTAGTAGCCACTTCGATGGCGACATCATGCACAAACTGATGGGCCCAAACTTTACGATTACTTTTTTCGGCCAAGCCAAGCATGACGGATTCCGCCATGATGAGACCACCACGCTCCATTAAGTTACTTCTCATGCGCTCTTTGTGCACTTGAAGTCCGCCAAAAATACGCGTCGCGCTCGCGGCGGCAACGGCGGTATGCAAAAATAAATTGGGGATGCCATAAAATTCCGGAGCGAGCCGCGATATGTCACGTTCGTGTTGGGTTTGAATTTCACTTAAAGATGCAGAAAACCCGCGCGCGAGCCGAGCCAATCCGGTCCACCATTCTGACGGTTCGGGGTTTTGTTTTTGCGGCATGGTGCTAGAGCTGAATTGCATATCGCCCCATGGCTCGGATATTTCGCTTACCTCGTTACGTTGCAAATCGCGAATTTCCATACCCATTTCGCCGAGTGTGGTGCAAATCATTGCCAAGGTATTGCCGAGCTCGGCAAACCGATCAATTCGTTTGTGAGGACAAATCGGCGGCACCACAAGGCCAAGACGTTTGCCAACCAATCTTGTCAATCGATCAACACGTTTTTCTCCAACAACAAGCGCGTACGATGACTGCACGCCTGTAGCACCAAAGAGCGTCAAGATCATGAGCCTCTCGGCGCACGCATCAAGCCGTTCGAGATGGGCACCAATGGTATCGGCCATCACGGCAACTTTGTAACCGAATGTAATAGGTGCGCCTTGTTGGCCTTCACTGCGGCCCGCCATAACCGTCAGGCGATCTTTATGAGCAAGCTTGAGCAAAGTGTCTTCAAGTTTAAACAATGAGGGAACAAGAATTTGCAAGGCATTACGAATTTGCAGCGTTAGGCCTGTATCCAACACATCTTGCGTGGTGAGGCCGAGATGAAATCGTTCCCCCGCATCGGGCACCGCATCGCGAAAAGCTTTGACCAACGCTACAATCACATGGCCGGTTTTCTTATGCCAAGCCGCTACGGCTTTTGGTGTGATTTTCTTCGTATTGCAGTTGCGGATGATTTTATTGGCGATACTTTGAGGCACGACACCCATATTGCCTTGCGCTTCCGTAACGGCGGCTTCGAGATCAAGCCAGCCTTGCAGCATTTTCTCTTCAGTCCAAATGCTGCGCATTTCCGGCGTGCCGAATTTATCTTGATAAATAAGCGATTGATGGATCATGTCGCTGCCACAATCTCACCGCCCGGTGAAACAAAACCACCGACGCCGGGCTCGGCAACAATTTCACCGTCTTTGGCAACAAGCGTTCCGTTTACAAAGGTCATCACCGGCAGACCGCGCAAGGGCCAGCCCTCGAACGGTGAGTATTTGGCCTTGCTCATGAACTTTGCCGGATCGAGTTTCCAGGTTTTATTCATATCAATCACGACAAGATCCGCATCGGCACCCACCTCAAGTGAGCCCTTCTTCGGATACACACCGAAGACCTCGGCTGGGCGTTTTGATGTCGCTTCAACAAATCGTGCCAGTGATAAGTTTCCTTCGGCGACTTGGTTAAGCATCAACGGCACCCAGTAATCTAGTGCCGGAGCACCGGGTGCGGATTTCCAAACATTCTTTTCAAGCTTGCGGTCGATATCTTGCGGTGCGTGATCGGAGCCAATCATATCAATTGTGCCGTCGAGTAGACCCTGCCACAACGCTTGCTTGTGTTCAGCGCCGTGTACGGGCGGCGAAAAACGTCCGATTGAGCCGTCCATTGCAATGGTTTCTTCTTCAGTGAGCAATAAGTTTGCCGGTGTCACCTCACACGTGAGATCGCCATGATAGTTTTGCTTGGCCCAGCGGATGAAATCGACCGAACCTTTGCCGACCACATGACAAATATGAATGCGCGCACCGGTTTGTTTGGCAATCGCGACTTCGCTAAAGACGGCGACATCTTCGACCATGTTGGGCCGCGAAAACATGAGCGCGCGCATATCCGGCTTCATGGTTTTTTGCGCGAGCTCTTCGAGATACGTAATCAGTGACTGGTTTTCCGAATGAATCGCGGTAAGCCCACCAAATGATGCAGTCTTTTCTAATATTCGGAACATCTCTTGCGGTTCAGCGGCGATGTATTGCTTAAACGCCGGATCGCCATACCCGCTTTCGGCGGTAAATATTTTAAAACCAATGGCACCTAAGGGTGCAAACTGATCGAGGATATCCACGTTCTTCGGACAGGCCCAAACATAAAGCCCGATGTTTACGTACGCCCGTTCCATCACCCGGTCACGACGTTCTTTAAAGGCATCGATCGTCGTCACCTTAGGATCGTTGTTCGGCATATCGAACACAGTGGTGATGCCGCCGCGGGCCGCGGCAGCCGTACCCGTGAAATAGTCTTCTCGTTCGCTAAAGCCAAACTCACGCAAATGGGTGTGGCCATCGATGATACCGGGCAGCACTAAATTGCCGGTAACATCGATGCTTTCAAATGCTGCTTCAATAGGCAGGTCTTCACCGATCTCCGCAATACGGCCATCCTGGACGCGAATATCCATTACCTTCTCGGCGCCCTGCCAAGGTAAAGTGCCGTTTCTGAGAATGAACGCTGAGCGATCCGCCATATCATGGTCCTACCTGGCTTTATATATTATGGTCTTTGAAGAACGCTCTCGACAATAACTACTTCCCTTTTGGGCTTAAAAGGCACGATTTGATGGGCAAAACGGCTGTAGAAAAAATTCTCGCTCGGGTCATTGGCAGGGCGAATATTATGCCCGGCGAAATTATCTACCCGGAGCCCGATACCATCATCATGCATGATGGTCATGCCCACAAATTTCTGCGCGAACTTTGGGACATGGGTGTCAAAGAATTATGGCATCCCGAGCGCATCATGATCGCCATGGATCACCGTGTTCCCGCGCTCAATCCGAGCATCGCGCAAAGCCACGCCGATACCCGCCATTTTGTAAAGACCTATGGTATCGGACATTTTTTCGATATCGGCAATTCTGGCATTACTCATCAGCTACAAATCGAACGCGGCTTTGCCCGTCCCGGTACATTCATCGTCACCCGCGACGGCCACTCACCCACCGGCGGCGCGGTCGGCTGCCTTGCCATTTCTATCGGTCAGGATATTTTGCCGTATCTAGCGCTTGGCAATTCTTGGCTGCGTGTACCTGAAACATTGCGAATGACCTTAACCGGCAAAGCCGGTCCCGGCGTGTTACCGCGCGATGTTGCACAAACCTGCGCAAAACTCATTGGCCCTGAACGGGCAGACAATCGGGTTATCGAATTTTCTGGAGAGTATGTCGATGGTCTTGAGATGGATGGTCGTCAGGTGTTGTGTAACATCATGGTTGAAATTGATGCCGTCAGCTCCTTTATCAATCCGGATGAGAAATGCATTGAATACGTTCGCGCCCGAACCGACCAACCGTTCAAGCCGGTCACCAGTGATAAAGATGCTGCTTATGCCGAAACCTTGGAGCTTGATGTCTCGACCCTTGAGCCCATTGTTGCCGCGCCACCTGAACCCGATAATGTCATGCCGGTCTCTGCCGTCGCCGGCAAAACGATCCACCAGATTTTTATTGGAACCTGCGCCGGTGGCATGCTCGATGATATTCGTGCCGCGGCCTCCGTTATGAAAGATCGACACGTTGCCCCGGGCGTACGTGCCCTTATCGCACCGTCAACCCATCGCATCCTTGAACAGGCGACCCAAGAAGGCCTGATCGATATCCTCACCCAAGCCGGCGCAACAATTATGGTGCCCGGTTGTGCGGCATGTTCAGGCTCAACAGGTCCGTTAGCCGATGGCGAGCGCTGCATTACCACAGCGACGTCAAACAAACCGGGTCGCATGGGCAGCAAAGATGCCGAGATATATATCGCCAATGCCATAACCGTCGCGGCCAGCGCCATTGCCGGAAAAATTGTTGATCCGAAAGAGGTAATGGGATCATGACCGATAATATGATTTTCGAGGGCCGCTGCTGGAAGTTCGGCAATGATGTTTCCAATGATGACGGATTAATGGACCGCACGTTTTTTCGCAGCCGCATTTACGACGCTGAAGTCTTGGCGCCTCATGTGCTTGAGCCTCTTAGTCCCGCATTTTCTAAAGAAGCGCAGGCCGGCGATGTGATTGTCGCCGGGCAACGGTTCTGCCATGGCAATCCTCATCCGCAAGGGTGTATTGGCCTGCAAAAAAGGGGGGTCGCTGCCATTGTTGAAAGCGTACAAAACACGCCCTATCGTCTCATGGTCACCATGGGCGTTGCCTTTCTGCCGTTCGCGAAAGATGTCACAAAATTGGTGAGCGATGGCGACCGGGTGCGCCTTAATATCGTAACGGGCCTCTTCGAAAATATAACATCGGGAAAATCAGAAACATACGAACCACTCCCCGAATTCCTAATCGATATCATCGCCGCCGCGGGATCGAAAGATCACGTGCAAAAACGATTGATCGAAGCGGGCAAGATTTCCGCTTAGAAACTTAAGTGTGCGCGAATTTTTTTGCTGAACGGTCTTGAGGATCAGGATCGCGGTTCAGATATTTCTTTGTTAAACCTTCCCATGTGGCCAGCCGCGACCATTCGGGTTTTTTGAGAATTTGGCCGTCATCAGAAATAAACGGGCTCGGCATAAAAACGGAGATTTGTTGTTCACCCTCACCATTGAACAACTGCAACCCCCAATTGACCGGCTGGTCTTCGGTATTAAGGCCCCGAAAGAATTCA
>ENA-UOXV01007382-UOXV01007382.1-marine-metagenome-genome-assembly--contig:-NODE-7382-length-11147-cov-4.388839_pt1 | contig 11147 bp, 10 predicted proteins | sample MGYA00238165_ERZ766961 | MGnify/ENA primary metagenome ERZ766961 (study PRJEB28924, sample SAMN03173240) | marine metagenome | biome: Marine; feature: Water; material: Subsurface seawater | place: North... | reverse complement strand
ATTGCTGATAAGCCTAAGCAGATGGATAATGGGTCTAAGTATGTTTGGGTGGGTTATAATTCAAAGAACCTTCAGGTGCAAACACCACCAATGGACGTTGCATTTAATATGAGTTGTTTCGATAAGGGAGAATATCCAAAGTATTCAGTTGAACTTTCATTCTCAGGAATGAATAATGATAAGTCTCTTCAGAGGTTTTATGAAAATCTTTGTGCTATGGATGAACACCTTATTGAAGCAGGAATGAGTAATTCTCTTTCATGGTTCAAGAGCAAGAGTGCTTCAAGGGATGTGGTTGAGGCAAAGTATAGTCCTATTGTTAAGGTTCCTCTAGATAAGGAAACTGGTGCTGAACTAACTCAGTATCCTAAGCGCCTGCGCCTAAAGGTTCCTTACTACGACGGGAAGTTTAATTGTGAAGTTTATGATAAGGAAGGTAATAAGATTGAAGCACCACTAGATCAGGTTCTTGTTAGGGGAACACGGGTCAAGGCAATTATTCAGTGTGTTGGTCTATGGGTTGCATCAGGAAATTATATGTGTCAATGGAAGCTTGTTAGGTGTGAAGCAGATGTTCTTCAACAGAATGTATCAACTTGTGCTTTCCTACCAGATAGTGATGATGAGGATGCAGGTGAATCTACTTCTACAACTACTTCTACAACTACTTCTGCTCCTGTAGCAGAGTCTAGTGAACCAGTTGCTGAACCTTCAACACCAGCAGAAAATACTAATGGACAGGTTGAAGATTCAGACGAAGAAGACGACGAAGATGACGAAGATGACGATAGTGAAGATGATGACGATGATGACGATAGCGATGAGGAAGAAGAACCTAAGGAACCGACTCCTCAGCCTTCACCTGCGCCTTCTCCAGAACCGGTGAAGAAAACTAAGAAGGGTGGAAAAAAGGCAAAGACTACTAAGGGAAAGTAATTAATAAATATTACTTTAAATGAACTTAAATAAAATTTCTTAATTAAATAAAATTAATCATAAAATTAATCATAAAATTAATCATAAAATTAAATAAACTAAATAAATAGAAAATTAAAATTTTTCTATTTACATATATTAATGGATATTTCTCAAAAGTTCGTCAATAAAGTTAAAAGTATTGACTTTTTTAAAACAAGTTTAAAATTAAAAATGAATTTTATCCAGACGGGTTTAGGAAATGTTACACCATTAACAACATTAACACCACAGATTGGAGGAGCAGATCAAAAAGTAAATGAAGAGCAAGAACTGGAGAATTTAAAAAAAAAGTCTAACCTTTTATCGAAAATAAAAAATATTTATATAAATCCTTTTTTTGAGAACGGTAATTTTTTTAATCTAGAAAGCAATCCTATATTAGAAGATTACCAATATATTATATTTGGTGCTGGACCTGCTGGTTTATTTACATATTTATGTTTATTGAAAGAAAAAGTAGATTGTAATAAAATTATAATGTTAGATATAAGAGGAGGAAGAAATAGGCAAAATAGAGTAAAGGTTAATATGGCTTTAGAAGAACTGTTAAATATTTTAAAAGATTTTAAAGATATATTGAATCCAACTGATTATTTAGATTTTTCTGCTTTTTTGGAAAAAAATATAACTGAATTAAAAGGAGATAAAAAAGATATTCCTATAAATCTCGTTGAACTCCTATTATTGAGAATTATTTATAATATATTACAGTATAAAAGTATCAATATAACAAATTCATCCGTATTGTTAGGAAAACCTACAAATAAAAAAAATAAAATTAATATTCGACTAGAAAAAAGAGAAGGAATCCATAGTGTTTTTCTATTAAAAAATAAATATTTTTTTGATTGTACTGGTGGAAGATTGGGTAATATTTTAAAAATTCATGAAGACCAATTTGGAAATGAAATTGATTTAAAATCTAAATATATAACTACAGAAACATATTTTGAAACAATAGAAGATAACCGAGGTATAGAAGTATTACCCGGTGTGGAAGAAATAGTAAATAAGGTTGAATCTATAACAGGTGCCCAAATCAAAGTTAATCTCAAATCTAATATTGATCCTATTTATATAAATAAAGTATTTAAATTAGGTGGTGACCCGAAATTTTCGGAAACAGATTTTAACTTATATTCAAAGGATGGTGATATATTTTATTATTATAAAGAACTAAATTCTGATGGTAAAAATAGTTATCAACAATTAGCATGTTATGTGTTTAAAAATGGATATTTAAGGGAGGGGGAATTAACTATGGAAGAAAGAAAAATAATATCTCCTTTTGATTATTATGAAGATTTTTTCGATCTTGATAATTATCACTATATAAATAATGATAGTGTAAATTTTTTTGAAAAAGTTGTACTACCAAAAATAGAGTATTTATATAATTATAATAAAGAAGATATATTGTCAAAGATAATTATTGCAAAACCTTCATTTAATAATTCAATATGTAAATATTATAAAGAATTAGATAATATTATAGTTCCTATTGGAGATTCTTTTTTAACAGCCCACCAAGCAACTGGTCTTGGAGTTTATAATACTTTTAATCTCGGTAATCAATTAATACAAAAATTTATGGAATGTGTAAGGGAATCATAAAGTAAGGTGTAAGAAATATTTAAAAATTTAAGGGAATATTTTAAAATTTATTTTTTCACTTTTTTCACTTTTTTCTTACTTGATTTTCCTAAATGTTTTCTTGCTTTAGTTATTTTTTTTCCTTTAACTTTTTTATTTTTACTCTTTTTACTCTTTTTACTCTTTTTACTTTTTTTCTTTTTTGTTAATTTTCCAGGATTATTCATGGTATTAACAATGTTTCTTAATTCCTCAACAATTATATCAATGATTTCATCTTTATTAAACTGTTCTACTACTTCCTCATCACTTATGATTCTAAATTCTCTATCATCATTATAAAAATTATTAATTTCGTCATTAATTTTTTGATATTTATCATTTGTTAAATATATTCTTGTAGTTGGTAATCTCCTATTTTTAATATAATCTTTTGTGTAATTATTACTTAATGACTTTAATCCTACTAAATCTTCTTCTATTAAAGGTAAAGTAGCTACTATTTCAAGTGTTTGTTTTCTTAAAGGAACGTAGTCTATCCTTTGCCTAAATTGAAAATAATTAAATCTTCCTACTCTTATATGATTATAGTCTCTGGTATATGATTCTTCAATTGGGATTTCAGTTTCTTGTCTCCATTCTCTAATAGCACATCTAAAATTGGGGTCTCTATCTCTACCTCTAATATGGCGGGGGGGGTTTCTATCTTCGGGTTCTATTCCCCCTTTTGGAAAACCTAAAACATATTTAAAATCATAGAAGTCATTCATAAAATTCATTATTAAGTTTCTTTCCACAATTCTTTCCATAATTTTCTCAACTAATCTATTATTAATAATTCCTGATTTTCTCTTTTGTTGTGAACTCATGCGATTATAAAGTGTATATTCATCACTTAATGGATTAAGAAAATTATGTTCTTGGTTAGAAAAAAACGCATCCGTAAGATGATTAATTTCAGGTATATTTAATTCTTTTAATAAAAAGAAAAATCTATCTGGTCCAAAAAAGTATCTTTGAATAACACAAATATAACTATTTTGATAATCTCTAGCAACTATTCCACAAGACATTTAATCTTTATGGAGATTTTATATTATATTTAAAAAAAATAAAAACAAAAAAAAATTGAAAAGATTTAAATTTTTCTAGATCATTATAAATATTCCTAAATGTCTGTTAATCCTAAGTTTCTCGTCAAAGGTTCAACACTCGATACTTCTAAGATTACGTTTAGTGATGCAAAGTCAAATGATAGTGGTGGAAAATCTATTTATATGAATTATGATAATCATCCACTTCTTCTTCAGACTCCAAAGATGTCTCTACCATATGGACTGAGTGTATTTGATAAGGGTGAGTATCCAAAGTATACTATAGAGGGTTCATTCAGGGATATGGATACTAATCAGAGTCTTAATAATTTCTATGATAAACTTGAGGAACTTGAAGAAAAACTAGTTGAAGGTGCTATGAATAATAGTATGAGTTGGTTTAAGAAAAAGAAGATGGGAGAAGAAGTCGCAACAGCACTTCTAAATCCCCTTCTAAGAAAGTCCCGAGATAAGGAAACTGGGGAACTTGATGGAAGATATCCTCCTACTTTTAGAATGAAACTCCCTGTTATTAATGGTAAAACTACATGTAAGATATTTGATTTTTCAAAGAATGAACTGGATAGTTCAACATTTGAAGAACTATTTAACAAGGGAGGCACAATTAAGGCTATTCTCAGGTGTAATGGTGTTTGGATTGCTGGTGGAAAGTATGGTTGCTCTTGGGGAATAGTTCAAGTTATGGTTGATGCAGTTAAGAATGTTGATAATTACTCATTCCTAGAAGATAATGATGACAATGAAGATAATAAGGATAATGATGATAATAGTGATAGCGATAGTGAAGATGAACTGGTTGAGGACAGTGATTAATAACCTTAAATAATTATTAAATATTATTTCTTAAATATAATTAATGTATAAATTTATATATAATTCGTAACTTTATAAAAACTTTTTAAAAATTTTTTTTATTTTTAAAATTGAAAAAAATTATTCTATAATTTAGAATATTGTTTAAGAATATCATTTAAGAATATTATTTATAAAATATTTTAATGGATTCTAATAAAAATGGAAATGGAAATGGAAATGGAAGTAATGATATTATTATTGGTTGTATGTTTTCTGGGAAAAGCACAGAAATAATTAGATTAATAAAAAGATATCAAAATATTCCTTCTAAAAGATTATTAATAATTAATCATTCTTCTGATATTAGATACGGCAAATCAGTTATATCAACACATAATAAAGAACAAATAAGTTGTAAATCTCTATCGTATCTAAGTGTTATTAAAGAAAAGGAAGATTATAAGAATTCAAATGTAATTTTTATTGAAGAAGGACAATTTTTTAAAGATTTATATGATTTCTCAACAAATGCAGCTGATAATGATAATAAAGAAGTAATAATTAGTGGATTAGATGGAGATTTTAAAAGGGAATGTTTCGGAGATATTTGTAGACTTATACCACATGCCGAAAATATTAAAAAATTAAACGCACTTTGTTCTAAATGTCAAAATGGTACTGTAGCGAATTTTACAAAACGTATAGTTTCTAATTCAGACCAAACATTAATTGGTTCTTCAGAATCTTATATTCCAGTTTGTAGATATCATTTTATTAATAATTAACTAATTTATATTATATTTAATTAGAAATCAATAAATATAAAAAAAAAATGTAGATATTTAAAGATTTATATACATTTTTTTTTATATGACAACTGATAGTGATTCAGAAAAAATATCAGAATCCGATAAATTAAATTCTACATTAAACCAAAATATAAGTGATAATGTTATTAAAGAAAAAAAAGTTCCAAAAAAAAGAGGAAGAAAACCTAAAAATAAAAGTATAGAGGAAGTTAAAATTCCAAAAAAAAGAGGAAGAAAACCGAAGAATTCCTTATCAACTACAGAACCAAAAATTCCTAAAAAAAGGGGTAGGAAACCCAAAGATAGTGTAATAACAACTTTAAATAATAATGATACTCCAATCAAAAAAGATAATATCTTACACTTGAAAATATCAAATAAGGATTTAGATACTAATATATTAACAGGTGATATATATAAATATAATCCAAATATAAATGAACCTTCTCCTTATGATCCTAAAATAGGTAATCTCACATTACTTAATCCTGACATGGAAGAAAATAATTTCTTAACTAATATAGATGTTAAAAATAATAAAAAACCTTCAATTACAAATAAACAATTAAATAATAAAAATAAGAATCAGGAAAATAGTAATTTTGAATCATTTTATAATTTTCAGGAAAATAAAGAAAAGACAAATGAAAATTTAAATAATTTATTAGATATAAATATATCTAGAGAAAATTTAAAGAGTAATGATGAAGAAAATAATAACTTTGATAAATGTTTGAATACAAATAATACTTGTATGAAAAAAAAAAAAATAAATAGAATTATGGTATATTTTAATGAGTATAATAATAGGAATGAATGGCCGTCCAGTTCGAATATAAAATGTTTATGGTGCTGTCATAATTTTGATAGTATTCCCTGTGCTTTACCCATGAAGTATTTTAATGATATATTTTACGTATTTGGTAATTTTTGCTCTCCTGAATGTGCAGCTGCTTATAATTTTGAATCTAATGATGAAGATAAAGAATTATGGGAAAGATATACTTTACTAAATTATTTATATTCAATAATACTAGATAAACCTAATATATATATAAAATTAGCACCTTCTAGATTATCATTAAAAATATTTGGTGGTTTGTTAGATATAAATGAATTTAGAGAATGTAACAATAATTATTATCAAAACTATAGGATAGTATTACCACCAATGGTTTCAATTATACCCTCAATTGAAGAGATTAAGAAAGATACTTTAAAAAAAAAATCAACTCTTTTTACAACAAATAGTAATTTTAATGAATCTGATAGTGATCTAAGATTAAAAAGGAGAAATCCAGTAAAAAATAGATTCACACTTGAAAATTGTATGAAACTTAATTATTCTTAATAATTTATTAAAAAATTATTTATTAATAATATCTTATATTCAGAATAAATGTTAAAAATATAAGTTTATTATTAATACTAAATTATCTAAATATAACTTAATGACTTTGAACCAGTTATTTACAAAAAAACCAGATATGGAAATCATGGATAAAATACTGGAATCATTTAATTTGGAAAATCTTCAAGATACAAAAACTTTTACTAAAAAAAATTTAATAGAGTTTGATACAGTTAACAAATTAAAAGAAATTTATCCTGTATTAAATGAATATTATTTGCCATGTAAGAGTAGGAAATATTTAGGGAATTTAAATTATAAAAATTGTATAACTATATTGAGACAGTTTATAAAAATATTTGGTTATTTCGTTTTTTCTAAAGAAAGATATATTAAAGGTGAAAAGTATATAACTTATCAACTTGCTCCAACTGATAAAAAAAATATATTAAAGTTAAAAAAAAAAGATGAAAAATATATAGTTTCATTTGATTAATTATAAAAGTATTATTATTAAAATAGTATTAAAAAAATGTATTGAATTCTCGTAAATTATTGTATTTATAATAAGGTTCTATTTTTTGTTCTTTAAAATACTTATTAAGATCACTAGAACATTTTTGAGTAATATCCTGATCATTATTATATTCGTTCATACTTTTACTTTTATGACAATCCTTTAATTTTCGTATTGAATTTTTGTAAAATGGAAATGGTATTTTTTTCATTTTTTCCTCATTCGTGTCTTTCAGTAAATTAAATTTTGTAAACCATTGATTATAAGTACAAGAATCAAAATGGAGAACAGCCATTTTATCATCGGGCATATTATAAACTTTTCCTGTAAAATAATGAGGACCTCTAAACCTTGCACCATTATTAACTATTCCACATGATTTTCCATTCGCATAAGATAAGCACTTACCTTTTTTACAATCTATAAATTTATTTGTATTAAAGCATTTTTCTCTATTATTTGGAAATACTGCTTCAAAATTTTTAAAATGAATACAACCTAAATCGCTATTATTTTTTATAGCTTCTTTTAAATATTCTCTTATTTTAAAGTGTGCTTTCTCTTTATTTTCTGATTTTACATAAATTAATTCATCAGCGTCTGTATGAAATAATACATCCATTCCTAAATTTCTGGCCTTATCTAATGAAGTATTAACTAATTCTTTTTGTCTATCCATTATTGTTAAATAATTATGTTTCATATCAATATCATTTTTGGTATGATAGGTAGCAGTTATTCTACCTTCATATTTATCTATAAATTTTTTATATTCAGGTGAATCTTCCACTCTTAAAAATATATGATCGATTCTTAGAGTGTTTAAATGGTATTCCAACCATAAATCAAAATCTGGGTGTTTTGTAACCATAGATGCTATGGATATTTTAAGTCCATTATTCTTTATTTTTCTAGTTTTATTTATTTTAGTATTAATTTTATTTATTGAAGTATCAATATTTTTATGATTATTATCAATATTTAAATAGGCGTAATTGGAAAAAGTTTCCTTTTTATTTTTAATAATTATAATTAGTAGTAAAAATACAATTAAAATAAAAATTATATTTTTTAAACAGGTCATTATAGGTTTATTATATAATATTATAAGATATTAATTAAACCTAATAAAATCTAATAATATTATATTATATTAAATTTATAAGACTGCAAAGTCTTTATTAACAGATACTAATAATTCTGTTTTATAATAAATTTATATACCTAAAAAATAGATAAATTTAAATTTTAATATAGAAATATAGTTAAAATTATATTCTATAATGTAGACTTCTAAACTATTATAAATAGTTATTATTTATTAATATAATAAAATTAAATAATTTACGAATCACTCTAAATATAATTAACTAACTAAAATATATGTCCGACTATAATATTTTTGAAATAATAAAAAAGGAGAAAATGAATTTAAATAATGCTAATACAGAAAATATTACAAAAATTTTTTGTAAATATTATTTCAAATTTATGTTACTAATAGATACAAAAATTAATAATATTTCAGATATTAACTTTTACAACGATATTGATAAAATAGGAAGTATGTTATTCCATATATCTTGGGTTATAATACTCACTACATTTAATATTCATATTACAATATTTTTTATGGAAAGAGCGACTTTATTATTTAGTGAATTTATTATATTATCAGCAAAGGAACCAAACTATAAATTAGAAACTGATACAAAAATTAATGATGCTATTATTTTTACATATAAAAAAACTATTGGTTCCTCCACTCTAGATGATTTATTAAAAGAAACTAATTATAAAAGTAATTTATTATATCAAGATGTTATAAATACTAGAAAAGCATGCAATATTGTAACAAAAATAATTAATAAATTAATTTTTATCAAAAGTAATTTATCACCTGAGGATTTTAGGTACTTTCAAAATGATAATAAGCATTTAATTATATCATTATATAAGATTTATCAAATTATTGATATAGATAAATACATAATACATAAAGTAGATAAATATCTTAAATATGAAAATATTGAAAATGGACTATTTCTATTTAGAATAAATATTGCTATATTACAGGATTATTTAAATGAATATTTCTTTAATAATCTTGATGATAATATAGACTACTTTCTAGACTATGTTGATGATATATTAAATGATAAAGAAAAAGAAATTAATATTAAAAAAATTAGGAATCATAATTATGATAATATCAGAAAGTATTTATTATACAAAGAAATTAAAATTTTAATATTTAGATTATTTGAATAATTATTAGTTATCCAGGATATATTCTCCATTTTCCACTATTCCAGTTTTTTTACCCTTATTTCCATTTTTCTTTTTTATATAAATATTATCTTTTCTTAAGTAATATTCCTTCTTATCTATAATAATAGTTTTATATGAATTTAAATCAACCTTTTTTTTCTCTTTATTTTTTTTTACTTTTTTACCTTTATTTTCTTCCTCTAATGTTTCTTTTTCCTCTAATGGTTCTTTTACCTCTAATGTTTCTTTTTCCTCTAATGTTTCTTTTTCCTCTAATGTTTCTTTTTCCTCTAATGTTTCTTTTTCCTCTAATGTTTCTTTTGTTTTGTTTTTATTTATTATTTTAGATTCTTCTTTTAAATTTTCTTCTTCTCTATTTTCTTCTTCTCTATTATTTTCATGTTCTATAGCAGGTTCTATAACTGCACCATTTTCTTCATTTATAAAAGTGCTATTAATTTCTGTTCTTTCACTAGTAATACTAGCAACTTCAGAATTATTACAAGAATTATTACAAGAATTATTACAAGAATTATTACAAGAATTATTACAAGAATCCACAGAGTACCTTCCTAGAACAGAGTTTAGAGTATTTTTTCTATTAAGACAATATTTTAAATCATTATTTTCATTTGTTAAATGTCTTATTTGTTTATTTAAATTTTGAATAATAGATACTCTATTGTAGTTTTCTTCATTAAAAGTTTTTTCCTTAAGTATTGCTTCTAAACCCTCAATCTTTTTGTCCCGTTGTCTTAATAAATCAGAAGAAGTAATAATTAATTCATTTAATTCTTCTACTTTGCTTTCGTATTGTTCTTTTATTTCTTCCAATAATAAATCAATAGTAGAATTGAATAGTTTCTTTAAATTTAAAAGACCTGATAAATCCATAATTATAGATAATTAATTTGTATTTCTTAAATATGTTATTTTGTTTGTGTTTTTTTTTTTGTAAATATTTCTATGTTATGTATAATGAATAATTTTAGTGAAGAAGATGTTAATATACTTATGAGTCAGACTAATATTTCAAGGGAAGTTGCTAAAAAATTGTTGATTAAATACAATGGAGAAATAGTTGATATAATTTTAAAAATTCAAACTACAGATTTTGATATTGAAAATATTGATAATGAAGATTCACAAGAATTAAAATATAATGAAGAAGAGGAAATAACAGAGGATTTTGAAGTATTATTAGGAAACCAAAAAGAACATAAAAAATATAGAGAAATAATAGATAGTAAAGATTTAATTTATGATAAAATTAAAAAAGATAAAGATAGAAAAAAACAAAAAGAAAAAGAAAAAGAAGAAAAAAGAAAAGATAGAGAAAGAAGAAAAAATATGGGTTTAGAAGTTTCAGATAGTGAAGAAGAAGAAGAAAAATTTTCGGCAGAAGATATATATTATATGAGTAAAAAAAATAATTTTAACTCATTTAGAATATTATAAAAATATATAATAGATTATAGAAATTTAAAATAAATTAAACTAAATTAATTTTAAAAACTCGCAAACATATCATCTATGTAAGTAGTATTTTCTGAAAACATTCCATTATTATTTCCTGAACAATTGGGATTATCAGAACAGGCTAAATTGTTAGCCAAATTTAATGGAGCATTATTTGATAAGTTATTTCCTGAATTAATATTATTATTCATATTATTATTCATATTTACATTATTCATATTATTTAACGGAATACTGTT
>ENA-UOXV01007380-UOXV01007380.1-marine-metagenome-genome-assembly--contig:-NODE-7380-length-11149-cov-6.847846_pt1 | contig 11149 bp, 11 predicted proteins | sample MGYA00238165_ERZ766961 | MGnify/ENA primary metagenome ERZ766961 (study PRJEB28924, sample SAMN03173240) | marine metagenome | biome: Marine; feature: Water; material: Subsurface seawater | place: North... | reverse complement strand
TTATTTCCATAGCTAAATTTTATATAACAAAAACTCTTCTTCTCCAGGGTTAAATAGAAATATCTTTTTCCACTTAATTTCGTTCAATATTGACGAGGTTTTTTCACCAATGCACATCAGGTTAGTATTCATCCAAAGGGTTTCTAATTGATGCATTTTAATAAAATTTAAAAAGCTGGCAGCACTATTTTCTGAATAAACATATACTATTTCTGGTATTTTTACCTTTAACTCCTTAACAAAATTTTCATCAAATTTTTGATTATGAGTAGTTCTATAATTAATTATTCTTTTAATGCTATAACCTTCTTTGATCAGCTCTTGATCTAGATCAACAGAAATTTTTTCTCCGCTCACATAAACTAGATTTCCATTATTTTTATTAAAATTTTGTAAAACTAACTCTTTTAAATTTTTAACATTACCTTCAGCTGCAATTACATTTTGAAAACCAGCACTTCTAGCTTTTTTTTCAGTGGCACTTCCTACACAAAAACACAAAATTTTTTTATTGATTTGTTTTAAATCTAAAAATTTAACAGCATTAGCGCTTGTAAAGATAATTCCTTCATAATTTAAAAAATTAAATTCTTTGCAGTCTACTTTATCAATAGACAATAATGGTAGATGAGAAACTTTATGACCTAAAGATTTAAATTTTATAATCATTTCAGAACAGTCTTCTAAGGTTCTTGTTAATAAAATATGCATATTATTTTTTATAAGTATTTTTTGATTTTAATTTTAGTGATTGGCCTACCTCTTTACCAAGCTCTTTTGCATTTTTTATTATTGCAGATTTTTTTTCATAAAATCTTTGATCCCCATTAACAGAAAAAAGTTCAGCCTCTAAAGTGATTTTATTACCTTCAATAATAGCGTGAACTCCTATGGCTGTTTCACAATCACCTTCTAAGACTTTTAAAACATTCCTCTCAGCGTGAGCTCTAATATATGTTTCATGGTCATTGACTTTATTTAAAACTGAAATAATTTCATTGTTATCACTACAACACTGCAGTGCAATAATGCCTTGGCCCGCACTTGGAATCATTTCTTCTGTTGAAAATACTTCAACATTTTTATCATTTTTATTAAGAGATTTAATTCCTGCATAGGATAGTATTATTGCGTCATACAAACCTTTGTTAAGTTTTTCGATTCTAGTATCAACATTTCCCCTAATAAGCTTAAAATTAAAATCAGCTCTAATCTTTTTTATTTGGAATTCTCTTCGATAAGATGATGTACCTATTATTGCCTCAGTTTTTAGTTCTTTAAGTTTTTTTTTATTTCTAGTTATTATAATTTCTCTTGGGTCATTTCTTTTTAAAAATGAATTAGTCCTTAAACCATCAGTTTCAATGGCTGGCATATCTTTTAATGCATGAACAGCAATATCAATTTTTTTATCTTGAAGTTCTTCCTCTATTTTTGATGAAAATAGACCCTTGCCACCTACTTCTGCCAATCTTACTTCTTGGACTTGATCACCTTTTGTAGTTATCTTTTTGATGATAATCTCATCAGCATTTAAATTTGTTTTTTGAATAATCTTATCCTTAGCATTTTGAGCATAAATTAGCGCCAACTTGCTTCCTCTAGATCCAATAATAATTTTCTTTTTCATAAATAAATTTATTTCTTACTTGTATTGAGATTGTACAATTAATAAAAACTATTTGTATGAGTAAAAAACCCCTAATTCTTGGAATAGAATCCAGTTGTGATGAAACGGCAGCATCAATTGTGACTGAAAATGAACAAGGATTGCCAATAGTTTTATCTAATGTGGTTTCTGGTCAGGTTGATGTTCATAAAGAATTTGGTGGTGTGGTTCCTGAATTAGCAGCCAGATCTCATTTAAACAAAATTGATTGGATTGTTCAAAAAGCGATTGATGATAGTGGAAAAACAATTGAAGAAATTGATGCTGTCGCATCTACAGCGGGCCCTGGGCTGATTGTTTGTTTATCTGTAGGTTTAAGCTTTGGTAAAGCATTCGCCTCGGTATTAAAAAAACCCTTTATCGCTGTTAATCATTTAGAGGGTCATGCTTTAAGTCCAAAACTTAATTCAGAACTAAACTATCCTTATTTGCTATTATTAATTTCGGGAGGTCATTCTCAATTTCTAAACGTTCAAGGTCTCGGAAAATATAAAAGACTGGGAACGACTATTGATGATGCTTTAGGAGAAGCATTTGATAAAACGGCAAAACTCTTGGGGGTTGAATTTCCTGGCGGTCCACAAATAGAAATTTTGGCAGAAAAAGGTGATCCTAATAAATATAAATTACCTAAACCAATAATCAACAAAGGTGGTTGCAATTTATCATTTGCTGGACTTAAAACCGCAATATTGAGAATAGCTAAAGATATTAAAACAGATCAAGAAAAATTTGATGTTGCTGCATCTTTTCAAAAAACAATTGAAGAAATTTTGTATAAAAAAACTAAAATTGCTTTTAGTGAATTTGAAAAACAAAATAAACTTCCAAAAAAAATATTTGTAGTTGCTGGCGGGGTTGCAGCAAATAAAAAAATAAGATCAATGCTAATTAATCTATGTAATGAAGTAAATTATAAATATAAATTTCCTAATATTGAGCTTTGTGGTGATAATGCTGCAATGATTGCATTGGTTGGATTAGAAAAATTTAAAATTAAACAGTTTAATAAGTTAGACCATGTAGCAAATCCAAGATGGGCTCTAGATGAAGAGGCTATCTTTTTAAAAGGTTCTGGGATAAAATTATAAAATTAAATGATAAAAAAGTTTTGTTTTACAATTATCAATTTATTTATCCAATTAATCAAAAAATTAAAATTGGACATATATGCTTTTGATAAAATCATATTTTGTCTAGGTGATGCCAATATTTCAAGCAATAGACTTAGATATAAGGAATTAACTGATTTAAGTGATATTGAAGTAAAAGTTTTTTCTCAAAATGGTGAAGATGGAATTATAGATTATTTAATTAATAGACTCAAAGTAGATTCAAAAAACTTTGTGGAAATTGGCGTCGGTAATTATAGGGAGTCAAATACTAGATTTTTATATCAAAAATACCATCCAAAAGGATTAATCATTGATTGTATAGATGATATGGAAAAAAAAGTTAAACCTTTTTTAAACTTTTGGAAAGGTGATTTAAAAATATGTAAAAAAAAAATAGACTCTAAAAATATTTTGGATGTTCTTAATAAAAATTGTAATTTTGAGATAGATGTTTTTAGTTTAGATATTGATAGTATTGATTATTGGATAATTAAAGAATTAAAACCAAATATATCCAAAATTTTTATAGCAGAATACAATCATGTTTTTGGCTCTGAATTAGAGGTCACAGTCCCTAATATTTCAGGTTTTGAGAGAAATAATTATCACTATTCAAACTTATGTTATGGGATGTCGCTAAGAGCATTAATAAAATTAATGAATGAAAAAAATTATTATTTTATTGGAACAAATATTCAAAAAAATAATGCCTTTTTTATTTCAAACGATTTCAAAAAAGAAGAATTTTTCAATAATATAAAGATTAAAAGTTTAGATAATTTCACAAATTCAAATATACGAGAAAGTTTAAATAAAGATTCAAGTTTGAGTTATCTCTCTGGAAATCAAAAATTAAAAGAAATAGAAGAATGCAAAGTAATTAATCTAAAGGAAAATAAAAAAGAACTGGTCACAATCAAAGAATTAATAAATTAGTTTAATAGAAATTTAATGTTTAACTTTAAAAATCTCCAAAAATTTTTTTTTACATTTTATAACATTTTAAAAATATTTATTATTACATCAATCAAAAAAAAGAAAAATAATTCAGTAAAATTTTTTTTTTTTTATTTTCCAGTCAAAGCATATCAAGAAAATATTATTGAATTAGGACAATTCATTTCTAAAATAAAAAATTTTGAAATTTATTATATATATAACTCCAATACCAAAATTGAAATTAAGTTTAAAAAAAATTCTTTTTATTTAGACTTTAACTATATTAGGTTTATTCCATTTGGAAATTTTTTTTTAAATAAAATAAATTTTTTAATTTCTAGTTATGTTATTTATACTTTTCCTCCAAAAACAAAAAATGTTTATATCTGTCATGACATTTATGATGCCCCCATGGCAAAAAAATATATCGAAAAAAAAATATTCATAGAGTTAGCTAAATTAAATTATATTTTTGTTTCTTCTGATATTGTGAAAGATTATTTTGATAAAGGCATTTCAAAAAATATAATGAATAAATTTGAAAGAAAAGTCAGAATTATTAATACAGGTTATTTAAAGCTAGATCATGTGTACAAAAAAGTTAATTTAAAAAAAAGAAAAGAAGACTCTATACTGATAGCACCAACATCTAGTAAATTTTATAGTGATGCCAATCTATCAAAAAAACTTGATAATATGATTAACCTTCTTTTAAAAGAAAAATATAAGATAATATATCGTCCACATCCAATGGATTTGACGAATAAAGGAGGACTTAATCTAACAAATCTTATAATAGAAAAATTTAAAAATTATCCAAATTTCAAATTTGATATTTCAACTTCTTATATTGAAAGCTACAGAAAATCTAAGTTTTTGATTACAGATTTTTCTGGAACAGCATATACTTACGCATTTTCAACTGAAAAACCTGTGATTTTTTATTCTTCTCTTAATAAAGTAAGTTTCAAAAAAGAAATAAATAGCATGTACTACTTTAAAGATAGGAAAGAAGTAGGATATGTAACCACTAATATTAAAGATTTACTTAAAAATGTTAAAGATATTGATAATAAGAAGGTTGTTCTGAAAAACAAAATAAAAAAACTTAGAAAAAAGAGAATAAAATATTTTAACAAATCTTTAATAACTACAAAAAAAATAATTGAGAAATTTTAAATTTATAAATGAAAACAGCTTTTTTAATTGAAGGATCACCTAAAAATCCTGGTGGATATAATCAAGTTATTAATACAGTTAAATTTTTAAACACATATACAAAAACTGATACAAATGACTTTGTATTTATTGTAAACAACAGAAGCTTAGCAGTAAAATTAGAAAAGTTTGGGATAAACTCAATTGTTTATAAAAAAGGATTACTTGATAAAGTTTTTGATTATTTATTTGATTTAGATTTATTTTATAAATTATTTATAAAAATTAATCTTCAACATTCTTTTGTAAAATTTTTAAAAAAGATAAATATAGATTTAATATTTTTTTTAAGTCCTTCAAAACTAGCTTTTTTTTGTAATGATATTAATTTTGTAATTAATATATGGGATATAGATCATAAGAAAAATAGTATATTTCCAGAACACAAGAAAGATTATGTTTTTGAAAAAAGAGAATTATTTTTAAATAATGTATTGTTTAAATCATTTAAAGTAATTGTCGCTCATGAAGAAAATAAGAAAGATTTAATTAATTTATATAGTTGCAAAAAAGAACATATTGTTGTTCAAGATTTCATTCCTTATTTACCAAACATGAGCGTTGATGAAGTCTCTAATATAAATCGTAATGAGGCTTCATTGCTAGAAAATTTACCGAATGATAAAAAAATAATAATTTATCCAGCAACTTTTTGGGCTCATAAAAATCATAAATATATAATTGATACTGCCTGCCTACTAAAAGAAAATAATAACGATAATTTTTATTTTATCTTGTGTGGTTCAGATAAGGGTACAAATAGTTACATCAATAAATTAATAGTTCAAAACAATTTAGAAAATTTAATAAAAATTTATAATTTAGTTTCTGATGCTATGTTAGAAAAATTATATCATAAGTGTTATGCAGTTGTAATGCCTACAGATACAGGTCCAACAAATCTACCTTTATATGAGTCAATGTATTTCAAAAAACCAATCTTCTATTCTAATAAAATTTTAAATGATAAAAAGTTAAATGATATTATAATGCCTATAAATACAAAAGATCCGCACAGTTTTTTTACTAGTTTAAATGATCTTAACGATGAAAAAATTTTTGAAAAAATAAAATTAGGATATGATTATTATAACAAGAATTGTTCTCAGAAAAAACTATGGGAAACTTACATAAGCATAATAAATGAATTTAAAAACGAAATTACTAAGTGGAAAGATTAAAAAATTTAGCTAAAATATTTAAATAAAAAAAATATAATGAACTTCAAAGTAAAAAATATTGCTATTGATAATGAAATAGTTGCAAAAGTTTTTAAATATAAAAAATTAAATTTTAAAGGTATTAATTTTTTTACTGAAAATAATTTGAATTTTCAGGTTGGTTTAATGGCACATAATAAAAATCACAAAATAGAGCCTCATTATCATCTCAATAAGAAGAAAAAAATAAAGTTCATGTCTGAATTTTTAATAATATTTAAAGGTTCAATTAAAGTAAATTTCTATGATAAAAAATTTAAGCTAAAAAAAAATATCATTTTAAACTCAAAGGATATGATTTTACTAATTAAGGGCGGACATGGCTTTGAAGTTATTAAAAAGGTTTCAATGTTAGAAATCAAGCAAGGTCCATTTCATAAGGAAATTGACAAAATTAGATTTTAGTAATTGATGAATTTTATTCCGGTAAACAGACCTCTGATAACAAAAGCTGATTTAGATAAAGTAAATAAAACACTTAAATCAGGTTGGATATCATCGTCAGGAAAAGAAATTTTAGAATTTGAAAAAAAATTTTCTAATTATGTTAATCATAAATTTGGTATAGCTGTTGCTAATGGTAGTGCTGCACTAGATATCGCAATAAAGATAGCTAACCTAAAAAAAAATGATGAAATAATAATTCCTAATTTTACAATTATTTCTAATGCTTTGCCTGGCATTAAAAATGGATTAAAAATAAAAGTTGTAGATTGTGACCTTTATAATTGGAACTTAAATTTAGAAAAGTTAAAAAAAACAATTACAAAAAAAACAAAAGTAATTATTGCTACACATATATATAATTATCCTTGTAGAGTTGACATCATAAGACGTATTTGTGACCAAAAAAAAATTCTCTTAATTGAAGACTGTGCCGAAGCGATTGGACAAAAAATTTATAATAGAAAATGTGGATCTTTTGGTCATATTAGTATTTTTAGTTTTTACGCTAACAAACAAATAACTACAGGAGAAGGTGGTATGATAACTACTAATTCTAAACAGTTTGAAGAAAAAGCAAAAAATTTAAGAAACTTGTCTTTTGGAAAAACTAATAGATTTAATCATACTGATGTTGCATGGAATTATAGATTAACAAATATTCAGGCATCTTTAGGTCTCAGTCAACTGCAGAGAATTGATTCAATAGTAAAAAAAAGACACCAGGTTGGAAAGCTCTATTATAAAAAATTAAAAAATAATAAAAATATATTTATAGCTAGCCCTGAAAACAAATTTTCAAAAAATATTTACTGGGTGATAGCAATATTAATTTTAAACAAAAATCTTAAAATAGACAATATTGAAGCTTCTAGAAAATTAAAAATGTTTGGCATAGAAACAAGGCCTTTTTTTTGGCCCATGCATAAACAAAAAATTTTAAAGAAATATGATTTTTATAATTCTAATAAATTTAAAAATTCTGAATATATTTCTAAATACGGTTTTTATTTACCTTCAAGTTTAGATTTAACAGTTAAAGAAATCAGCTATATTTGTAAAAAAGTTAATGAGATATTTAAATAAATAAATTATGGGACAAAAATGGTTATTAAAATCAGAACCAGATGTTTGGTCTATTGAACAACAAAAAAAAGCTGGAACTAAAGGTGCATCTTGGGACGGTGTTAGAAATTATCAAGCTTCAAATAATTTAAAAAAAATGAAAAAAGGAGATCAATGTTTTTTTTATCATTCAAATATTGGAAAAGAAATTGTTGGTATTGTAGAGGTTATCAAGGAAGCATATCTTGATAAAACAGATAAATCAGGCCGATTTGTTGCGATTACGGTTAGATTTTTGAAAAAAATAAAAAAACCTGTAAATCTTGAAAAAATAAAAAAAAACAAGCAATTAGGCCATTTAGCTTTAATAAAACAAAGCAGGCTCTCTGTGATGCCGATAGACTCTAAAAGCTGGAAAATCTTGACCAACATGGGTAGAAATTAGATATAAATTTAAAAAAAATTATGCAAAAAAAAAAGAAAAAAAGAAAAAATAAAAAAAAAGCTTCTAAAAAAAAAGTAGTTAGAAAGAAAAATAAAAAAAGAACTTCTAAAAAAAAAGTAGTTAGAAAGAAAAATAAAAAAAAATTAGATAATAAAAATACACCTACTGAGTTAATTATTAAAACAAAACCTGAATGGGTTAAATCAAGTTTAGCAAATAAAGCTCAATACCAAAAAAAATATATAGAGTCGGTAAAAAATAATGATAGTTTTTGGAAAAAAGAAGGTAAAAGAATTACTTGGATTAAACCATACAAAAAAATTAAAGATGTTAAATACAGTTCTAAAGATGTAAAAATAAAATGGTTTCAAGATGGTACTTTAAATGCTTCAACAAACTGTATAGATAGACATTTAAAAGACAAAAAAGATAAAACTGCAATAATTTGGGTTGGAGATGACCCAAAAGATAATCAAAAAATTTCTTACAAACAGCTTCATCAAAAAGTATCTAAAGCTGCGAACGGTTTAAAAAAATTAGGAATTCAAAAAGGGGATAGAGTAACAATTTACTTAACAATGATCCCTGAATTAGCAATTTTAATGTTGGCATGTGCTAGAATTGGTGCTGTACATTCTATAATTTTTGGAGGATTTTCAGCAGACTCTATTTCTGGAAGGGTAAACGATTGTGAGTCTGAATATATAATTACGGCTGATGAAGGTGTTAGAGGTGGAAAAAAAATACCCTTAAAAGCAACAACAGATGAAGCACTATTAAGTTGTCCTAATGTAAAAAAATGTATCGTTGTAAAAAGAACAGGGAGTGAGATTTCATGGGATAACAGCAGGGATATTTGGTATCATGATTTAATTAAAGATGTTTCGCCTAATTGTGATCCAGAAGAAATGAATGCGGAAGATCCATTATTTATTTTATATACCTCTGGATCAACAGGGAAACCCAAAGGAGTATTACATACAACAGGCGGTTATATGGTTTATTCATCAATGACTCATCAATATATTTTTAATTACAAACCAAAAGATATTTATTGGTGCACAGCTGATATAGGTTGGGTGACAGGACATAGTTATATTATTTATGGACCTCTTTCTAATGGAGCAACAACAATAATGTTTGAAGGCATGCCTAATTATCCAGATAGTTCTAGATGGTGGCAAATAATTGATAAATATAAAGTTAACACCTTTTACACTGCTCCTACTGCAATAAGAGCGTTGATGAGAGAAGGTGATGATCCTGTTAAAAAAACTTCACGAAAATCTCTTAAATTATTAGGTACCGTTGGTGAACCAATAAATCCTGAGGCATGGATGTGGTATTACAAAACTGTTGGAAATTCCAAATGTCCAATAGTTGATACTTGGTGGCAGACTGAAACAGGTGGAATTATGATCTCACCTCAAACTGGTGCTATGCCTTTGAAGCCTGGCTCTGCTACGAAGCCTTTTTATGGAATTAAACCTTCTATTTTAGATAAAAATGGTAAAGAAATAAAAGGACCTGGTGAAGGTAGACTTTGTATATCCCAGTCTTGGCCTGGTCAAATGAGAACTGTTTATGGAGATCATCAAAGATTTATAGATACTTATTTTTCACAATTTGAAGGAAAATATTTTACAGGAGATGGCTGTAGAAGAGATAAAGATGGATATTACTGGATTACAGGAAGAGTAGATGATGTAATCATTGTCTCTGGACATAATCTTGGCACTGCTGAAATTGAAAGTGCATTTGTAGCTCATCCAAAAGTAGCTGAAGCTGCTGTTGTAGGTTACCCACATGATATTAAGGGCAATGGATTATATTGTTATGTAACTTTAATTGCTGGTGTATCAGATTCAGGGGAGCTTGAAAGAGACTTAAAACTTTGGGTTAGAAAACAAATAGGACCACTTGCAACTCCTGACCTGATTCATTTTACAGTTGGGTTACCTAAAACAAGGTCAGGAAAAATTATGAGAAGAATTTTAAGAAAAATTGCGGCAAATGAACATGATCAATTAGGAGATACTACTACTTTAGCTGATCCTAGTGTTGTTCAAAGTCTCGTGGATGATCGTAAGAATATTTAAAATTCGATTCTTTCTTTAAATTCTTTTTTAATAACATCCCATTTTAGAATTACAGAATTTAAAACAATCTTTCTGTCTAGTAATTTTAATTCTTCAGCAATAGGGGCCCATTTATATAAAGATAATGCACTTTGATTAAATGGTATCTCACTAAAATAACTTTCCCAGTTTATTTTTTCAAACCTTTCGTTAAAAGAATTTTTGGCTATATTAATAATTTCCTGAGGCATTTTATTTGATATTTCATCATCTAAAATTTTAAAAAAAATCTCTTTAGCTTTATCCGATTCATTAAAATTATATTTATTTTTTAAATATGAAAATACAAAAAAAGTTAAATCTTGAAGAGAAGCTGCATAAAAATTCCACTTAGCTAAATTTACAGACTTCATAAATTCGTCATTTTCAAAATGAAGAACATATCTTGTGCCCATTCTTGTTTTTAAATATCCATATAAAGTTACTTGAGAAACCCAAGCTGACTTAGTCTGGATAAATTCTTCTAGGTCATTAAAATTTTTAATTTTTTTCTTTGGTATAAATGCTTTAAACATTGAAAAAAAATAAACCTTAAAATCGCTTAATGATAAATCTTTCCAATTAAATTTATTTTTTTGCATAAAATTAAGTTATTTATTCTTATATAAAGCAAAAAAGACTGTAATATGACCTTTTTTTATACTTTTATTATCTTTCAGAATGGTTATGTTTTTGCAGTTATAACTAATGAGAGAGGTATACAATGTCAAAAAATGAACAACACTGGGAAAAAACCAGAGGTTTGCTATTTGTAACTTTAGCAATCTGGTTTGTATTCTCAATTGGTATCTTCCTTTTTGGAGCTGAACTAAATGAAGTTGGTGGACCTTTTGGTTACCCGCTAACTTATTGGTTTACTTGTCAAGGTTCTCTTGGAATTTTTGTAATCCTAATTT
>ENA-UOXV01007376-UOXV01007376.1-marine-metagenome-genome-assembly--contig:-NODE-7376-length-11152-cov-10.927638_pt1 | contig 11152 bp, 11 predicted proteins | sample MGYA00238165_ERZ766961 | MGnify/ENA primary metagenome ERZ766961 (study PRJEB28924, sample SAMN03173240) | marine metagenome | biome: Marine; feature: Water; material: Subsurface seawater | place: North... | reverse complement strand
TACAAAACACCCATCAATTATTGAAAATATAATGGGTATTAAAAGAAGAAAAGGTAGCATTCAGAGAGGAAAAAAACCATTATTAATCAATAATTTAAAATTAATTATTAATGTAATAGATTGTCAAAAAAATGAAGAAATAAAAAAACTTAGAGATAGGTCAATAATTTTAATTGGGTTTTCAGGCGGGTTTAGAAGAAATGAGATAGTTTCATTGGACTATGAAGATCTTGATTTTGTACAAGAGGGTCTTAAGGTTAACCTTAGAAGATCTAAAACAGACCAATTTGGTGAAGGTTCAGTAAAAGGACTACCCTACTTTGACAATGCACAATATTGCCCAGTCATTTCAATCCGCAAATGGATTGAAATATCAAAAATAAGTTCTGGACCGTTATTTAGAAGGTTTTCTAAAGGATCAAAATTATCAAATAATAGATTAACTGACCAAACAGTTGCTTTAATTATAAAAGAGTATTTAAAATTAGCAGGTATAGAAAGCAATAATTATTCTGGACATAGTTTAAGATCAGGGTTTGCAACATCTGCAGCTGAGTCTGGTGCGGAAGAAAGAAGCATAATGGCTATGACAGGCCATAAATCATCAGAAATGGTTAGAAGATACATTAAAGAAGCAAATTTGTTTAAGAACAATGCTTTAAATAAAATTAAAATTTAATTAATGGAAACAAATTTTTGCATAACATTAACAACAATACCTAGCAGGTTGGGAGCTATATATAAAACTATTAAATCTATAGAAAAACAAACATTAAAACCAAACAGGATTTTTTTAAATATACCAAAAGAATATTATAGATTTCCTGAGGCGGAAATAAAAGACACTGAAATTAATAAAATACAATCTGAATTATTAAAAGTAAATAGATGTTCAGATTTTGGACCTGCAACAAAAATAATGGGAGGTCTTAATGATGTTAAAAAATATGATTGTGCAATTATAATTGACGATGATCACATATATCATTCAAAAATGTGTGAAATTTTTATTAAAGAATTCGAAAAAAAGAAAAATAATTATAGTTACTATATACAAAAAATTTTTAATCTCAATATGGCACAATGTGCTGATGGTTTTTTGATTAATTGTGAATATTTAGATGAAATTGAAAAATTTTATGACTTATATGTACAAAATAATAAAAATTTTTTTTTAGATGATGACTTGTGGATTTCAATATATCTTCAAATAATTAAAAAAGGAAAAATTTTAAACTTAATTGAAAATTTTAAAGAAGAAACGAATAGAGAATTAGTTTATGAGATACATTCAAATTTTGATGCTTTAAGTAATAATATACACAAACCAAATAAATTTTTTAATAGAAGAAAAATAGCTAAATTTGAGTATGTAAAATTTATGATAAAAAACTATTTAAGAAATTTTAACCAATAAGGTAAAATCTTATCTAATGTAAATTTAGACGAATAGTTAATTGAATTATTAATTAGTCTTAATTTGTTTTTATTATCTATATTTAATAAAAAATTAATTTTTTTTGCAAGATCATCAAAAGTATTGACCCTGAAACCATTATAGTTATTTTTGATTAATTCTTTAAGAGCAGTTTTACCGAATGTAAGTACAGGTAAACCACATGAATTAGCTTCTAAAGCATTTAAGCAAAAAGTTTCATCATAACCAAGACAAATCATTGCTGTAGAATGATTGTAAATATCTACTAATTTATTTTTTGAAACTTTGCCAAAAAAATAAATATTCTTGGATTTTAAATATTTTTTTGAAAAATTATTATTTAGTTTATCAACACCAAAGATATAAAATTTTGCCTTCTTATTTATCGGATAAATATTATTAATCCACATATTTATTGTTTCAATAAGTCCTTTTTGTCTTTGAACTGACCAAACAAAAATAGGTTTTTTTTTTATATTCAATTTTTTTCTAGTAAAAATTTTTGATAAAAAATTAGGAATAACAATCTTTTTTTTAAAAAAAAATAAATTAGTAGTCTTTGTTTTTAAGTATTTGCTAACAAATATAGTAGTAATGTTATTTCTCAAAATAGGTATTAATTTCTTTTTTCTAAAAGCTTTTTCTATTGATAGTTTATTATGCATCCACAAAATTTTTTTTGATTTTTTAAATTTATTAAAAATAATTGAATCATTTGAACTAATTATTAAATCAAAATTTTTATACTCATTTTGAGTATTTAGTATCCAAATTGGTATATTTTTGAAATTTTTGTGTGTTTTAATTTTACTACATAAAGTTGCTAAGTATATTTTGTAACCTTTTTTAGCTAGTTCAATTGACAGATCTAGATTTAAGGTTTCTATACCACCGAGAAATTTTTTTTTATAAGTAGTAGAATCAAATTTAAATGGACAATAAAATAATATTTTCATTTAATCTTAATTGATGAAAATAATTTATAATACATAAATGAAAATTTATCCTTAAATATGCTAAAATAATATTCTATGTTTTTTACAGGATCTGTTAGATCCTCATTATGAATGTAATGGGCCTTCATGTAAAATTTTTTAAATGTTTTAATAGAAATTCCCCACTTAAGTAAAAAAATTTTATTTGCTAGAGAGCCTTGATTTTTCTTAAAAATTTTATCACCTTTTTTTCTAATTGTTACTGAGCCAAAATGATAGACTTTTGACGTGCCTAAACATTGAAAAACTCTTACGTTTTCATTCCATAATTTCATATTTAAGTCTGGGTCAGACCCAGCACCTGGGGAAAACTCTTCACTAAAGCCACCTACTTTATTCCAAATATCTCTATGTATTAAATGTGGTGCCCATGTCGATCCCTGAAAGTCATTATGTTTTAGAGATTTATAATTTTGTAAAAGATAATTTTCATCAAAATTTTCAATTCTGTCACCAGCATTCATGTTTAAATGTCCATTTAATTTTGGATCTCCATTAATCATTATACTTGAAAGATAAAATTTATTTGTTGTAAGAGTGTTTACTTTTTCAATTAAAACTTGATCCCAATTAGGTAAAAAGTACATATCATCATGAGAATACAGAATATATTCAAATGAACTTTTTTTTGAAATTTTATTACACGCAATACATAAACCAACATTGGTTTTTGAATGAGTAAATTTTATATTCTTATTATTCAAGTAATCTAATGTGCCATCTGTTCCCTCATTGACATGAACTAATATTTCATTTTTATAAAATGAATTTTTTTCAAGACTTTCAATGCATAATTTTAAGTAATTAAGATTATTATATGATGGTATTATTATAGAAATCATTTTTTATTAACAAAAGATTTTTGTAAAAAAATTAAATCATCGTGAACCCAATTAACTAATTTATAATTTTTCCTGATCATATATTTATAAATCTTAGAACTTGTAATACTTAATATATTGTGTTGATAAAATTCTTTAACTTTTGGATTTATAAATTCAAGTATAACTACGGTTGGTTTGTATTTCTTTAAATTAAAACCTTTTAAAACATTAATTTCATTTCCCTCAACATCAATGGATAAAAAATCAATTTTTTTAAAATTCAATTTTGAATTTTTTATGACATTATCAAGTGTGTTTGTTTCTATTTTTTTTATTAATTTCGCTCCCTTACCTCTTGCTTTATAGATGGTGTTTTTAGCAGCTCTATTATGGAAAAAATATAATTTAGAGAAACCTTTCTTGTTTGACAAAGCAACTTTTTTGTTATCATCTAAAGGTCTAAAGTATTTAAACATTTCAATAGAACTTTGATCTAAATCTATATTTAAGCCACGCCACCCTTTTTTATGAAGAATATAAGTATTGTTATTGATTAGTGGGTGATGGCACCCTACATCAATATAAAAACCTTTTTTTTTGTTTCTCAGAATGTTTCCTACTATCAAATCTACCCCCCAATTTGAATTAATTATTCGAGGCATAAATTTTGATTTTAGGTATTGAAAACTAAAATATAAAATTTTAAATAAGTTAAAATTATTTGAATAAAGAAACTTTGATTTAATTTTTTCTTCAATTTTCATTAATATAGACTAATTGAATTTCCTAAAGATTTTTCAATAATATATTTTGATATTTTTAATTCATTAAATAATTTGAAATATTTCTTTTTGCCTCCGTGTGCTATTCTTTTTCTAAGAGTGTTGTTATTTTTATAAAATTTTATTTTATTAGCCAAATCATTAATATCTTTATAATAAACTATTTCATTTTTAGTAAAAAAATCACTAAGTTGTGTTTTTTTATCAACAAAGGTGAGTAAGCCATTACCCATTAATGATGCTATTCTGTTGCTTGTGTAGTATTTTGTTGGAAGTCCTCTACTTAAATTTAATCCCATTTTAGAATTTATTAGAGCTTTATAAAAATCATTCCCCCATATTGGCTCTTTGTCTTTAAAACCATAAAAATCATAGTTTATACCATCTAGTTTGTTAACTAGACTATCAAGAAAATGTACTCTAGAATCAGATTTACCTTTTTTTAATTTTGCCCTGTTAACACCGTGGCTCATTGCATAAAAAATATCTTTTGTTGGATTTTTTAAATACGTATCAAAACATTCAATATTTTTGTCTACAGGAACAAAGAAAAAATGAGGATTTTTTAAACTAAATTTTTGCTTTTGTAATACAGATGGATCAGTTGTTAAAAAATTGTGATCTACAAAATCAGAATACTCTAAGATGTTATTTATATTTTGTTTGGAATATTTCAAACTTTGCATAATTGGGTCCTCATTCCACTGTGAAATGATAATATTGTTATTTAGTGCTCTAAATTCTTTAATTGTATCAACTTCTAGGTTTTTTGTATGGCCAAAAAAGATAAAATTAGGATTATAATTTTTAAAAGTTTCAATTAAATAATCTTGAAATTTAATTTTATTATAAGTCTTAAAAATATTTGAATTTCTTCTAATAAAATCTCTATCACTTATTTCAAGAACATCATGACCATTTCTTATAAATCCATTTGTAAATTTCTTGCCTAATGAAATATTGTACAAACGATGAAAATTTTTTTGACCTGAATTATAAATGTTAATTATTCTCATTCTTTTTTTAAGGATGTTTAAATTAAAATCTGGAAATAAACTTTCCCTAATATTGTCAATAAAGAAACTATTTATAGAAGTAACGTGTTTTACATCTTTATAACTTTTGAGTTGAATTTTTTTTCTTTTTTTTGGGTTTAAAATTAGTTTTTTTAATTCTTTATATAATTCTAATGAATTAAGTTTTTTCAATATTATTGAATTATTAGTAGTTTCAGTCAGTCCACCTCTATTTGATATTATTGTTGCACAACCTCTTGAGGAGGACTCTAAAGCAGTTCTGCCAAAAGGTTCTTCCCATCTTGATGGTACAACTGCTATTTCAGATTTATTTAAATTCTTTAATACATTTTTGTGCTCTAAAAAACCCATTTCATTATGATTTTTATGTTTTATCACAGGTCTTTCTCTATCTTCATCACCTATAGAGCAAGCTTTCCAATCTTTAAATTCATCTAAAATTTTTATTATAGCATCTTTGTAAATATCATAACCTTTTGAAATATTTAACTTACCAACAAAAATTATTTTTTTTTCTTTTTGATGTATTTTTTTGATTTTATCAATACTTGGATAAACAACTTCAGTTTTATGTATCAATTTTTTATCAATATTTTTAAAAAAACGATTTCTAACCCAATTACTTACAAAAATTATCTTTTCAAGCTTGTTAAGTAATTCTAGCCTTTCGTTTCTTGAAATTGAACCTTTCATGGATAAAGGATCATTGTGGAAATATAAAATATATTTTGAATTAATTTCAGAGGACAAATATTTAAAAACCTTTGGCCTATTATGAATTTCAATTATATCAAAATTAAGCTTTTTGCATTGCTCAATTATATTTTTACAATATTCTTTAGTTGAGCTTGTAAATTTTGATTTTAAATTATTTATATTAATATTTAAATAATTTTTTGAAAGATATTTTTTTCCACTTGTTGAACCAAATATATAATTATTTTTTTTAAATTTTGAATATTTAAAAAAATCACTTACCCAAATTGCAGCAGCTTGTGCTTTATATTTTGTATAATTTTCTTTATAAGGAAGAATTGTTGCAATTTTTATGTTTTTATTCATTAATAATACTTTCTATTATGGATAACCTTTTTTTTCTATCCTTTTTCAAAAAATATTCATAAGACAATGCTTTTGTTTTAGACTTAAATTTTTTACTAAAGATTATTTTCCATTGATAACCACGCGTAGCCTTAGCTCCAATTGAAGAATTGTGTTTACTAAGTCTATTTTTTAAATTTATTGTATATCCAACATATGTTTTTTTTTTAAAACCTCTGAGTGTTTTAAGCATATAAACATAATAATACATTGCTTTATGGCGGTCCCTGGGGGAATCGAACCCCCCTTTGCAGGATGAAAACCAGCTGTCCTAACCGATAGACGAAGGGACCATTGATGCGTCTTTTATTTTAAAAGTTACTAGAATTCAAGACTTATTAAGTTATAGAATTATATCTTTGATGTTCAATTGAATTATTTTTTTATTATTCCAAATATTTTGATGTATTTGACCAATAATATTAATCTTTTTTTTATACGATAATAAATACTCCCCTATTTTTGTGTTCAAACAATTAAAACATACTGCTTTAATGGAGATTCCTACATTAGGTTTTATTATAACGGATAAATGTTTATTGTTGATTATATCAAATTTAATAACAGTTAGATTTTTAATTAAAAAAGTTGGTAAAAAATTGTAATTACCAAATGGTCCTAATTTATCAATTTCATTTATAAATTTCGTTTTAATTCCTGATGATGATAGTTCCATATCATATTTGTTTACATCTTCAATTTTAAACATCTTTTTAGAATAGTCATTTTGGATAAAATTATCCAAAAGTTTTATATTATCTTTTTTAATTGTAAACCCTGCCGCCATATTATGACCACCACCCTTTTCAATAATCTTATTATCAATTAATAATTTTATTAGTTGACCAATGTTGTAAGTGGATGTTGATCTAGCAGAAGCTTTGAGTGTATTGTTTGATTTTGTAATAACAATAGAGGGTTTGTTAAAATATTCTTTTAGTCTTGAGGCTATAATGCCAATTATTCCTTCATTAATATTTTTATTATAATAAATTATAACATTTTTGTTTTCATTTTTAATTTTTTCAAAATCGATCTCATTTAAAATATCTTGTTCTAATTTTTTTCTTTTATCATTTAGTTTGTTTAACTTTATTAACCTATCTTCGATAATTTTATCATTATCTGATGACAGAAATTCAACGCCATAATTTGAAAAATTAAGTCTACCACCTGCATTTATAATAGGGCCAATTAAAAATCCCAAATCATCTATAGTAATTTTTTTTTTAAGAGAATGTAATTTAAATAGAAAATCAATTGCAACATTGTCTTTTAAATTAAAATTATCAATTACTTTTTTTGCAATAATTTTATTTTCATTTCTCAATGGCATTACATCGCATACTGTAGCTAGTAATACGTAAATTAAGAAATTTGGTAATTTAAAGTTTGATTTAGTTTTTTTAATTAAAGTATCTATAAAAAAATAAGTTAAGCCTGTTGCACAAAAATAAGAATATTTATTATCAAAAATTTTTTTTTTTGGATTTATAAGTGCATTAGATTTAGGATAAGGTCTATTAATTTCATGATGATCAATTATTATTGATTTAATATTATTTTGATTTAGAAATTCAATAGCCTCATATGAAGAAGAGCCACAATCAACCATAATAACTAAATTTGGTTTTTTTAATATTAATTTTTGAAAAAGTTTTTTGCTAGCACCATAACCATCATTGACTCTATCAGGTATATAATAGAAATGACGTTGGTTAATATGATTAAAATATCTAACTAATAATGATGTTGAGCAAATTCCATCAACATCATAATCGCCTAGAATACAAATATTTTCATTCTTTTTAATTGAATCTAAGACAATTAAAGATGCTTTTTGGTAATCATAATTATCTTTGAATATATTTGATATTTTTTGATCATTATTAATTCCATAAATTTCTGATGCATCATAATTTCTAGAAACTATTAAGTGAGATAAAATATCACCAAAACCATGATCTTGTTTAAGCTTTTCTACTAAATTTTTATTAACTTTTTGTTTCTCCCACTTTTTTCCAGAAACAGAAATCATTCATTTATTGAATTAACACTTTTAACAATTTCCTTAAAATTACTATTTTTGTGTGTAATTAATGTTTCGCTTGTAAATTCATTTTTATTAATAGTAATGCCATTTAATACTTCACTGTTTGTTATTCCCGTAGCACAAAAAAGTGAATCTCCTTTTACAATTTCGTTAATTTCATATTTTTTATTTAATTCAGTAATTCCCATCGATTTAGCATCAAGTATATCTTTTTTATTATCAAAAATAAATCTTCCTTGAAAATGACAGTCATAAGTATCAAGAGCACATGCCGCAAGAACACCTTCTGGCCCACCGCCAATACCTAAAAACATGTCAACATTGTACTTAGGGTCTGAAACATATAAAGCACCAAGAACATCACCATCTGTAATAAGTTTAATATTAACTTCTAAATCTTTAAGTTTATCAATAATAGCTTTATGTCTAGGTCTATCAAGTATACAAACAGTTATTGAAGAGATATCCTTATTTTTAAAATTTGATAAATTTTTAATATTTTTTTCCAATGGATAATCTAAATCAATTAACCCTTTATCAATTTTACCAGTAACTATTTTGTTCATATAAGTTTCTGGTGCATTAAATAGATTACCTCTTTCTCCTATAGCTATAACTGCAATTCCTCCAGGTAAATTATTTGCAACAAAATTTGTTCCTTCAACAGGATCAACAGCAATATCAAAATCTGGTCCATTTTTAGTACCTAAAAATTCCCCAGTATAAAGTAACGGAGCTTCATCTAAAGTACCTTCACCTATTACAACTTGACCATTCATATTAATTTTATTTAATTCGCTCCTCATGGAGTCTACAGCAGCTTGATCTGCTGCAATTTTATTATTTTTTCCGACTAAATATGAGGCCGCTAGGGCTGCTTTTGATGAAACGACTCTAAATTGTTCAATAAATTTTTTATCAATTGTCATTAAATTTTTTCATCAATAAAATCATTTTGATTTATTTTTGACTCAAATTCTCTTAAACGTTTATATACACTTGCTAATTCAATTATTGTAGGCCAGGCTTTAAGAATATATTGCATTGAACCCTCAACTCTACCAAAAGCTCTAATTATTTGTTGCATTACACCTAGTGTAACAGCACCAGCAACTATAGCGGGTGCTAAAAATACATATGCCGAAAGTACATTTGCCTGCAAATATGCAATTCTACCAATATTAAAATATAAATATCTAATATAGCTTAAAAAATGTATTTCTCTAACACCATTAAAAAGTTCTTCAATTGATTTTGGTCTAACTGTCCCATCGTCCTCTGCTACAACTAAAATTTTTCTATATGCAGCTTCTTTTTTTTGAAGATCATATTCAACACCCACAAGTCTTAAAATTAATCCCAAAATTACTAAAAAAATAGTTCCACCAACCGACCAGATTAATGCACCAACGATTAGACCATAATCCCAATCACCAAAAAAGAAAATTGGTATACTAATGCTCAATCCAAATAAGATTGGCATAAATTCTACTAAAATCATTAAAGCTTCAATTAAACTTGTACCCAATGATTCCATTATTCTTGAAAACTTGATAGTATCTTCTTGAACTCTTTGAGAAGCTCCTTCTATTTTACGAGCTTTGTCGTATACGCTATGGTACCACTCAACCATTGAAGTTCTCCATCTGAATAAATAATGAGATGTAAAATAACTAACAATTACAGCAACACCTACGTAAATTGCTGCCAGTGTAATAAAAGATAGTAAACTTGCCCAATATTCCTCAATTGTTATAGCATTAGGTTTAGTAAGAGCTTTTTGAATCATGTCGTAAAATTGACCAAACCATTCATTAATTTTTACATCAATTTTAACCTGAATCCATAATGAAGATAAAATAATAATTGATCCTAGCCATGACCACATAAACCATTTTCTTATTTTGAAAAATTTAAACATTTACTATTTTAAAAAATTATCTGCGTATGATTTTTTAACGATTTTTCTTTTTTTTTGTTCAATTATGTCAAAATCAATTTTTTGCTTTTTTGCATAATTAATTGCTAATTCCTTTGTAGAAAATTCCAATTTTAATTCAGTTAATGTATCTGACGAGCTTTCCCATCCCATTAAAGGATTTTGAGTTGGATTTTTAGTTATAAATTGTAAAATCCATTTATTATTCTTAGCAGTGCCAGACTGCATAGGGTTTTTGTTTGGTATATAAATTATAGCTTTGTTCATAAATGATGGTCGGAGTGGCAGGATTCGAACCTGCGACCCTCTGGTCCCAAACCAGATGCGCTACCAGGCTGCGCTACACTCCGATCCGAGTACTAATACAGTAGTTATTGATAATTTCAAAGTATAAAGAGATCAAAATTAAAAGAATTTTGTTAAAAATCTGATATATAACAAAGTATGATAATTACCTGTCCTAATTGCAAGAAACAATTTAAAATTAACCAATCTCAAATACCAACTGAGGGACGAGATTTGAAATGTGGTTCATGTGAGCATGTCTGGTTTTTTAATATAGAGATTAAAAAAACAAAAACATTACCTTCAAAAGAAGAAGCTATTATTAATAAAGATCAATCAACAACTTTTGAAGAGAATATAGGGCAAATAATTGAAACTAAAAAATATTCATCACAAAATGAAATTGATGAAAAAGATGACAAAAATGACAACAAAGTTTCTACAAAAAATAGAACAAAAGAAAGTACTATTGGTAAATTTTTTTCTTATTTGGTTGTATTAATCATATCCTTTGTGGGCTTAATTATCTTAGTTGACACGTTAAAATCACCTTTAATTAACATTTTTCCAGGTTTAGAAATTATTTTATTTAACCTTTTTGAGATATTGAAAGATATAAAACTTTTTATTATAGACTTATATTAATTTTTTATGATTAATTATTTATCCAAACCCTTTAAATGGTTTTTTAAACTTGA
>ENA-UOXV01007374-UOXV01007374.1-marine-metagenome-genome-assembly--contig:-NODE-7374-length-11153-cov-5.070914_pt1 | contig 11153 bp, 11 predicted proteins | sample MGYA00238165_ERZ766961 | MGnify/ENA primary metagenome ERZ766961 (study PRJEB28924, sample SAMN03173240) | marine metagenome | biome: Marine; feature: Water; material: Subsurface seawater | place: North... | reverse complement strand
GAACGATCAAAACGGGTGCGGTGAAATTGACAATATTCAGAAGAGAACAACAAGGACCAGCGCATAGTTATATGTCTCGTCCTTAACGACCGAAAGCAGAGGATAAAATGAGCAAAGTCATTGGGATCGATCTTGGTACCACCAATTCCTGTGTTGCCGTCATGGACGGCAGTACAGCGAAGGTGATTGAAAACGCCGAGGGTATGCGCACCACGCCCTCGATGGTGGCTTTTACCGAATCGGGCGAACGCCTCGTCGGTCAATCGGCAAAACGCCAAGCGGTCACGAACCCGGAAAACACGCTGTTTGCGATTAAGCGTTTAATCGGCCGCCGCTTCGATGATCCGATTACATCCAAAGATAAACACCTTGTCGCCTACAACATTGTTGAAGGTGAAAATGGTGATGCCTGGGTTGAAATCGACGGTAAGAAATACAGCCCGAGTCAGGTCAGTGCCTTTATCCTGCAAAAAATGAAAGAGACCGCTGAGAGTCATCTCGGTGAAGACGTCACGCAAGCCGTTATCACGGTGCCGGCATACTTCAATGATTCGCAACGCCAGGCCACGAAAGATGCCGGGAAAATTGCCGGCCTTGAAGTGCTGCGTATTATCAATGAACCAACGGCTGCGGCATTAGCATATGGATTGGAAAAGAAAGAGAACGGTACCATCGTTGTTTATGATTTAGGCGGCGGTACGTTTGATGTGTCGGTTTTGGAAATCGGCGACGGCGTCTTTGAAGTAAAATCGACCAATGGCGATACATTCCTGGGCGGTGAAGACTTCGACAAATTGATTCTGGATTACTTAGCCGAAGAATTCAAAAAAGAGCAAGGCATCGACCTGCTTAAAGACAAGCTGGCGTTGCAGCGCTTAAAAGAAGCGGCTGAAAAAGCAAAGATTGAGTTATCGAGCACGGTTCAAACGGAAGTGAACTTACCGTTTATCACGGCCGATCAAGCCGGACCGAAGCACCTTAATATAAAAATCACACGGTCGAAGCTCGAGGCCTTGGTTGAGGTTCTCATCAAGCGCACGATCGATCCGTGTCAAAAAGCACTTAAAGATGCTGGCATTACGGCAGGCGAGATCGATGAAGTTATTCTCGTCGGCGGTATGACACGCATGCCCAAAGTGATCGAGACCGTCAAAGAATTCTTTGGCCGGGACCCACACCAAGGGGTGAACCCGGACGAAGTTGTTGCGTTAGGCGCAGCAATTCAAGGCGGTGTGTTAAAAGGCGATGTGAAAGACGTCTTGTTGCTCGACGTGACCCCACTTTCGCTCGGCATTGAAACATTAGGTGGTGTGTTTACACGGTTGATTGATCGGAACACCACGATCCCGACGCGCAAAAGCCAAGTGTTCTCGACAGCAGAAGATAGCCAGCAAGCAGTGACGATTCGTGTTTTCCAAGGTGAACGTGAAATGGCTGCTGATAATAAGGTCTTGGGACAGTTTGATCTGGTTGGTATTCCGCCATCACCGCGGGGCATGCCGCAAATCGAAGTCACGTTCGATATTGATGCCAATGGCATCGTTAATGTGTCGGCGAAAGATAAGGCGACCGGTAAGGAACAACAAATTCGCATCCAGGCCTCGGGTGGACTGTCTGATGTTGATATTGATCAGATGGTCAAAGACGCCGAAGCCAATGCGAGCGAAGATAAGCAAAAACGCGAACTGGTCGAAGCCCGCAACCAAGCCGATTCTCTCCTTCACTCATCGGATAAAAACCTGACTGAGTTTGGCGATAAAATCAGTGCCGAAGAAAAGGCCGCTATAGAAGAAGCATTGGCCAATCTGAAAGGCGCCATGGAAGGCGATGACGCTGAGGCGATTAAGGCCAAGACCGATACGCTGGCCCAGGCATCTATGAAACTTGGTGAGGCGATGTATAAGGCCAGCCAAGAAAATGCCGAAGGTGCGCCTGATGGTATGGAGGGTATGGGCGGTGCCCCTGGTGCTGATGGAGAGCCCTCTTCGGGCGGTGCCCCTGGTGATGATGCAACGGTCGTCGATGCTGATTTTGAAGAAGTAAATCCAGAGTCGGACCCAAGTTCAGACCCAAGTCCTGACACGGAGTCCGATAAAGACAAAAAAGATAAGTAAGGCTCGCCTCGTTAAGAGGTGGGGGGAATTGAACGCCACCCCGAGGCAGACTAACTGCCCCGGGGTGCATAGTATCTAAGAGCAAACGTTCATGGCGAAGCAGGATTATTACGAGCTGTTAGGGGTTGATCGCGACGCGACTGCGGATGACATGAAAAAGTCATATCGTAAGCTGGCGATGAAATATCACCCTGATCGAAATCCCGATAACAAAGAAGCCGAACAAAAATTCAAAGACCTCAGCGAAGCTTATGACGTCCTGTCGGATGAACAAAAGCGCTCGGCCTATGATCGTTTCGGCCATGCGGCGTTTGAGCAAGGCGGCCCTGGCGGCGGCGGCGGTGGTGGATTCGGCGGCGGCGGACCAGGTTTTGCTTCCGGCTTTGCCGATATCTTCGATGAAATGTTCGGCGACAGTGGATTGGGTGGCAGCGGCCGCGGCCAAGCGGCCGGCCGCGGCTCTGACCTTCGCTACAATATGGATGTCACCCTTGAAGAAGCTTACAAAGGCAAAAAGGCAAATATTCGCGTGCCGACGTCTGTTGAATGTGAGCCTTGCAACGGCTCGGGTTCGGCGGGGAGTTCCGGACCGGTGTCGTGTGGCACCTGCCATGGTGCGGGCCGGGTGCGGTCGCAGTCTGGGTTTTTTACGGTCGAGCGAACCTGTCCGTCATGCCAAGGCACCGGCCAAGTGATTCGCGAACCGTGTAAAAGTTGCAGCGGCTCGGGCCGAGTCCACAAAGAAAAGACGCTGTCGGTCAACATTCCGGCAGGTGTTGAAGACGGTACGCGCATTCGATTAAGCGGCGAAGGTGAGGCCGGGTTCCGCGGCGCCTCGCCAGGTGATCTTTACATTTTTCTATCGGTTCAGGCGCATCGGTTGTTTCAGCGTGATGGCGCCAATATTTATTGCCGGGTGCCAATCCCGATGACAACGGCGACCCTGGGCGGTAATCTTGAAGTGCCAACGGTCGATGGCGGCCGGGCGCGCATTAATGTCCCAGCAGGCAGTCAAACGGGCCATCAATTCCGCCTGCGTGACAAAGGCATGACGATCATGCGCACCAAATCACGCGGTGACATGTTCGTTCAGGCTATGATTGAAACACCTGTGAATCTTAATAAAAAACAAAAAGAAATTCTCAAAGAATTCGAATCGGCAACCAAAGGCGGCAAGCATAGCCCCGAATCTCAAAGCTTTTTCACGAAAGTTAAAGAGATCTGGGAAGACCTCAAAGAGTAACGAACTCTTCATTTCCAACATTTTGTCTTTGCCCGGTTTGCTTTAGAACCGTCAGGCTTTAGGATGCGCTTTGCTGAACGAAAGGATTATGAGATGAACATCGGCATCGTCGGATGCGCCGGTCGTATGGGCCGCATGTTACTGGGCGAGGTGATCGGCCAGGATGGCCTTACGTTGTCTGGCGGAACGGAATCGCCGGGCCATGCCAACGTGGGAGACGACCTGGGCGTGATGGCAGGTGCGGCTTCGGCGGGATTGGCGGCCAGTGATGATACCGCGGCTTTGTTTGCCGCTTCTGATGTCGTGATCGACTTTACCGTACCGGCGACAACACAAACACACGCTACTTTGGCGGCCGACCATAAGGCAGCGCTGGTGATTGGCACGACAGGACTCAGTGCCGGCGATCAAGCTGCTGTTGAAGCGGCGGCGAAAAAGATTGCTGTAGTGCAAGCGGCCAACATGAGTGTTGGCGTGAATGTCTTACTTGGATTGGCGCAACAAGCCGCCGGGTTACTCGGTGATGACTATGATATTGAGATTGTCGAAATGCACCATCGCCACAAAATTGATGCGCCGTCGGGTACCGCGTTGGCACTTGGTGGCGCCGTCGCGGCGGGCCGCACGGTTGATCTCGAGAAGAACTCTGTGCGTGTGCGCGATGGCCACACCGGCGCCCGCGAAACCGGCACGATTGGTTTTGCAACTTTGCGCGGCGGGGATGTTGCCGGTGATCATACGGTGATGTTTGCCGGTGATGGCGAGCGTATCGAGCTTACGCATAAAGCCTCGTCACGCTTGGTGTTTGCTAAAGGTGCTGTGCGGGCAGCGCGCTGGACGCAGGGTCAAAAACCAGGGCTCTATTCTATGCGCGACGTTCTGGGCCTGGCTTAAATCTAACCTTCTTTTTGAATGCCGCCGTAATTAGCGAAGTTGATCGCGGTTGGCCGCGGCTTCTCAAACGCGAGCCAAAGGCGAAACAAATGCCGCCGCCTGGCCGGGTCCGGATCGTCATCAAAGGCGGTGCGGCAATGCAGCATGGTGAAGTTGTTATTAAACAGCATGTCGCCTTTTTGCATATCGAAATCCAAATGAAATTCGGGCTTGCAAGCGAGCTCATGAAAAAGAGCGAGCGCCTCGATGGCTTCATCACTCACCGGTAAGATTTGTTCGCGGATTGCTTTTTCCACCGGATCGGCCTGCAGGGTGCAGCTTAAATAATCTTCGGCAACGCTGTAGAGCGGAATTCGGCACGGCTCGGCGTGGCCTTTCTCTTCCATATGCATAAACGGATAGCCGAAATAAAGATGTTCAAGCAATTCAGGCCGGGTCGCCATAATCTCATCGTGAATCGCCGTAGAACTGGCGACTTTTGTGGTGCCGCCTTTCGGCGCCGGCTGGAAACAATAAAGCGCACTCATGTCGGCACGGTCGGTGTGGAATTTTAGTGTTTGATTGGTTTGATAGCCGCGGACCCGATCTTCACCGAGCCGCCCGCCCATATCGACAACATGCCCAACCAAATGACCGTGTGAGTTTTGTGACTTTGCCGTGCCCAAATAAGTGCCGAGCCCCCAGAATATTTTGGCGGCGTCGTCTTCAGCATATTTTTCACCAGGCAGGCCGCGCACTGAACAAAATCCAAAACCATCATGAACTTGGTCGAGAATTTTTTTAAGAAGCGTTTTAACGGTCGGTAACGGAAAATCGTTTTGTGTGATTTCTTCAACCGATAGACCTTTGGCGTTGGCATGCTCGAGAGCCGCCTCAATTTCGCCCACGTTATAGTCAGATAGGGTGTGAGCCCATTGCGTCGCATGATCGCGAATATCGCGGGCCTTCCACGCACTTTGATCCGCAACGGGTGTTTTACGCATTTCGTTCATGGTGTTACCTTCAGATTGCTTGGTGAGGTTTGGTTTGAGCCAGCGCTTGGCGTAAATCTTCACACGTTTGTTCGCGCTCTTCCGGGCTAAGAAAATCTCCGATGACCAACGACTGGCCGTGACTACGCACTTCCAATTGGTCGCGACCTTGGGTCGTTTTGATGAGTCCGATGTTAAGCCATTGAGGTTGGAATGACCACTGACGGGCGCGGCCCCAGGGATCTGTTCGCCGGATCGTTAAGGCATCGGCGGTCAGATCAATTTGTTCCGATGCACGGCTGTCCCGGTTGTTGAGATAAAAGGCGCCGACCAGGAGTGCGATATCGAGACCAAAAAAGCCTATCACCAGCCAGGCACCGATAAGAGAAAACCCTAAACCGGTCACAGTGAAGGCCACCGTCAGAATGCCCAACAGCCAATTGATGGTCCGCCGGCTAGCGCTGCGCTGCGGGCGCAGGGTCGTGCTGAACAGAACGGAAGCGGCGGCTGTATTCATGGCCGTAAATCTAATATCATGACGTGAAATCGCCCATAAGTTTTTGCAATTTCTTTTCGTTTTTATTACACCGACTTTTATTGAGGCCGCCCTTTATGAAAAAAGCCGATATCGAGGAGTTTTACCGCCGCCTTGCAGAAGCCAATCCGGAGCCCAAGGGCGAGCTCAATTACAAAAACACCTACACGCTCGTGGTTGCCGTTGTGCTGTCGGCGCAAGCGACCGATGTCGGTGTCAACAAGGCGACGAAAGAACTTTTTAAAATCGTCGATACCCCGGAGAAGATGCTCAAGCTCGGCGAGCGCAAATTAAAATCGCACATCAAAACGATCGGCCTCTACAACGCAAAAGCTAAAAACGTGATGAAGCTGAGCAAGCTGTTGGTTGATAATTTTGACAGTACCGTGCCGCAAGATCGCGAAGCGCTTGAAACGCTTCCTGGCGTCGGTCGTAAGACCGCGAATGTCGTCTTGAATATTGCCTTTGGCGAACCAACCATTGCCGTTGATACACATTTGTTTCGACTCGGGAATCGGTTGGGCATCGCCCCGGGGAAAACGCCCCTCGAAGTTGAGAAGAAGTTCGAAAAAAATACCCCCGCTCACTATATGCGCCATGCCCACCACTGGCTTATTTTGCATGGCCGGTATGTTTGCAAAGCGCGTAAGCCCGATTGTCCGGCATGCGTGGTGAATGATCTATGCCGCTTTAAGGGCAAGACGACAGCATAACACCGTCATAATGATCGTAACGCTAGCTCTTATTGTCGCGAAGCTAGCCCGTTGGTTTGTTTTTCATTTGATCAATGTGATGTTTGATCAGGCTTTTAAAGCATGCAGGCTTCGCCACCTTCGCACCGTTTAAGGTGCGGACTTCCGCGTGGGTCACTTTGTATAGAACCCCATCACGAATGCGATAAAGGAATAAATCAAGCGCGCATTTTTGATTGCTGTATTGCCAAAGATCGGCCGGCTTATCGCGGCGGCGAAAATGTGGTGTGCCAAACAGCGCCGTGATCTGATCGCGATCAAGCCCGATCATATCATGCAGGGTCGGCAGCGGTTGCGATTGAGGCGGCAGCGAAGCGATTTGTGAGGGCACCGATGATCCGGCAGATGTTTCTGTTTCAAGCGCGAGTGCAGCCGGATCAGTTTTCGATTGCGCACATGCTGTGAGAACACTGAAGGTTAGTGCACTCAAACAACAGGCCCGACAGACTCGGATGAACCGAATCGAAGGCAGCCAAGAAAAGAACGATTTTTGAAGGCGCATTACGGTTAAGCGTTTGACGATTCGGATTGGCCTTCTCGAGATGAACTTGCCTCACCACTTTGGCCCTCGGGCTCCAATGCTTTCATGTCGCCGGAGATTTGACCACCTGATTCAATCACGATACGGCCGTAGCGGATAGAACCGCTGACTTTACCGCTTGAACGAACAGTGAGCTTATCGCGGACAATCAATTCGCCTTCAAATTGACCGCTGATATCGGCTTCGTCGACTTCCGCATTTCCTCTAAAAAATCCCGACGGCGCAACATCGATCGCCCGAGCATTGGAAAGGGCCACTTCGACCTCACCTTCGACAATGAGTTTCTCGCAAGCAGTGATTTCGCCTTTAAGACAAATTTCCCGGCCGACTGTTAGTTTGCGGCTTTCCGTATCCGTTGGACGGGTCCGCTCGGCTCTGATCGGTGCACTTGGTGTGCTCGGCGCATTTGGCGCATCGGGATCTCGGCGCGGAATATCAGGGTGAAACGTTGAACGCACGGGCGGGCGTGCCGGGGCATGCGAGCCTTTCCGAGAAAACGGTTTCAACGGTGGCGTGTTTTCTTCATTGCGCTGAAATTCACCGGCATTGCCGCCGCTCGCGCCTTTATCTTTATTCCGCCCAAACATGACTTAATGCCTTTTCTTCTAAATGTTTTAATGTCTGATTTTAATCTGTAACAAGATGTTCACGATCTGGGCGCCAAGCCTCAAACAAGTGAACCGTTGTTGCCGCCGCTATGATCGGCGTTAGTAAGTTAACGACCGGAACCGTTAATAAAAAGGCAACAACGGCGCCGGGTAGAAAAAATCGCCAACGCAATCTCTGCCATAAGGCCCGGGTTTCCGAGCGATCAAGTCGACGTAAGGCAATCATTTCAAAAAATTCACGACCTAAAAGATACCCGTTCACGGCGTAGAAGACAAAAGGGAAAAGGGGTGGAACAAAAATAAAAATGAGAATGACCACATTGAAGAATACGAGCTGTACCAGAAAACTGAGCGAAGTCAGGATCATGGAGCCGATTGATTCGCCAGATGCGGGTGCCAAGTTCGGGTAATATTTTCTCTCGACGGCGTCGACGACGTCATCGAGAAGAAACCGCATGATGGCGACGACGACGCTGGGAAATAACATCCATGTCAGGATAAAGGCAGCCGCGCCGCCAAGAAAGCTCACCACAGGGGCTAGAAAATCGCTCTCGATTTGGCTCAGGCCATAGCTTAGGCAGACCCACAGGCTGGCGAACACGGCCAGGGTCGTAAATAGGCAAATCCAAATCACCCGCCGAATCGCCGGATCACCGAGTTGCTGAAAGGCCTTGGTGATTGAGCTTAATAGGATCGTTGCCTCCCGGAATTCTCAGCGTTGTGATGACGTCTTGTTCGTGTCTGCATGCTGGCTATACTGCGCAACACACTTTAACAAGTTGTTGGGATCTGCTGAAAGATCCAATAGACAATCGATAAGGAGACCTTGATGGCTAAGGCGCGCTTTGATGTGGTGGGGATTGGCAATGCGATTGTCGATGTGTTGGCGCATGCCGATGAGGCGTTTTTGGCTCAATTTGAGCTTACCAAAGGCGCGATGACGCTGATCGATGCTGATCGCGCGGCCACGCTATATGAGAATATGTCGCCGGCCGTTGAATGCTCCGGCGGCTCAGCGGCGAATACTATTGCCTGTTTGGCCTCACTCGGTGGCCAAGGCGCGTTTATAGGCAAAGTTCACGAGGATCAACTCGGCGAAATTTTCCGTCACGATATTCGTTCACTGGGTATTACGTTTGATTCAGCGCCTTCCGTCGGCGGTGTCTCAACGGCGCGTTGTTTGATTTTCGTTACTCCCGATGCTGACCGCACCATGCAAACGTTCCTCGGTGCCTGTGTCGAGTTGAGCCCGGCTGATATCGATCCCAAAATTATTGCAGATGCTAAAGTCGTCTACCTCGAAGGCTATCTATGGGATCCACCCGGCGCCAAGCAGGCCTTTATCGAAGCTGCTGATCTTGCGCACGATGCCAATCGTTTAGTGGCATTGTCTTTGTCTGATCCGTTCTGTGTCGATCGCTACCGCGATGAGTTTCGTGATCTTGTCGAACAGCACATTGATATCGTCTTCGCCAATGAAGATGAAATTTGTTCGCTTTATCAAGTTGAAAAATTTGATGATGCTCTACAACAGGTGCGCGGACACTGTAAAATTGCCGCTCTCACGCGCAGTGAAAAAGGTTCGGTGATTATTTCCGGTGATGAAGTGCATGTCATTGATGCCGCTCCTGTAAAAAAAGTCGTCGATACGACCGGTGCCGGCGATGCGTATGCCGCTGGATTTTTGTATGGCTTAACGCAAGGCATGTCGCTTGATCAGTGTGGCCGCCTCGGCGGTATTGCATCAGCCGAAGTGATCAGTCATTTCGGTGCTCGGCCCGAAACGCCGTTAAGCGAGCTGGCTGCTGCGGCGCAGTCATAGATAAAAGACGGGGTAACGGTGGCCTTTACACCAACCCAATCCGTGTCTGAGAGGGCTCAAACGTTTTGGGCGGCGGCGCGCATGTATCGTGAGCGCCGCATCGTCGTCATTTTGTTGTTGGGCTTCTCAAGCGGCCTTCCGCTGCTGTTAGTTTATGCGACGCTTTCTGCGTGGCTTAAAGAGTCTGGTATTTCCCTTACAGCAATTGGTTTGTTCAGTTGGGCAAGCACGGCCTATGCGATCAAGTTTTTATGGTCGCCGCTTGTTGACCGAATGCCGTTACCATTTTTAACGCGCGCTTTAGGGCAACGGCGTAGCTGGTTGATTGTTGCGCAAATTTTCGTTGCCGTGTGTATGCTAGGTCTGGGTGCAACAAATCCGGCAGAAAATATCTCCGCAACGGCATTGTGGGCCGTCTTACTCGCCTTTGCATCAGCAACCCAAGATATCGTGATCGATGCTTATCGAGTTGAATCGCTACCGGAAGACAGACAAGGCGCGGGCGCGGCGAATTATACATTTGGCTATCGCATGGCCATGCTGGTCGCCGGTGCCGGTGCCTTGATTATTGCTGATGTATCGGGATGGTTTGCGGCATATGCCGCGATGGCGGCCTTTATGGCGGTTGGCTTGATGACGACGTTGATAAGCCCCGAACCCGAACGGCAATCCTCAGATGAGTCTCGCAACAGAGAACAACAAATCACCAAGGCCGTGTCTCGTTTCACGCGCTGGCCCGAACGAATGCGACATTTTGCTGCGGAAACCTATGCCGCGGTCATTTGTCCTTTTGCTGATTTCATGACGCGCCGTCATTGGGTGATGATTTTATTGTTTGTCGCATTCTACAAATATGGTGATGCCCTCTTAGGGGTGATGGCCAATCCGTTTTATCTCGATCTTGGTTTCTCAAAATCTGAGATTGCCGTGATTTCAAAATTTTACGGCCTGGCAATGACCCTAATCGGGGGCCTGCTCGGCGGCGCGTTGGTCGCGCGGTATGGTATTCTCAAGACGCTGTTGATCGGCGGTATCGCCCAAGCGCTATCCAATCTTGCATTCGCCGCGCAAGCCTATGTCGGTTATTCGCTGCCGATGCTCGCGGTCACCATTAGTATTGAAAACTTCACAGGCGGCATCGCAACGATCGCCTTTATCGCGTATTTGTCTTCGCTGTGTAATGTTGCTTATACCGCGACGCAATTTGCGCTGCTGTCGTCCTTAATGGCGTTTGCCAGAACAATTTTTGCTTCGGGCGGTGGCTGGCTTGCTGATCACATGAATTGGGTTTCATACTTTTTGCTGACGACTGTGGCTGCTGTGCCGGGGCTTATATTGTTGTTGTGGTTGATGAAAAAATTTCCGCCAGATGACGCGATAAGATGACGCGATCAAAAGTGATGCATGAAAAAATCAAGATTGCTGAAGGTGACATCACAAAGCTAAACGTCGATGCCATTGTCAACGCGGCAAACGAAACACTGTTGGGCGGCGGCGGCGTTGATGGTGCCATTCACCGCGCCGCCGGCCCAAAACTTTTAGAAGAATGCCGTGCCCTTGGGGGCTGCCTGACGGGCGACGCTAAAATTACCCAAGGGTATGATCTACCGGCAAAACATGTGATCCACACGGTCGGGCCCGTGTGGCACGGCGGTGATCATAACGAAGCAGCA
>ENA-UOXV01007373-UOXV01007373.1-marine-metagenome-genome-assembly--contig:-NODE-7373-length-11156-cov-4.926853_pt1 | contig 11156 bp, 12 predicted proteins | sample MGYA00238165_ERZ766961 | MGnify/ENA primary metagenome ERZ766961 (study PRJEB28924, sample SAMN03173240) | marine metagenome | biome: Marine; feature: Water; material: Subsurface seawater | place: North... | reverse complement strand
TGGCGGTGAGATAAAATTTAAAGGGTACTAAGGCGCACGCCGGGACAGAAACAATCCACCGACCATCATGAAAAACAGAATAACCAAAATAATCCGGTTGCCGTATCGAGCATAGGGAGTCAGCGTACTGAGACTGTGCGGCAGTGGACTATCGATCACACCCTCACGGCTTAAACCGAGGCTGGCAATAGTGCGGCCATAACTATCAACCACAGCCGAAATGCCCGTATTGGCAACGCGAACCAATGGCATGCCTTCCTCAACCGCACGCAAGCGCACTGAAGCAAAATGCTGGAATGGCCCGGCCGAGCGGCCATACCAAGCATCATTGGTCACATTAAGAAGCCATTTTGGCCGTGGGCCAGAAGCAATAACGTGGCCTGGAAAAATGCCTTCATAACAAATCAACGGGCTGACTGGTGGCAGCCCCTTTAGCGTTAATGTTTGGGGACCTGGTCCCGGCGTGAAGTCTGTCGTACCTGTGGTAATCTTGGACATATTCAATAACCACCGAAACGGAACATATTCGCCGAACGGCACAAGATGACTCTTATCGTACGTTGCAACAACACCGCCCGATGCATCAATCGCATGCAAGCTGTTCCAAGCCTGATAGGCCTGATGACCATTTGAGCTCTGGGGGCCCTTCTTCTCAATCCTCGGCGCGCCGGTAATGATTAAACCGTTTTTTGGCACGCCCTCGGCGAGAACCCGCCTGAGATTGGGCTCGCGTGCCAGATAATAAGGCACGGCCGTTTCCGCCCAAATAATATGCGTTGGCGTTGCCAGTGAAGTTGCTGATGGCTTTGCCTTCCCAGACGGTGATGTCGCTCGGCTTAAATGCAGCTGCTTCATGACATGACCGGTACGTTTATCGCGTTGCCATTTTAAACGCTGTGGAATATTAGGTTGAACCAAACGAAGACGCACATCGGCGAAATTTTTTGTTTCAGCCTGAGACAAACGTACCGCACCACCAACACCGACGCCCACTAAAATGGCCAACGCAATAATCACCGTCCTGTAGGCCGAGTGTTTTGTGGCACACTCATCTGTCAATATAGCCGGCATCGCGGCGCCCAAAACGGTAACAAACGACAAACCATAAACTCCGGTTATGGCGGCAACCTGAATCATCAAATCTGAAAACGTCCAAACAGTACCGATGAGGTTCCAGGGGAAGCCGGTAAACGCCCAGCCTCGGACCCATTCAAAAAACACCCAAATTACGGCAAACAGCACAATACGGCCCGCACCAGCAGAAAGGCCACGCAACTGCATGGCCTTTGCGAGCATCGCGATAACAGCTGTGTAACACGCGATCACAGCCGGTAAGCCAAACACCGCGAAGGGAATCAGCCAACCAAATTGATCCGCTTTGACCGATAAAGCGATCCCAATCCAATAGAGCCCGGCAACAAAATGCCCAAAACCAAACCACCAACCTACGGCAAAAGCGCCGCGTAATCCCGAGCTGGAATCCACCAGCCAGATCAAGCCAACAAAAGCCGGAACCAGAAAAATCACGGCATAAACGGGGGGCAATGCGAGGGCCGCCAGAACGCCGAAAAAAACCGAAACACCATAACGCCGCCAACCGACTAATGCGGTCAGCCAATGGTTTGCTCGGATTAAACGCTCCATCATCGGTCAAGTGCCCTAAAAGTTATTTTAAATCATCATGGCGAGAACGGTTTGAATCATACAAGATAAAAACCGTAAAAAAGTTCACATTCATGAGACCAATACGTGAAGCATGAGGCTTTAATATTACCCTGAAGTTTCATCATAAGGATTTTGCACACCAAGTGTTGCCAAGACTTCGACTTCCAGTGTTTCCATCGTCACCGCTTCTTCATCATTTTCATGGTCGTGCCCTAATAAATGCAACGTACCATGCACGACAAGATGACTGAGATGGTCGGCAAGACTTTTATTTTCTTTGTGTGCTTCAGAGACGGCGGTTTCATAAGCCACAACAACATCACCCAACATAACCGGCGCTGCAGTATGACCATCGTCATGATATTGATCTGGGCAAATATCATCACCAGGAAAGGCTAAAACGTTCGTCGGTCGATCAATATGCCGATACTGCTTATTAAGCCCTTGAATGAATTCATCATTGGCCAAAACGATACTGACTTCAGCTTTCGACAAATTCTTTGCTGATGTCTGTAATGCTGCCAACACGCTATCTCGGCAAAGGTCTTCAGCCGTCACTAACGCCGTAGACCACGCGGCACATGAAACAGAAATGTCGATCTCGACATTTTCATGATCCGCGGCACATGCTGGATTAGTTGGTGTCACCGTTTTTATCACCATTGTTTTTACGGCTATTTGCACTTTGCTGCTTTTTATACTGCTCTGCCGTGCGGCGTTTCGCTTCTAACTTGTCATAACCATTTACAATATCAGTTACCAATTGATGGCGGACAACATCCTCGGCATTAAAGCGAACAATACCGATGCCTTTAATGTCCTCGACAATCTCAAGGGCTTCCCATAATCCCGACCGAGTGCCTCTGGGTAAATCAACTTGAGATAAATCTCCCGTGACCACCATGCGGGCATTTTCGCCAAGACGGGTTAAAAACATTTTCATTTGAACAGATGTCGCGTTTTGCGCTTCATCTAAAATAACAAAGGCGTTAGATAAAGTCCGACCACGCATAAATGCGAGAGGCGCGACTTCGATTTCGCCAGTCTCAAGTCGTTTTTCTACTTGTTGCGCCGGCAACATGTCGTGCAGAGCATCGTAGAGCGGCCGCAAATACGGATCGACTTTATCGCGTAAATCACCGGGCAGAAAACCAAGGCTTTCACCAGCCTCAACGGCCGGACGCGACAAGACAATGCGATCAACTTCACCCCGAATTAAAAATTCAACGGCCTTAGCAACCGCCAAATACGTTTTTCCAGTTCCCGCCGGCCCGAGACCAAAGACGAGCTCATAATCACTGATGGATTGAATATAGGCTGCTTGAGTCGGCGATCGGGGCGTGATCGGACGTTTTCGTGTTTGAATAGTTTGAGTGTCGTTATTCATATTGCCACCACCCAGTAACGCCATCCGCAAAGATGCATCGACCTCTTCAAGACCAATACCAAACCCTTTTGCAAGTCGATCATACAGTCCTGTTAGAACGGTGCACGCAGCATCAACAGACTCTGCCGGACCCGTTATTGAAACCGTATTGCCTCGTGCATTAATTGCAACATCAAGTTTTTGTTCGATGCGGGTCAAGTGATTATGATGAGAACCAAAGAGCTGAATCGCTAATTGATTGTCTTCAAATTGCAATGGTGCGGTGACCACAGAATCCTTAACGGCATCAGGAGACTTCGCCGATGGCGTCACGCGTTCACCCTTTCCGCATTCATGGTGTTTACGGCCAGCTCGCCTTGCAAGCTATAGGCATAGCCCGCTTGAATGTGCACATCGACAATACTGCCGAATAGTGTTTCACTGTCCTGGATATGAACCGCTTGCATATAGGGGCTCCGGCCAACCAACTGCCCTTGCTCGCGGCCATGTCGATCCAAAAGAACCGGCACCGTTGAGCCAACGAGACTCTCATTGAAGGTACGCTGTTGGGCGCTTAATAATTCTTGCAGTCGCACGAGGCGCTCAGACTTTATATCTTCATCAATTTGATTGTCATAATCCGCCGCAGGCGTCCCGGGGCGCGGACTATACTTAAAAGAATAGGCCTGTGCGAACTGAACATCCTGAACAAGCTGGAGTGTTTGTTTGAAATCATCCTCTGTTTCGCCGGGAAATCCGACAATGAAATCAGAAGAGAATGCTAGGTCTGGTCTGACTTGGCGTAATTTATCAATCAGCGCCTGATAACCTGATGATGTATGCCGGCGATTCATTGCTTGCAGGATGCGATCTGAGCCCGCTTGAACGGGAAGATGTAAAAACGGCATCAGGGCCGGAATATCACGATGTGCCGCAATCAGTTCATCATCGACATCAGCCGGATACGACGTCGTATACCGAATGCGCGATAGGCCATCGATCTCGGCCAATTCTTGGATCAAGCGGCCGAGGCCCCAATCCGATCCGTTCAGGCCCGCGCCATGATAACAATTTACATTTTGGCCCAACAATGTGATCTCATAAACACCGTCATCCACAAGCCGCTTGGCTTCCGTCAACACATCTTGTGCCGGGCGTGAAAACTCCGCGCCGCGGGTATAGGGCACCACACAAAAAGTACAAAATTTATCACAGCCCTCTTGGATGGTCAGAAAAGCACTTCGAAGACCCTTGCTGTTAGACACAGGCAAAGAATCAAATTTCTCATCCACAGGAAAATCAATTTCAAGAACGTCGCCACTTGAGCGCGTCGCCTTCGCGATCATTTCCGGCAAGCGATGATAGGTTTGCGGACCAAAAACCATATCGACGTATGGAGCGCGGGCAAAAACCTCCTCGCCTTCGGCTTGAGCCACACAGCCGGCCACAGCCAAAATCATTTTCTCGCCGCTTTTTTCCTTTTGTGTTTTAAACCGCCGTATCCGCCCGAGATCAGAATAAACTTTTTCAGCCGCTTTTTCTCGAATGTGGCAGGTGTTGAGGATAACCATATCGGCATCATCAGGCCGGTCGGACAGCTCATATCCAAGCGGCGCTAAAACATCGGCCATACGCTCAGAATCATACACATTCATCTGGCAGCCATATGTTTTGATATGAAGTTTTTTTGCCACGCTTTGACCTCTACGCCTTAATCGTTTTTTTCGCCATCACCGGCCTTCTTTGTATCAACCGGCACGCCATAAAGCTCCAATCGATGACCGGTCAATCGAAATCCATACTTTTTAGCAATATCTTCTTGAAGATCTTCAATGGCATCGCTTTGAAATTCAATCACGTGTCCCGTATTCACATCGATCAGGTGATCATGATGCTCATCGGTTGCTTCTTCATAGCGCGAGCGGCCATCACCAAAATCATGTTTTTCGAGAATGCCGGCCTCTTCAAACATGCGGACCGTACGGTAAACTGTTGCGATACTGATACGAGAATCAACTTCAGCAGAGCGACGATGAACTTCTTCAACATCGGGATGATCCGAGGCTTCTGATAGCACTTGTGCAATGACCCGGCGCTGGCCGGTCATTTTCATCTTTTTCTCGATGCATAGTTGCTCAATACGAGAGGGCGTCGCCATGGTCTCTTTCCAGAATGCGCACGACATAAGAGCCATGCGATCTCAATAGCTTAATAACTATATGCGATTTGGGGATCAATACGCTAACCGGCCTTACGGCGGCGGCTGCGTGGTTTTGTTCCCAGGCCAATCTTCTTCGCTAACGAGCTGCGATGCTTGGCATAATTTGGTGCCACCATTGGATAATCCGCGGGTAATCCCCAGCGCTCCCGATAAGCCTCAGGTGTCAAATTATATGCCGTTTTAAGGTGGCGCTTCAGCATTTTGAGCTTCTTGCCGTCCTCAAGACAGATAATATAATCTGGAAAAATTGATTTTTTTGCCGGGACGGCCGGCCGCGGGCGGGCGCCAGCATCACCGTTCGCACCAACATCGAGCAATGTTTTGTAAACATCCTGTATGAGCTGCGGTAAATCACCAGAGGCAACCGTATTATTCCCGACATGGGCGGCAACAATTTCTGTTGTTAGTTCTAAATACTCACTAACGTCGGGCTTCTCGCTCATAGAAATTATATCCTCCAGGCTCGTTTTTAATTTTATTCAGTATATATAAATATATATACCAACAAAGCGCAAGAATAACTCATGCCTAGACTTAACAAACACAAATCAATACAGGAAATTGACTTCCACCTCGACATAACAGGCGAAGTCTGCCCCTTAACGTTTGTTAAAACAAAACTGCTGGTTGAGAGAATGCAGGCGGGGCAAGTTGTGGAGGTTCGATTGGCCGGTGCTGAGCCCCTCGAAAATGTTCCGCGTTCCGTGGCCGAACTTGGCCACACCATCCTAAGTCTTGAGGCTGAAATTACCGGAGAGGCACTTGGTGTTCATCGCTTGCGCATCCGAAAAGAAAAATAAGAAATTCAATTTAGAATGAACCTGCAGCGACGACCCGCTTAAGAACCAATGCATCAACGGGGCCCTCTTGCAGCTTGTAATATCCTTCTCGCCGACCAACGGTACGATATTCTAGTGCCTCATAGAGAGATTTAGCCGCGAGGTTATTTTCTGCAACTTCTAAAAACATCGCCTGGCCTTCACATTTAACCAGATGCGACTCCGCGGCTTTAACGAGAGCCTCGGCAAATCCTCGGCGGCGATGATTAGAGAGCACACCGAGGGAGATGATCTCGCCTTCATCTTGTGCAATCCGAGCCAGTATAAAACCAACCGGTTGCTCTTGCAGCCGTGCAGCGAACCCAAAACCACCGGGCATTTCTAAAAACGTTTTAAACGAAGGTGTGCCCCACGGTTTCTCAAAACAAGCACCATGTAAGCCAGCCAAAACATCGGCATGAACAGGCGTACATGAAACGATTTCAAGATCTGTCAGATTCTGGTGGTGCGCCGATGACATTATTTCCGTGGCAAGCTGACGTCAGGGGCGCGCAAATAAAGCGGCTGTGGTACCGACTCCGGCCGTTCTCCATGTTGCCATCGTACAGCCGCGCACTCGGCAATGACTTTAGCATCCGGCAATCCAGAGGCGGCGCTGATATGAACTGTAAAGTTATGACCCTTTAAGGCTTCCGACACTGATGGCGATGCATCGCCCACTACGAGGAACTCAGCAGGTAAGTTTAATTTTGGTAAATCCTCCGGCCGTGATGTTTGTGGCTCACCAAGCGGCTCTAATGCATCCGAAAATAATTGCACATAATGATCCGCCCGCTTGGAGTCCAAGGCGACCAAGATTGGTTGGCCTCGTCGTTCTTGCTCTGGAATCGCGCCCGCAATCGCTTCCAGAGTCGTTACGCCAAAGACGGGTCGTTTTGCAGCTAATGCCATGCCCCGTGCTGCCGCGAGACCAATCCGGAGCCCTGTAAAAGCACCGGGCCCGATCGTAACGGCAAAGGCATTGAGATCAGCAAATTCTTTGCCTGCTTCTTTTAAAACGCCGACGACCATTGGCATTAAGGCTACTGCTTGACCCCGCTCCATTTCTTCGGCAGCACTGCCAATAATGCTGCCGTCATGCCATAGCGCGGCCGAGCAGCCACGGGTTGCCGTGTCGATTGCTAAAACGCTGAAGCCATTTTGAGTTGTCATCATCAATTTTCTACGTTGAATATGTTTGGATTGGGCTGCGCAACATTCATTTCACCGTTATACTGCTTTTATGTCTTTAGTCGAAATCACCCCAGCTAGCCATAATGTCGAAATCAATTTGGCCTATGCCGGATTTGAAAATTTTACCGGCGCGCCAATATACACCGAAGCGCATTGTTACTTGCATGTGGAAGCGGAAAAATTATTTATCCGGGCCCGGGAACTTGCCGCTGTCCAAGAGTTTAAAATCAAAATATTTGATGCTTTTAGACCCGTTGAAGCCCAATGGGCACTTTGGAACCACACGCCGGACCCAAATTATATTGCTGATCCGAGGCGTGGCTCACCGCATTCACGCGGCGCTGCCATCGATCTTACCCTACTTGATCGATCCGGCCGGGAGCTTGAAATGGGAACACCCTTCGATGATTTCTCCCTCGCCGCACATCACGGCTCAATGGAAGTTTCGGCAACGGCACAAAAAAACAGGGCCCTATTATTGGGCCTGATGACGGCGGCTGGGTGGGACTTTTTCCGTAATGAATGGTGGCATTATCAATTGTTTGATTCTCGTCAGTTTCCAACCTTTAGCGATAGTGTTCTGCCAAAACCGATGATGGCGACTTGATATTAAGTTTCCGCCAGACCGTTAATCTTTCCGCCAATTTCCCTTTGATCATTATACTTTATCAAAATCTTCGGAACATCATGCTTGTGCTCCGACGCAGAAGCGATAACAATTGAGAAAATAAGTTAACGTGGTGCTGGATTATGAGTCAGTGTTTAGGGCATTGGCGACAATGGGGGTGGCGTGAAGTCGTCACCACAAAACTCGTACATGCTACGCGGCGTTCTATTCATATCGTATTACTGATGGGCATTGCCGTCGGTGGCGGATCGATCGCGACTTTAATGCCAGGCCTTGCATTGGCCGCTGGATCAAACACCTCTGCCGTTGTCGTAATGTATCACCGATTTGGCGAGAAAAAGTTTCCGTCGACGAACATCACACTGCAACAATTTGAAAACCATATTAAAATTTTAACATTGGGCCCCTATACGGTACTACCGTTGCCCGAGATCATTAAAAAAATAAAAAACGGTGACGCGCTACCCACCCGCACCGTTGGCATCACCATAGACGATGCGTATCGTTCGACATTTACGGAAGCTTGGCCACGGCTGAAAAAAGCCAAGCTCCCATTTACCGTTTTTGTGTCCACGAATCATGTTGACCGAAAACTTTCCAACATGATGAGCTGGGATCAAATTAGAACGCTCGTTAAAAACGGCGTAACGATTGGGCACCATACGGCATCGCATCTGCATATGGCAGATCATGCAAAAGATAAAAATAAACAAGACATCGCTGCCTCAAGCGAGCGTTTCCAAAAAGAAATTGGGTTTGTGCCAAAGATCTTTGCTTACCCTTATGGTGAAGCCTCAAGAACAGAAATCAATATCGTTCGCGACGCAGGATTTAAAGCAGCCTTTGGACAACATTCCGGTGCATTTGATCAATACAGTTCGTTCTTCTATTTACCGCGCTTTGCCATGAATGAGGCATATGGCAGCCCGTCTCGCTTTAGAACGGCAATCAATGCGCTCTCGCTACCACTCGCAGAACTCACGCCCGAGAATCCTCTGATCTTGTCTGACAATCCACCGGCCATCGGCTTTACAATCACCAAGCCAATCAAGCGGCTAAAATCACTTGCGTGTTATACATCTCACGCCGGGCGTGCAAACGTCATCCAGCTCGGCGCCAATCGGATTGAAGTGCGGATCAACAAACCATTTCCGACCGGACGGAGTCGATTAAATTGCACGCTCCCCGCAGATACAGGGCGGTGGTATTGGTTCGGCTGGCAATATTATGTGCCGAAAAAACCACGTTAATTTAAAATATAAGAATGAATTGATGCGCTAAGCGGCCGGCTCTTCTTGCGGTGCCGGTTTATCACGCAACCGGGCATCATCAAGGCTCCGCAGTTTATTGCCAAGAATAATCGACTTCAATGAAAGGATGTATTCCCAACCGCGCCCGGAGTAACGCCTTAGTTTCGCCGCTAAGACCAATCCATCAAGAGGGGCACCATGACGGCGCATGACAGAGCGGGTGGCCCGAAATTCCCGGTATGCACGATGGGTGTTCAAGTTGTGCATATACGCGCGCACGGAAGCGGCCAAATTATCAAAAACTTTAATGCCGTGAGATTTACCATCCTCACGTTGCTCCGGCACTAAAACATCTTGCGTTGAAAACGTCCACTGACCGAAGATGGCGTTGCCTTCTTGAACAAATCGAGATGTTCCCCAACCGCTTTCTTCGGCAGCTTGAGCAAGTGCTAATGACGGCGGCACAATATCCATACGTTTGAATAAGGCTTTCATATTGCCCCGTTTCACCCGATAGCGTTCAGCTGCGACAGCCAGCCAAAGCCGGTCAACGGCTGGGATGGCTAGGCCCATGGCCCGGCGATAGCGAATTTCCCAAAGTTTGCGGCGATCGGCACGAATTTGCTCATTAACCTTTAAAACTAAAGGTAAAACTGTCTTAAAAAACATAGCCTTTCGCTTTTTTACCTCAGAAATTGCGCCAATATCATGAGGCAGCTTCGTCAAAGCAACCCGAGGCACCAAAGCATCATCTTCAACGACAGCCTTAAAATCGTAATTTAAACGGCGATATGCTTTCCATAAGGATTGTGAGTTTTTGACCCGCCATGTTTCTGCGGTATTCGCACTATCCAATAGATTTTCAGCTGGACTTGACCGTGGACCCGATGCCGTCACCATATTCATAACTTGATCAGGCGCTGACGTTGTGTTGTGCGGCGGCACCATCACGTTAAGCCCAATCAGAGCCGTGATCACACAAGCTAGAATCCCTAAAGCGCCGTGTTCGAATTTCATATTCGTTCTACTGACACAAAGACACGAGCACCAACTTCGGTTGCCCGTGTCGCAAAAAATTTAAAACCGTTCTTCATCTCTGTTCCGTACGTTATTTCCGCAGCCCTCAACGCACCAGAACCTTAAGCCGGCTGGCTTCTGTCTAATCGATTCGCGCGCGATTGCCTAGCCGATTTTATTCCTGCTTAAAATCAGAACTGGCAGAACTCTGTCAGTCTCTGGGACGCAATGCCTGAGCGTGGTTTCAATTCCCTCATTTAATACAACAACCCGCGTCATGAGAGACGACCAACACGATTTAGATAGGACGCATCGCGATCTTTTCAAGATCGACATCGGCGCCAAGGGGCATCATGCAGACGCCAAATGAATTTTTAGGGTGTTAGGAAGCCGACAATTTTTTGAACATCTCGCAAGATTGGAGCCGCTAGGTCACGGGCTTTTTCGTTGCCCGATTTAAGCACACCATCCACATAGGCTGGGTCATCCATCAGCCGGCGCATTTCTGTTTGGATCGGTGCTAACTTAGCAATGGCGAGATCGGCAAGATCCTTTTTGAAATCCGAAAATGTGGCGCCGCCAAATTGAGTGCAGACGTCTTCGATTGTTTGGTCGGCAAGAGCTGCATATATCCCAAGCAAGTTTGCCGCTTCCGGACGATCGCCACAGTCCTCAATTGAATCGGGTAATGGATGCGTATCTGTTTTGGCTTTGCGAATTTTCAACACGATATCATCGGCAGTATCGACCATATTAATTCGCGAATAGTCCGATGCGTCTGATTTACTCATCTTATTTTTACCATCGCGCAACGACATTACCCGGGTTGCCGGACCGAAGATCAACGGCTCCACGATAGGAAAAAAATCGACCTTAAAATCGTTGTTAAATTTCTGGGCGATATCGCGCGTCAGCTCGAGATGCTGCTTTTGATCTTCACCCACAGGCACATGCGTTGCTTGATATAATAAAATATCGGCCGCCATGAGATTGGGAT
>ENA-UOXV01007372-UOXV01007372.1-marine-metagenome-genome-assembly--contig:-NODE-7372-length-11156-cov-6.044320_pt1 | contig 11156 bp, 19 predicted proteins | sample MGYA00238165_ERZ766961 | MGnify/ENA primary metagenome ERZ766961 (study PRJEB28924, sample SAMN03173240) | marine metagenome | biome: Marine; feature: Water; material: Subsurface seawater | place: North... | reverse complement strand
TAGTACGGAAGGAGGGACGAGACGTGTCCAGTTAGTACGGGAGGAAGGGGGAGGGAGGCGGGGCTCGGCTGGCGATGAGTGAGCTGAGAGGAGGGCTCCAACGGTGCAGATTGTTGGCGCCGGCGCGGCGCGGACGCGCTTGGATGGGCGGCTGGTGCTCCGAGGCTACGCCCTCAGCGAGGAAGGGGCGAATTCAGACACGCGCGCGGCGTTTGACACGGCCCGGCCTCTCGCTGCGGGGTTCAGTGGCTTGGCCCTCCGGCACATCTCGGGCGAGGGGCGCAAGCTCAGCCTGGCAGGCAGCTACATGGGCGAGGTGACGCGCCGCCCGCGCCTCCACGCCGCGGCTGCTGTGCATGCGGCCCCCGTGAGAGCTCCTTTGTTTGCAGACTGTGATCGTCAAGGGCGGTCAGTGGCGCTTCTTGGGGTGCAAGCTGGCGTGCTGCGGAGCCCCGCCGCTGTGCGTGGGGGGCAGAGCAGACGTCCAGCTGCTCGAGTGCCGCGTCGGCGGGATATCCGCGCAGCTGCGGTCGAGCAGCGGGGTGTGCGTGTCCGGCTCGGCGCGCTGCGAGCTGCACACCTGCGTGGTAGCCCCCTCCCGCGAACCGCACCTCTCGTTCGTCCCGACCGCGCCGGGGCCCGACGCGCTTGCGCAACGCCCGCTGGCGCCGTGTGGCCCGCGGGCGCGCAGCAGCTGCTGACGGGTCTCGTCCCTGGTCTCGTCCCTGGTCTCGTCCCTGGTCTCATCCCTGGTCTCGTCCCTGCAGCTGCAGCACACCGACGACAAGCGCTACACGCAGATCGCGGAGGATCTGGCGGTCCCTGCAGCAGGGTGCTGCCCCACGCGCGCGCTGCGTCGCGCGCGCCGCCTCCCAGTGCATTCTGCGTGTCCGCATGCGCCCGCCTGACCCACCGTCGCGCGCGGCCCAGATTCCTCGCCGCAGGGGAGACTCCTGGTAGGACCCCGGGAAAGGACGGCACGCCTGGGCTCGGGGCCCGCATGCAGTCGCAGCGCTTCCTCGCGTCGACCGGGCCGCTCCCGCAGACCGCCGACGAGCCGCCGGCCGTCAGCAGCGCCGCGTGCGTGGTGCGTGCCCGCGCCGACTGCGCGACGCGAAGGCGCGGGTTTTGAATCCTGGAGCAGAGGTTGCCAAAATCGGTTTTCCTGACGTGTTCCGCGAAGTGCAGGTGCGACACACCGCGCATCTCGTCCTCGAAGCGAGCCTTTTCCTCGATAACCTGTACGCTGTCGTGATGGCCGAGTGTCCTCACGTACAGGCGAGCTACTGCCAGGTGCAGTTTCCTTGACCCCCCGGACGCAGGACCCGCGGCCACACTCCAGCGCCCGGCGCTTGCCCGGCGCGGCGCCGCGGCGCTGCTAAGAGCGCTGTGGGTGGCCAGTTCCATGATCACAACACCGGCGGGATCTTCCTGGTGCTCTCGCCTGGCGACGCCCACCGCGAATCGACGCTGGTGCTCACGGACAACAAGCGCACCCGCACGCAGATCAAGGCGTGCATCGCCCGCGGTGATGGCCGCGCAGCACCCAAGCGCACGCAGCAGCATGCTGGCCCGTGTCCTGGGGGCGCCCTCTCCGCCATTTCTCCGTGCAAGGTGTTCTGAGGCGGGGGTCCTTGCCGCAGGCCGCCCGGGCCGCTACGCGCGCCACGACGGCGCGGGGTCCTACGAAACGCTGCCTGAGGAAACAAAAAAAAGCCTGGCACGCCTCGACAGGCATCGCCCCGCGCCGCAGCACACGCCGCGTGCGACAGCCGCTGGGCGGGCGGGACGTGCCCCCGCCGGGCCCCGGGAGTGAGGCATCGCGCGGCCCAGACAGCTCGCGCGAGCGGCAGTTTGCCTGACAGCGACGGTGCAGCCTGACCCTGACCCTCCGCCCAACTGCAGCCTCTTCGATGTGCCCAAGCCGCTCATGACGGCGCTGCAGCTTGTGTTCCGCGGCTGAGAGACAGCAGTGGAATGGGGCGCTGCTGCGGCAGGCTGCGGGCAGAAGTGTAGTGTACATGATGGCAGACCGCGAGCACATGCATTTGTGCGTTTACTGCATCACCGCACGCCTGCGAGCGAGCGTTTGCGTTTACTGCACCGCGCGGCGGAAATCACACGGTACGCTCCGTGCACGACGACGGCACGAGACACACAAGCTGCCCGGTAACGAGCGGCTCCGTGGGTGAGATGTCGGCGTTGAGCGCCACGATCTGGCGCAGCGTCGTGCCGAAGCGCGCGGCGATTTTCTCGAGCGTGTCGCCGCGCTTGACGAGCACCAGCTGCCCGATGTGGATGATGTCCCCCTCGTTGATGGACCCCTCGACGCCGTAGCCCTCGGGCCGCGAGATGTCCTTGTTGAGCGCCCACAGCTGCAGCCAGCTGCACTTGAACTGCTCCGCGATGTCGACCAGCGCCTGCGCCGCGCGGCGGAGTGAGCGCGCCGCGCACGGATACCGGCGCCGCTCAGGCGAGTCGCGGCGCGCGGTGCGGCAGGGGGGTCGAGCTTGCCTGGTCCTGGCGGACGCGGTAGAGGCACTTGGGCACTCGGTACTGGAAGCACACGTCAGATCCCTCACGCGCATCCTCGGGCGGGTGCAGGAGGTCCGACGTGCGGAAGCAGAACTCGCCCATTGAGCCGCCGGAGCGCTCCGACGGGATCCACGAGAACGTGCGGTCGACCGTGTTGATCTGCACGGCGTTGTCCTTGACCAGGTCTGACATGACCGCGTTCTGCGGCAGGTCAACGCCCGTAATATTCACGTCGTCGGCCAGGTTGTCGTCCTGGGCGCGCAGCGGCACAACGAGCTCCTCTCCCATGTAGACTTGCACCACGCTCGCGGCAGTCGGGCTCACCCACTGCGGCGGCGGGTCGTTCAGCACGTCGAAGTCAAGGCAGTGCTGCCGCGACCCGACCGTCGGGTTGCCAGCGCTGTGCGCGAGCGCCTGCACGCACACCCGCGTCCACCCGACTTGTTCGTCGCTCGGACGCCAGACCACCTCGGACTCGAAACCCACCACCCCCGCACGCGTGACGCGCTCTGTCTCACCGTCACCCGAGACGGTCGCCCCTTCTGGTAGCGCACTGCCGGACAGCTGCACGCTAACGCCCGTCGTGCTGCCGGACAGGAGAAAGCGCACCGAGAAGGCGTACTCGTACCGCACAAAGAGCTCGTTCACCGCAGGGAGCGGGAGACGCGTCTGCGCAAGACCAACATCGTACTCGGGAAGTGACAGCGCAGCATCCACGACGTTCACTTCGAGATCCATCTCAGAATAGATTCCCGTGACGGTGTCCTCTACCCGGACGTGCAGGAAGTACAGCCCGGCAGGTGTGCCCCCGCCCCCCAGGCCGCTCACCAGGCCCGTTGCCTCCGCAACCGTGAATTTGCAGTCCGTCTGGCAGATATCATGGTATCGCAGGTCGCGGGTCCCAGACGGCGCGCGATTCGGATGCGGTCCATCGTCGTACCCTGCCATGTAGAATGAATTCGACGCTGCATTGTTCTGCGCCAGCATCTCGGCCCGCGGAAGGTTGGCCAGCCTCGGTGAGTAGCTGGCACTGAGGTCAACGTTCGATTTGATGAGGAAGTACCCATCGCCCCTGTTCGATACGCCCGCATCGCGGCAGCAGCCCCCGAAGTGCGCTTCCCATGGGACGCCGTTGTTGTTATCTGTCGCGTACTCGTGAGAGATGTGCGCCTCGCCCGTCCACGTCTTGCGGACCGCGTCCACCGCTGTGACGGTTGCAACAACGATCTCGAATGACTCAGCCCCGTCCCCAAAGTAGAGCACGGGGCTCCCGAGACCCTGCACCCTGATTTGATCCCCCAGTTTGATCTCTCCGCCGGAAACCTGCTCCTTGTATGGAGAGAATTCTGTACTCCAGGTTGAGACCTGCGCGGCGCACACCATCAGGCCAGCGCAGGGTGCAAGACATCCACAGTGGCGTATGGCGTAGCAACATTGGAGAGATCTCGCGCGCTCAGGACCCCGGCAGGCACGGGATTAGCGGTAGGTTGGGCGGGGGCTGGCCCCAGCCACACCCGCCACGTCAGGGAGCACAGAACGAGTTTGTTCTCGTCGGAATCTGCGCCGCTAAAAACAGCATCCAGCAGGGGTATACCAGGGTAAACATGGCTGTCGTGCCCTCCTGCTTCCTCCAGCTGAGCTTCGTAGCCCGGTAGTGCCCCGCCGCAGCCAACGGAAGTCCAGCAAGAAGCAGGAGCAAGCCCAGCGCGCTTAGACTCCTCCGCAACATGATCAAACAGCGGGTCCTGCCTGTCTGAGAGTACCAGCGGCAGCCAAAATCGCCCGTGTCTCCTTGAAACGCCCACGTGTGGCACGCCTCGCCGCCCAGACGCCCTCCCACCGGCAAGGGCGCCTGTTCACGCTGTTCAGTCGAGTCCCGTGAAAGTGAACAACACCCACAAGTTGATCCACCAGTCAGGGGGGAATCGGGAATTAGAGCCACTGTTTTTCAGGCATTCAAGTTGAGACTGCTCGGTCAGATCCGAGGCATGCTCGAGCGCGTAGCAGCGCGGGCCGCGCATGCTGAGGCCCGGGAAGGCATAGGAGGGCGTATGCGAATCATTGCGTTGTTAGTTGCGGTGGGTTTGCTCACCGTTGGGGATGCGTTGAATTTGCAGCCGCCACGGCTGTGCCGGCGCAACGCGGAGCGGGTTACGACTGTGGGACTCGGTGTTGCGCCGCGCGCGAGTCTGAGGCTGAGGGGGGGTTGCGAGAGTTCAGGAAGCAGTGAAAACGCAGAGCCAGATGGACCAACTGGGGTATGGGATGGGTTCAAACGTATCGGGGGAACGGGGCTTGGGGTGGGCGTTGCGGACCTCAAGGGGGTCCTCGCGGACGTGTGGGGACAGCACGGGGAGCTTCGGCGCTCGCAGCCGGACGTCCAGTTCGCGCTGCACTGCGAGGGGCTTCCTGAAGGCGCAACAGTAAGTCGCCCGCCGCATAATGCCCACATATTCAAGCGCATGCATCCACAACAGTATCTCAGTACCGTTCTGGCGGCGATGCGCCCTTTGGTTTTTGCGTGTTCCACCATGAGGACGCACTGCGACTTGTTTGAACCAGTCCCCGGCCCATGAAGGGATGTGAACATGGAAGGAACGGTGCCCGGCGCGCTCTTCGGTTTGCTAGGCGCCCGTGCACTGTGCCCAGACAACGGAACGCTGACGCGGCAAGGGCCCAGGTGCACGCGATGGGCGGCTGCGCGCCCCAGAGGCAGGAGGGCGCGTGGGAGTCGCCTCCGATGCAGGAGTGGAATATTCCGCTGGCACAGGAAGACCCAACGCAACCGTTCTGGACTGCGAGTACGTTCCGACCCGGCCTGCCCGGCACCGCGCTGCCCGCTCCAGTGCTCTTGGCCGGACACGCTTGCGCACCGGCGCCGTCCGCCCCGCCTCCTCACCTGCTCCCCGCCCCGCCGTCCCTCAGCGTGCAAGCTTCCGCCCGGGACCTTCTCCTTCAACTACAACATCATAAAGGACGTCAAGGAAGGGGAGGAGAACGGCGGCATCACGCCGGAGCAGGCGCCGACGCGCGTGGTTGTCGTGCGCAACGAGCCGTGCAAGAAGGCGGTCATGCTGGCGACGGACCTCGACGGCACCCTGCTCGGCGACGACGACGGCATCCGGGTGAGCACCCGGCCCGCGGAGACTCTCGCCCGCGAGCCCGCGCCCAGGTGCTGAAGAGCGGGGCCCCCGCGTGGCGCAGGACTTCTTCTCGGTGTGGAATGCCCAGTACAGGCGTCAGGGGTCCGCGCTCGTGTACAACACCGGGCGGCCGTTCGACTCGGCGATGCGGCTCATTACGCAGGGCACCATCGAGCAGCCCGACGCGCTCGTGTGCTCCGAGGGCACGGAGGCACGCCCGCACCCCCCCCCGCTCGCGATCGTCGATTCGCACAGAGCTGGGACCGTGCGCGGACGCGGGCGCGGGCGCGCCGGCCCAGCAGGCGCCGCGCGCCGCTGAACGCGCGCGGGTGGGGGTGGGGCGCAGGTGTACTGGTTCGACGAGCACGGACAGCCGGTGCGGGACCTCGAGTGGCGCGACAAGCTGAACTCGCGCTGGGACTGGCCGGCGCTCAAGGCGGCCGTCGAGGAGACGGTGCGCCCGTTCGAGGACTCTGGCGTGCTCACCAAGAAGTTCTTCCTCGCCGACGGTGCCCCCCCCCCCCCCCGGGAAAGCGGGGATTCCGAGGCCCGGCTGCGCCGCCATTAGCCCGCTAGGCGCCGCTATCGCCGCCCCGCGATGCGCGTGACGGAGCGTCCGGGGGGGGGCCTAAACCCTAAACCCCCCCTCCCTCCCGTACAAAGTGGACACGTCTCGTCCATCCCTCCGTACTAACTGGACACGTCTCGTGCCCCCCCTGGTGCGCGCAGACGGCGGGCAGCCGATGGTGGTGCTGGGCGTTGCGTCGGAGAAGGCGACCAAGAAGATGCTCAGCGCGCTCGAGCGGCGCGTGCGCGGGGGGAGCGGGCTCAAGTACGACGTGATCCAGTCGGTGTCCTCTGAGAGCTGGTGCGCCTGGCTTGCAAAACAAAGACAAAAACCCAACACTTGCTTGATGCCTTCCTTCCCCCGAGGGGTGTCGTTCTCCTCAGAGCCGCGCCTCCTTGCGCTGCCCGGCACTGACGCGCCGCGCCTCGCGAGTGCAGGTATGTTCTGCTCGTGCCCGCGGGGGCAGGCAAGGGCTCCGCGGCGCTGCACTGCGCGGCGCGGCTCGGGGTCCCGGCGGAGCGCATGATGGTGGCCGGGGACGGGGAGAACGACCTGCCGCTCTTCGAGGCGACCGCCGTGGGTGCCAAGGGCCTGCTGGTTGGCAACGCGTGCGCTGGACTGAGCCGCGCGTTCGGGGAGGGCAGCGGGAAGCCCAACGTGACCGCCGCGGCGCGCGACCACGCGTACGGGATCCTCGACGGGCTGTTCCACCACTTCATCGCGTTTGGGTGTGCCCGGGCCCAACGATGCAACGTCAACGTGCTCCGGAGATGCAACATTCGCCTCGCGAGCCATTGCAGCATTGATCCCACGGTCCCGCGCGCCGGCGCGTGTGCGCCTGCAGGAGAGTGGTGATGATGAGGCGCTGACGATTCTCGTTGCGTTGGCGCAGGTACGACCATGCATCGGTGCTGGGGCGCGAGGGGGGCGCCGCAGGAGAGGTCAGAGTCCTGGGCGTCCTGCTGCCCGAGGCAACCCTTGGCGCTGTCATCCGCTAGCGCCCTCCCCATGCTCGAAAATGCCCGTGCTCGCCGGAAACCGCGGGGGGCCGCGGCAGCCGTTTTCGTCGTCTCACGGTGGAGAGTGGCAATAAAGAGCGCTGCCACTGTCATGTCGCTGCGCGTGCACCGCGCCCGGCGTGTGGCGCTTTGTGCGCGCACCGCGCGAGTCGTGACGCGCGCTGCGCTTTGTGCGCAGGTGGTGTGCAAGGCGCAGATGGGCGAAGACCAGCGGCGGATCAACGTCGCGCCCTTCACCTTCGCCCAGCTGCACCGCCAGGTCGCCGCCCCGCGTGCACCCTCGTCGATACGTGTTTGTCGATGCTCTGCGAGGGGGCGCGCTTGCGCGATGCGAGTTGCGGGGCTCTGAGCAGGGGGGGCGCAGCTCTTTTCGCTAGGCGCGCCTGATGCGCGCGTGGCGCGGTGGCAGATCTGCATGCGTTTCGGCATCCGGCTCCCGCTGCCGCGCGGGGTGTATGTTCGCCTCCGCTACAGGGACACCGACGGCGATCTCATCACCCTCGCGTGCGCCCACGCCCGCGCCCTGCGTGCCGTGGCCCCGCATCGCACTGCGTCAGCAGCGTGTCTCAAAACTCCGACATGACACGTCACGAGAACGCTCCTCCCCTCGCATGATGAGGCACCGCGCGTCGACAGGTCGGAGGCGGACATGCAGGCCGCCAAGTTCTCGGGGGCGATCCGCATCGAAATCAGGGTGATCGACCGGCGCTGGCGCGAGCTGCCGCTCGGCGCTCTACGCGTCGTGGCGCGCGTGCTCACTCGTGCGGCGCTCGCGGTGTGGGGCACACTCAACACGATCGGCAGTGCGATGGCCACGTTCTGCCTCAAAGCACCCGGGGTCACTGCCGGACTCGTGACCGTACTCGCCAAGGATTTCGCACACGGCATGGTTGGCATGGCACGCGCGATCTCAGAGGCGATCGTGCGGGCGATGGACTATGCGGGGGTGTCGCTCGGGCTCTCTTCGGATGCCGCATCCACGGCGCTCTTCCGCGTAGCAAAGCGTGTTCGCGGCGCGGGCGGGGAATTTGCCGGTGCAACTTTCGTCCCTCCTTGTGTGCAGAGCGCCCCGTGCGCGCTGCCGCGGCTTCCTCCGGGCATCCTGGGCCTAACGCTGCTGTAGTTCTAATCATGGCGCGGCGCGGTGGTGGCAGAGCTGGTTTGCAGGCTCTTGGCTGATGCACTCGTGGGAGCGCGGGCCGCGAGGGAATCAGCTGGTAAGGCTGCGCAGAAGGCAAAAGAGCGTGCTGGGGAGCTTGCGAGCAAAGCAAAGGAGCGCACCGGGAATCTGGCGAGCAAGGTCAAGGACCGCGCGGGCAAGATGTTGGAGACTGTCAAAGAAAGGGGCTGGCTCCAGGGAAGGCATGGCAAGAAGGGCAAGGAGGAGGGCGGCCATGAAGGCGAACAGCAGCAGAACGGGGAAGGTGAGCATCACGGGGATCAGCAACAGGACCAGCAGCAGGTCTGATAAAGCAGAGGTAGGTTGTGCGGCGGGAGCGCAGGGAGAGGCGCATCTATGAAGCGGACTGGAGGACCTAGTTCAAGTTCAAGTCAAATGAAGTGAAGGATAGATGTATGCAGATGCATGCGACTGTGGTGGCTGGCAGCACGTGGCGGGGTGTTCCACCCTTCTTTACAGACGCGTGCTCCTCAGGGGGACTTGAACCCCCGTGCTGGCCGAGCCCAGGAGGAGAAAAAAATAGAGGATTCCCCCTCAGCTATCTCGCCAAATCAGCGATGTCCTGCAGACCTTGCGGAGTACAGGCACCAGAGACACCACCCGGGGGGGCGGGGGCCGAGGTTCTTCATCGAGGGAATGCAATATTATTGTTAATGCAGTCTGAGGGTTAAACCTGCGCCCGGGGAGGGGGCCGTCAGTACATCATGATGGGGTGAGTGCTTTGCGTCATCAAGATGACGTATGACCTAGAAGACAACTGGGTGACCGTCTACCCCCACAGTGTGAGGGTAACCGGCCATCTCTGGGCATTCACGAGCTGCACGTGACAGCAACGCAGACGGGATCCTTGCTAATCGCGCGCGATCCTTTTTGGGATACGACTACAGAGAGCACACGGATGATTACTAAGCACTCATCAAGCCGTAATTCCCGGCTCGACAGCACCGAGTCAGTACCACGGCTGTGCTTCGGGCAGATCCCGTCTGAGAGCACAACAAGGGCAAGGACCCGCTCCCGTGTGAATGCGGTCGGAACGAGTCGCGCCGCTGGCGCTGCAGCGCCAGCAACCGGTCCAGACCGGTAAAGTGATGCCATCAAGCTAGGGATATGAGGATTTGGGGGTGGAGTCAAGGTGGAGCCGCACGGTAGGGGGCATGGGCGGGCATGGAACCAAAAGACAAAGAAACAGTTGTGCGTGGGCTCGAGAATTTAAGGGGCCCGGGCAGAATCGGTCAACTCCATCTCCATTCGGCAAGTCGTCGACTCGAAGTCAACTTCGAGCGCAATAATTCAAAGGTTCTCCCCAACGTTTCCCTTTGAGACTCCGGACTTGCTTGTCAACGACAGCGTGGGCGGGCGGAGCCTGCAGCGCCACAGAGCATCGGCCCGCGTGCAAAAGTCAGGGTGGAAAACATGTGGGGCGGTAAATCTCGGCAGCAGCCGAAATCCGCCGCCGCGGCGGGAACTCCCAACTTCATGTCGCCGCTCAAGGGCAAGGCAGGCGCAGCAACAGCAGCAGCAGCAGCAGCAGGGCGAAAACAGGCGGGCAGCCATGCAAGCTCGAAGTCAGCCATCGCGAGAACAAAAGGTGTCGACAGCAAAGCAGCAACCATCACGCCATCCCAGCTCCGTGGACGGCAGCGTCTCGATGGGTCGACAATGGAGGGGCCCTCACAGCTCTCGGACGCGTCCACCATCTCTGCGAGCAGCGCGGTCCCAACTTCCGAGGGGTCAATCCTCGATTTTTCGCAGATCGAAGGAGCGAGCGTGATCAGTCGCTCGAGCATGGGCGAGCGCGACTCTTTCGGGCGTATTCTCGAGCCTAATACCATGGGCCGCATGTCTGCAGCGTCTGAGATTGCGCCACGCGAATCATCGATTGGCGGTGGGAGAATCAGCACAGGCGACAACCAATGCACAACATCGCTGCAGCAGCAGCAGCTCCACATCTCGGAGCTGCTGACAGAGAACCAGACGCTGCAGGAAAAGCTGCACAGCCTGGCAGGACAGGTGAAGGAGGCTGAGAGCGAAAAGGCCGCCCTGCGTGCACAGCTTGAAGATGCCGCAGAGAGGCAAGAGAACTCTCCTGCGCGCTCTGAGGGATCGAACGGCGAGAGTGACGAGCAATATCTCATCGAGCAGGTGTGCTCGCCCCCCTCCCCCCCCCCCCTCACGTGGGAATTGGATCGTTGGAGATGCATGAAGACGGGAGCGTGTGACCTGATGTGCTTAGAACGCTACCCAATGCCAGGCACGTGCGCTGTCAGAGGAGGATGCCCGGCTGCAAAGCGCTCATCGCGACCTTTCGAAGCACCTAGCGCTGGTCCTCGACGACCCCGGTGCCGGCGACGAGAGTGGCTTCGGGAGATCGTACTCGGCAGCCGACGCCGTGCACGTGCTGAAAGCGCAGAATGGTCAAGAGTATGTGCGGGCTGTTGACGTAAGCTTCATGCGACGGCAGATCGTCGATCTCGAAGGGGAGGTGGGCACCTGCCCCTCTAGGGGCACTTTGCGATATCGCATCTGGGCGGAGGCGATTTCTGTCCGCTCCGCTTCAAGAAACGCTCATCTTTGCTGCATTTTGTAATTCAGCTTCTGATTGAGCGCGATCACTCGAGTCGGAGCCCTCTCCTAGCTAAAAATGTTCCAAACCCCCCAGGTCGTAACGCTGCGTGAGTCCGCGGAGGAGCTGGACGCACTGCGCGAGGCAA
>ENA-UOXV01007369-UOXV01007369.1-marine-metagenome-genome-assembly--contig:-NODE-7369-length-11157-cov-6.297334_pt1 | contig 11157 bp, 5 predicted proteins | sample MGYA00238165_ERZ766961 | MGnify/ENA primary metagenome ERZ766961 (study PRJEB28924, sample SAMN03173240) | marine metagenome | biome: Marine; feature: Water; material: Subsurface seawater | place: North... | reverse complement strand
GTGTTTCACGACGTGGATCGGGAACGGGTTGTCGACGAAGATCTTGAGCACCTGCCCGGAGAGAGGGAGAGAGAGCGCGCATTGAATGGCAGCTGTCTCGGAAACACAAGTCGGTGCTTTACAAAACCAGAAAGCGTGGGTAGGGAGACGGCGCGCTTGAAAGAGGCTACGCACCTGGCCGTCCTTGAGGCCGACCATGAGGCCCTCCTTGCCCGGCGGGCCGCCGACGACCTTGATGTATCGGACGTGTCCCGTTAGTACGGGAGGAGGGACGAGACGTGTCCCGTTAGTACGGGGGGGGGGGGGGGGGGGGCGGGCCGCCGCCGACCTTGATGTATCGGATGACGGCGTCGAGCACCCACTCGCGCTCCTTGGTGCCGTGGAAGTCGAGCAGCTGCAGCTTCTTCTCCTGGCACAGGATGATGTGGAAGCTCGTCACGACGAGCAGGTTGCACTCAACGGTGCGTTGGATCGTGTTGCGCTTTACGTAGTGCATGTCGTTGTCGTCCGCGCCCTCCTTGAGCTCGTAGATCAGCACGCGGTCCGGCAGCTGGATCGCCAGCCGCTCGCGGTAAACGGCAATTTTCTTGACGTGGTCCTTGGTCTTGATGCGCACCTTCTGCTCCGTGACAAGGTGCTGAATGGTCACGTTGGTCATGAAGTCGCGGTAAGCGTAGCGGTCCTGGTACAGCCCGTGCACCGTCGAAAAGTTGAGCTGGTACATCGCGACCGTCCCGTCGTTGCAGCCGACGGCCACAAAGTTCTGCCTCGGCCGCGGCGCGACGCTCCAGATCCAGTCTGCGCGCTCGCAGATGGTCTGCAGCTGCACGCCGTCCTTGGTCCACAGCGTCGCCTGCAACGCGCCGCTCTCGTGAGGACTTGCACCCGCAACCACGCCTCCAACGCCTCACGGTGCAGCGTCGCCGGCGGCAGCACGCGGCTCGACGGGAGGCGGATGACGCAACGCGGCGGCGCCGCGCTGCAGAGACGCGGGGGGCATCCCGTTCGACATGGGCTTAATTGAATGCTGTAGACGCAGCCTGAAAACGTCCTGCATTCGTAGGACGTCGAGGGCGGGCGGGCAGGCACCTTTTTGTCGGACCCGCCCATGACAAGGTACTCGCCGTTATTGAAGTAGCGCGCGCAGCACGGGTCGTACCCGAGAGTGCGGTCCTTCCCGATCTGCTTCGGCTGGAGCGAGAAGAAGGAGAGCGTGCCGTCCCAGCACCCGACGGACAGCACGTCGTCGCCCTCCTCGGTCGCAGGGTTGAAGTGCACGCTCCAGACCGGCGAGCCGCCCGCGCGCCGAATGAGCACCTTCTCCACGCCGTCCTTCTGCCGCACGGACACGCAGCCATCGAACTGCCCAATCGCCAGGAGCTGCCCGTCCGAGGTCCACGACACCGACGTCGCGCGCGCCGCGATCTTGTGCTTGGAGACGCTCTTCTGGTCGGGCGACCAGATCCCAAAGTCCGACCCCGTCGCGCTCGCGAGCTCAAGCGTCACGGGGTTGTACTCAACACACTGCGCGTGGCAGCAGTGTCGTTCAGCCGCTGGATCGTTCGGGCCACCGCGCACCGCGCACGGGCTCATCATGGATGAGGGGGCGCCGTGAGTCTGGTGGGTTCGGGCACGCGCCTGGATGGTGTCGTTGTGCGAGTACTTGAGAATGCCCTCGCCGTTGGCCTTCCAGATGATCACGGCCTTGTCTGCGCCTCCCGAAGAGAAGCGCTTCCCATCTTTGGAGTACGACACCGTGTACACGTTGTCCTTGTGCCCCTGTCCCAAGGACGCCGCAACTCCATCAGCGCCGGGGTGCCAGCTTTGCGCCGATTCGGCACGCACTGTCCTCGGTCAGGCGCTCTTGCAAGCGGCCGCCGGACCTTCAAACGGTGAATGAGAGATCCATCAGAAGCGTTGTACACCAGCACCAGCGTCCCACATGCTGCCACGAGCTGCGAGAGGGGTGGTCAGATCAGGGGCTCTGCACAATGTTGTCGACGAGCGCAGCCGCTCCAGCGCCCAGCTCGGCTGAGGAGGAGAGGACGGCAGGTCCACAGCCTAGTTGGGCATTGGAGACACGGACACAGATCCTAGCACCCTTTTCTCTGGGTTGGCCTCTTGTGAGAAAGACGCAACCGTGCTCGGCGCGCGGCTAAGCGCGGTGCTTGTGCCCCCGCGGAACGGGGAGTTCGGTGCGAGCTGTGGCAATACAACACCTGCGTCCCATCTGGATTGAAGCAGACAGCTTGCACAGGGTCGGCCGACCCATCCTTGCCCTGGTTCTCCACTTGCCATGAGAGGACAGCGCGCATCGCCGAAAACGCGCCTGCTTGTCCTAAGACTCCTCGCCCCGCCCCGTCGAATCAAGTGCACTCCCAGTCGGGCTGCCCCAGGCTTTCGAATATAGAATTACTCCTGGAAGGGTGATTCAGACTTCGCAAGATGGAGATGGCTCTCTTGAGCGCCTTAGAGGAGCATGGCAAGCCGCCACCGCCAAACTGATTCTTCCGATCTCTTGATTGAGTTGACTTTTAGTTTGAATTTTTGGGAAGTTGACAAACAGCGTTTGACCACTCAGCTTAAAAAAACTAGGGGGTCGCGACGCAACGCTCCTGCGCAGCGTGAAGCTCGTCTAATCTCGTTTATTACAACCACACATGCGCATTGCGCAGGTGCCCCGCAATCACAGCCCTCTAAACGCTTTGCGTGACCCCGGCATAGGTGTCGCACGAGTGCTATGTTGAAGGGCTTGCGTCCGGTTTGGCATCACTGGGTCCGTTGGGAGGCGCGTTTGGACGCTGCGCACGCCTCTGCTCCAGAAGCATCCAGTCGAGATTGGGTTCAAATAGCCCAAGCATGTGTCCACACGGTGCCCGCATCGCGGCAATCTTGCCTGCCGCGGAGGAATGGATGTTCAGCGCACGGTGACACGAGCACGATCCTCGGGCTAGTGGATGCACCTGCCGACGGGTACTTGATGGGGCCATCCAAGACGCCGCCGTGTGAGATGAGCTGCACAATCGTGGAGTCCATGTCCTGCGTGTGCAGCGGGGATCAGCGCGAGCCGGGGTAGTGCCAGGACGCGGCGAGAGCGCGTCCTGACAGACGCTGCGTCACGGGGCGCCAGGCCGGGTCGCAGGGCGCATGGCCGGGTCGCGGCGCCAGAGGCAGCAAACCTCGACGTCAAACTGCAGGAAGGGTGAATATCCGGTCGTTGATGACGCCAGCCTGCGCCGCAGCGCTGCCTCGTGAGCCCGCGTTGTGCTGCTGTGCACGATTCGACGGCCGAGGGAAACGAAGGAGAGGAGGTGGCAATGGATGAAAACCGAGAAAGGAATCGTGATAGAGAGGAACATTGCATGCGGAGGAAAACCGTGGGTGGATAGGAGGGGCGGGCGGGGGGCTCGCGACGCCGAGAAGCCGCGCAGCGTGACTCGGTGCGGGGTGCCCAGGCGGTGAGAGGAGGCCGGCCGTTTTTGTGGCATGAGATCGTGGATTGCGTCTGGGATGGGCACAGGAACCCATCAGATGCCTTCAGGACGATATTGATGTCTCCCGCCTGTGCGCGTAAAGCATCAGCATCCTTGTAAACGGGTTTTTTTTTGGTGGGGCATTCCTCGTAGCAAGCAAGCACAGAGAAGGCTATTGGCCATAATCGTACCTGAACCTCTGCAAAGCGCTCGTTGACTTCCGCGACGGGGAGTCCAAGACCCTCGCGAAAGAAGTTTGCCGTCCTGCAATCCGAGCACAAGTCAAACATGAGAGGGCGAACGGATTTCAATGCAAGCTGCAAAGAGTACAAGATCACAGAGATTACAAGACCGAATTGTACTTCGGGACGTCGTTGAGAAGCAGCATGACCGATCGGAGGCGCGCCATCGCCGTCGCTGACAGGGCCCTCCCGGTCCCACTACGCTAGCAAGCTGCCTTGCTCCGGCAATCCACGAAGGGAATTCCTTTCCGAGGACCAACTTCTAGAAGAGGAAGCGCGAAGCCACCAATTTTTTCAGAATCGGCGCGCCAAGGAATTGTTGGTCGGGCACTGGATTCGGCCCGCAGCTGACCGGTCCTGCCGCGGGATGGCCTCCAGCCGCCGCCACCCCGGAATTTTGCGCTTGTGTCTACTTTTGGACAAGTCAAAACCTAATAAGTTAACTATTAACTATGGACACCTATCAGACTGTTTTACGTTGAATTTTAAAAAACTAAGACTAAAACTTAGTTCACGTGACGCGACTACTGGAAGCCACTTTTTAACTACGAACTGGTACTGCAGTTTTAAAAGCGCCTCCCGCGGGGAAAGTTCGTCAGTGGGAACAGCGGACAGCGGGGCGCTGGAGCAGCCCTGTGCCGCGGCCGAGTCGCCCCTTGGAGCACTTCGTCGTGGTGGCTGACCACTCACGCGACTCGTCTTATCGGCGCCGCTACGGCGCTAAGCCGGGCGTGTTTGACCGTGTTGGCCGCCGATAAAGCGCTCGCCCGGGCTGAGGGGCGGCGTCTACAGGCCACCGGAGTCCAGCTTGCAATACCTTGAGGTCGTCGGCAAGGTGCAGTCGGCGCGATCATTTAAATTCGCCAGAGTGAACTAGAAGCACCGCTTTCTGGTCGGTGCCAAGAGCTTTTGGGGCAGATTACTCAGGTGCGAGCGCGTCCTGATGGAGCCCGTCCCATTTGCGAGCGGATACGCAACCGTGAACTCAGCTGTGGCCCACTAAGCGAATAACGCTACTCATAGCAGCTCATGCCAACCTCTCTGAAGGGCCGCTGCTCGGTGGTGCCTGTGCGCAGTTGAATTGGCAAGCAGATAGAGCCAACATGGCGGCGGAACTCGAAAGGCTCCTGGATTTCAACCAACCACTCGATGTCCCAATGCTCGACCAGGTACGCCCCCGTCCAGCGCAGTCTTTGTGTTGGTCTTGCTATCTCTTGGTATGTCTGGTTGTTCTGGGCTCTGCCCTGGCGCTGCGGTGGGTTGCTGCGCCCGACATGTGAGCTCTTGGGGTCCTCACGAACGAACCATTCCTCTTGCTGCGCGGAGTGAGCTGGTTTGTGGTCTGTGTAGGGCGCAGGACATTCGATTCACATTCCCTTTAGGTTTTATGATGATCCTCTTGCAGCAAATCTGGTGTCTGCGCAGGGGCTGACACGTTGGTGGCACGCGTGGCACGCGTAGGTTGTTCTCGCCATGTACACCTGCAGGGACGAGAACCAGCGCAAACAGATCAACGCTTTCATGACCAGTTTCCAGGCACACGCCCCAAGACATGCACCCCCGTACAAGCTCACACCTTTGTGGCCGAACGGTTGCAGCTCGTCCAGGGCGGTTGCTGGAATCCGGCTGAGTGCGCCGCAGCCCTTTCGGAAGCGTTGCTGATGGGCGGCTCTCGTTCTGCGAGCAGGAGCATCCCCAGGCATGGACACGTGTCGACGACATCCTCGAGAAGACTCAGCACGAGCAGAGCAAGTTCTTTGTGAGTAGCCCTCCTTTGTTCATGATCTTGGTGCGCGGTGCCGTACACCCGTGGGGAAAGCTCGCGACGCTCTCTACTCGCGAGCTGCAGCCGCCTGTGACGGGCGCTGACGATGGTGCGCGCGCAGGCTCTCAGCACGCTGGAGAAGTGCGTGAAGGAACGCTGGAAGGTGCTTCCAGCGGACCAGCGTGAGGCGATCAAGGCGTACATCGTCAACGTTATTGTCCGGTGCGCGCCACGGGTTGAGCTCTCCGTGCGCCGTGCGTGCAGATGCTGAGCGCAGCTTGTGGTGCAGGTATTCAAGCGACGAGGCCTCACTGCTGCGGACCAAGACAACGCTCGGGAAGCTGAATCTCATCCTCGTGCAGGTCGGCACGCCCTCCATGTTGTGCCGAGGGGTCAGTGATGCGGGGATGTTGCTTTTCGGTCCAGGATTCAGCTACCCGGTGGGGCCCGGTGTGTTGGTAGGGAGCAAAGGGAGAAGCGGGGTGTCGTAGGTCCTTATAGAGAAACTCGTTGCAGGTTTTGAAGCAGGAGTGGCCGCACAATTGGAAGGACTTCATTCCACAGATCGTCGAGTCTGGAAAGACAAACGAGACCCTTTGCGGCAACAACATGGCCATTCTCAAATTGCTGTCGGAGGAGGTTTTCGAGTTTTCGCTCAAGAATCTCACCTCTCGGAAGATTGAGTCACTCAAGGAAAGCCTCACAAGGGAATTCCAGTTGATCTATCAGCTCTGCGAATTTGTGATGAAGAACGCCAAGAATGTCACCACGCTGCAAACGACCCTGCAGTGCTTCCTCCGATTCCTCTTCTGGGTTCCTCTGTACTACGTGTTTGAAACACCTCTGATCGACATGCTTCTGCACCAGTTCTTCCCGCAGCCGCACTTCTGCTGCGACGCGTTGCAGTGCCTTGCTGAGGTTGCGGCCATCGACCCGAAGAGCGTGGATACTAAGTATCACCCCAAAGTGCAGAAGATGTACGCGGACTTCATCACGAATCTCTCCAACATCGTGCAGCCTCAGAACATCAAGCAGTTCTATGTAGAGGGCGACAATGGCGAGGAGTTTGTGCAGCGCCTCACACTGTTCCTTACCACGATCCTGAAGACGCATCTCCCAATCCTGGAAACGCAAGATCTAGTATGGTATCTGATCCAGGGTCTCCAGTATCTTGTGCATATCTCAGAGGTGGATGACGATGAGATTTTCAAGATTTGCACAGAGTATTGGCAATTCCTCGCAGACGATCTTTACCACAAAGAGATCCAACATTCGCGCCCCGTGCCGACGTTCTCGTCGCCGGTTGCGACGCAATCACAGTCTCCCCGTCTGCAGACGTACTCTCCTATCTTGGCGCAGGTGCGTCACCTGCTCATTGACCGCATGCCAAAGCCAGAGGAGGTGCTGGTTGTGGAGAACGAGGACGGAGAGGTCGTCAAGGAGCATCTCAAGGACGTTGAGGTCGTGGCGCTGCACAAAACTGTCCGTGAGACGCTGGTCTTCCTCACACATCTCAACCAGCAGCAGACGGAGGACGCGATTATCGAGAAACTCGGTCTGCAGGTTCATCCCGCACCCGGGGGACCAGGATGGTCACGTCAGGGGCTGAGCACGCTGTGCTGGGCGATTGGATCGATCTCGGGGGCGATGCGCGAGGACGATGAAAAGCGATACTTGGTGCACGTGATCAAAGACCTGTTGGGGCTCTGCGAGGTCACGCGCGGCAAGGACAACAAGGCCGTGATTGCATCCAACATCATGTACGTTGTTGGGCAGTATCCGCGTTTCCTTCGGGCGCATTGGAAGTTCTTGAAGACTGTCGTTAACAAGCTGTTCGAATTCATGCACGAAACACATCCGGGTGTGCAAGACATGGCTTGCGAAACCTTCCTCAAGATCTGCCAGCGATGCAAGCATCAGTTCGTGAAGCACCAGCATCAAGAACAATCGCCCTTTATCGAGCAGCTGCTCATCGGCTCATCAACGGTCGCCGACATCGGGTCGACTATCGCGGACCTCGAGACACACCAGATCAACATGTTCTACGAGGCGGTGGGCTATATTGTCGCGTCCGAGCCCAACGCTGAGAAGCGTGACTCGATCATCCAGAAATTGTTCGAGCTCCCGAACCGTGATTGGATGGAGATCATTGGCGCCGCGGTGCAGGACCCGAATCTGCTCCAGAACCAGGAGACAATGCGCAAAATCGCGAAGATTCTGCAGATCAACGTACGTGTTTCGAGCTCCCTCGGTCAGCCATACGTCCTGCAGCTCGCTGCCATCTTCGAGAAAATGCTGCAAGTGTACAAGTTGTACTCGGAGGCGATTTCGATGCAAGTTGCGGCGAATCCGCAGTCGGCGAAGACTTCGGGGGTGCGCCTGATGCGCAAGGTGAAGCAGGAAACGCTTCGGCTAATCGAGACAACAGTGAAGAAGAGCGAGGAAATGGGACGTATTGTAGAGCACTTCGTCCCGCCACTGGTAGACTACGTTCTCGCAGACTATCAGAGCAACCATCCTGACACGCGCGACCCAGAGGTGCTCTCGCTCTTCGCGGCGATCATCAAGCAAGCGGGCGACCTAATCACGGACCAGGTCCCGCGCGTTCTCTCAGCGGTGTTTGAGTGCACCCTGCAGATGATTACGACGAATATGGAAGACTTCCCCGAGCACCGAATCAACTTCTTCAACCTTCTGAAAGAGATCAACCACAACTGCTTCCGCGCATTCTTCCAGATTCCTGGAGAGGTTTTCAAGGTGCTGATTGACTCCATTATTTGGGCCATCAAGCACCGGGAGCGCAACATCGCCGATACGGGACTCACCATCCTACTCGAGATGCTGCGCAACCTCGATGGGCTCGCGGACGTTTCGACGCAGTTCTACCAGCAGTTCCTTGTTTCGCTGCTTCACGACATTTTCACGGTGCTCACTGATAAGGAGCACGAGCCGGGATTCAAGCTGCAGTGTGCAATCCTTCAGCACATGGTTTCGCGTGTTGAGGGCGGCATGCCTGCAACTCCACTCTTCAACCCCGCTGAGACTCCGGGCGTCACGTCGAACCAGCAATTCATCCGCCAAAAAATCCTTGCCATGCTTACGGAGGGTTTCTCGGACCGGCTCACGTCGACTCAGCTCATGGAATTTGTCACGGCGCTGTTTGACCCAACACGGGACGTGCTGACATTCCAGACGCTGGTCCGCGACTTCCTTGTACAGATTAAGGAGTTTAATTGCGACCAGTGGAGTGAGAGCACCTTCACGCAGCAGCTTGCGGCCGAGCAGAAGGATGAGGTGAAGAAGGAGGTGCGGCGCTGCCCCCCCCGAAACCTTGCCAACCTTGCCAACCTTGCCGCAGCCACCACTCTTGTTTGTGCCTGTCTCCACCGTTCCTGAGTGTGCGTGCATCCCCTTGCAGGCGGAATTGAGCCGGATGCAGGCTGTTCCTGGTCTCATGCCTGTGAACCAGCGTGAGGAAGTCGAGATGACGTGAGGGGGGTGGGGGGTGGGGGCTGAGTGCTTGAGCCGGGGGAGGGGAAGGGTGGGGCGCTCTTATGGCACGACAGCAGTCGCGCCTCTGCGTTCGGGCCCTGCTCGGGAGAGGCATGAGCCTACCTAGGCTCAACGAGAGAAGTAAAGGCGATATGATATGCGGCAGCTCGCAGGTGCGCGCCTCTGCCGTTCTGCGAGACTAGATTGTGACGACAGCGCAGGGCGCACCAGCACTCTCAGTTTCGGACGTAAAATTTATTCATGAATGTACAAGAAGGAATACCAGTCACAACTCCGCTGCCCATACCGAGCGCAACGGTTCCCCCTTCTAAGTGCGCAGAGCGATGCTTGCTGCTGATGCTCCACCTGAGTCGGCCAATTGCGCAGTCGTTCAGATCAGACGGCGTAGGAAGTGACAAACTCCAGCCTCTATAATCTGACGGACCAATCGCAAAGTATCTGAACGAGACAGGCGGGTCGAGTGCCCTGAAGACTGGGCGGGCTCTGACCCTCAGGGAGTGTAGCTCTGAGTGGGGAGCTGAGAAAACGTCTCGTTGCCAGTGGCCGAGAAAGAGTCGCCCATGTCGACGAGACCCTTCATGGCCATGGCAGAGACGCCGTGGTACAGCATAGTACGGCGGAACATTTCGCCTGCGAGGTTCAAAAGCTTCTTGAGAGAATCACAAGATTGTCCCGCAGGTGCGAACGGGAGTGGACGGTACTCTTCCGACAGCCCCATAGGTTGGTGCAGTCGGACTGAAGAATCTATCGCCTAATCAGCAGGACTGCTGCAGCTACATAACATGAAGGAGACTAAGATCCCATGCTCTTCATTCGTAGCGCTTGCCCCGCGCGACGCGCCAGCTTGGCGCGCACCTTCGTGTGAGTGGATGCCTTTTCACTATTCCCGAGAGGGGATAGTTCACACGACGACATGAAGGGAAATTTGAATTTCGTTCCCGAGGCGGGTCGGAGGATTGAGAGCGCGGGGAGGTGGTCGCTGATGAGGATGAGCAAGCAGGGCGCAGCAGCCCGCGCTCTCCTCTTCACAGTCGCCGCTTCTGCCAAACTCCCGCCATGCTCGGCGTCAGCCTTTCTTTGGGGGAAAGGAGGGGGTACTTCTCGTTCAGAAAGTCCTGCCCGGCCACAAGCAAAGCTGCTAAGCGTCTCGCAAGAGGCCTTCTGCGTGCAGCTCTCCCCGCCAGTCGGACGGCTGGAGAATCGTGCACGAAGTTGGCTCACCCGTCACTCACGCGGCGGGTCGCTGGGCGCTGCCCGCGGCGGGGCAGCACGGGGCAACAGCGATGATGATGCACGTGCGCAGCCGCCACTGCCAGGATTCGGAGCTGATCGGGAATTCGGGGCCCCTGCGTGGAGCTCGATGAGCCTCAAGGGCGGATCGGCCGCCCCGCGTGGCGGGCGCGGGCGCGGAGGCGTCGCGAGCGGGCGCGGCGGGCGCGGTGGGCGCGGAGGTGCCGGTGGTCGCGGCGGGCGCGGGCAAGAGGAGGAAGTCAAGCCTGCGGTGCTGCTCGATCCCGAAGGCAGTCTGGTGGACTTCGCCCAGGTCGCGGGGCAGCTCAGGCAGAGCGGGCTGGGACCTGGCGGCATCGACGCGCGGCTCGGGCGCTTTGGGGCGGAAGAGGCGCCGCATGTTGTGAGCAGCGAAGAGCCACCCCCGACGCCCGAAGGCTACTCGGACAGCGAGATGTTCTCGGGCGCGTTGCGGCGCGGGAGCGCTGCGCAGGTATGTGCCCTCACCGCACTCCCCCACGCCCTGCATGCACAGCTGCAGCACACGCGCCCCGGGCGCCGCGGCTCGCTGAGAGCCCCCCGGTGCCCCGGCGCAGGGTGAGGGCTCGTCGGCGGACTGGGCCGCGGCTCTGCACGAGCAGCGCGCGGCGCTCGCGTCCGATGACGCGTCGGCGGACCTGGGCGGGGCGGAGCCGTCGTCATCGTCGCAGAGCAGCGCGGTGGACGAGAGCGCGGCGGCGGAGGGGGCGGCGATGAAGCGGCAGGGGCGCGCGGCGAAGGCGGCGAAGGCGGCGAAGGCGGCGAAGGCGGCGGCGGGAGGGGAGGATGCGCTGCTGGCTGCTGGGAGCGGATCCGGGCGAGGAGCGGCGAAGAAGGCGGCGGGCGGCGGGGGGGGGGGAGGGGGGGGGGGTGGGGGCGGGGGGGGGGGGGGGGG
>ENA-UOXV01007365-UOXV01007365.1-marine-metagenome-genome-assembly--contig:-NODE-7365-length-11161-cov-4.870430_pt1 | contig 11161 bp, 10 predicted proteins | sample MGYA00238165_ERZ766961 | MGnify/ENA primary metagenome ERZ766961 (study PRJEB28924, sample SAMN03173240) | marine metagenome | biome: Marine; feature: Water; material: Subsurface seawater | place: North... | reverse complement strand
ACATGAGTGCAATAAAAAATAATGTGCCGTTACTCCCAGCAAGTCTAGAATTTTTAGACATAAATTTTAATAAATATAAAACTTATATTAAAAAATTCAAAATATCTCATCCTGTATCATTAAATATTCAACCTACTCAGTTTAATTTTTTTGAAAAATATATCAAATCAAACAGGGGAAAAATTAATCAATATCAAGGTAAAATGGTAAATATCAAGCAACTTAAAAAAGAACAATTTAAAAATAAATTTTTTATAAGTGATCATCTTTATGAGCACTTTAATTGTCTTGTATTAAAAAAAAAAGAAATAATTAATTTAAGTAAAAAAAATATTGAGATACTAAAAAATTTTCATAATTTTTTAAATTTTTTTTCTTTCCCTAATGGGGTACCAAACATTTGTTTTAATAAAAAAAATGTTAATTGGATTAAAAATTTAAATTATAAGAAAGCTTTTTCAAGTGGTAACTCCTCAAATTTGAGTAATGTCAAATTTTTAATTGATAGAATTAATCTTAATAATGATGATGACACATATAACAAATTTTTATTTAAATTATTTCAGTCACAAAAAAAACATTAATGTCAATAGTAATTTCAAAAAAAAATAAATTTATATTTTTTCATTTACCTAAAAATGCAGGATCAGCTATATCAGATTTTTTAAATAAAAATGAAAATTATTACATGAGTAAAAAAATTATTTCTAAAATTTTAAAAAGGTTTTCAAAAAAAGATAACTTTTTTTTCGATCATTATCAAAATAAACTACATTTTTTTAGAAGTCATGTATCATTAAGTTATATTGAAAATATAATTTCTCCCAAAGTTTTTAATGAATATTTTAAATTTGCTGTTGTAAGAAACCCATACAGCAGATTTGTTTCGAGATATAACTATACCAAATTAGTTACAAAGAATAAAAATTTAAAATTTTCAAAGTTTTTAAAAAACCATTTAAATTATGATCTAATAACTGACCGACAATATCAATTTTTATTAGCAAATAATAGTACTATAGGTGTTAACAAAATTCTTAAATTTGAAAATTTAGAAAATGATTTAAACGAAATTTCAAACAAAATTAATATTAATTTAAAAAATTTTAAAAAAATGAATGCCTCTACTTTTGATGATTACAAAAAATATTATGATCTTGAAACAAAAAATCTTGTTAAAAATCATTGTAAAGAGGATCTTGATTTTTTTAATTATGATTTTTAAATAAACTTAATACTTTTTTAATTTCTTTAGAATTTAAAAATTTATTTTTATTAGAGCTATATTGGAATCCTTTTGAAACTTTTTTCAAAGTTTTTTTATTAAACTTTTTTTTTTGGGGGACAATAGGGCTTGTAATCATGTAATAACTTCCACAATCATAAGTATATTCTGATTCTTGTCTGGAAATTAAAACTTCGTCTATTTTTTCACCTGGTCTTATTCCTATTTCTTTTACAGGTCTGTTATCTATAGACTTTGCTAAATCTAAAATTTTTATTGAAGGGTTTTTTAAAACAAACACCTCTCCACCTTGCATCTCCTTGAGCGATTTCCATACCATTTTTACAGCATCTTCTAGACTTGTGAAGAATCTAGTCATATTCTTATCTGTAATAGTGATTTGTTTATTTTCATTTTTTAATTTTAAAAAAAAAGGAATAACAGATCCTCTTGATCCAATAACATTGCCATACCTTACTATCGAAAACTTTGTTGGTCCCTTCCCTACATAGTTATTTCCAGCAATAAATAACTTGTCTGATGCTAATTTTGTTGCGCCATAAAAATTAATTGGATCACAAGCTTTGTCTGTTGATAAAGCCACAACTTTTTTAATTTTTTTTTCAATAGCTATATCTATGATATTCATCGCACCAATAATATTGGTTTTAACTGTTTCAAAAGGATTGTATTCAGCTGTAGGTACAATTTTTAAGGCAGCGGCGTGAATAATAATATCCACACCATCAGCTGCTCTATTAAGTCTATCTTTATCTCTTATATCTCCTAAAAAAAATCTAAGTCTTTTGTCTTTAATTTTTTGTGACATATGCCACTGTTTCATCTCATCTCTTGAAAAAATAATTATCTTCTTAGGATTATATTTTTTAAGTGTCATATTAATAAATTTATTCCCAAATGAACCTGTTCCACCTGTTAATAGAATTGTAAGATTATTCATATTATCCAATTATATATTTTAATTCTTTTATTACTTTTTCCTGTTCATTTTCTTTTAATGAGTAGTAAACTGGTAAACTTAATGCTTCCTCATAATAAGATTTAGCATTTTTAAGTTTATTATTTTTATTCATATATTTTTTAAAAAAAGGATGATTTGTTAGGGGGATATAATGTACTTGGGTAATTATACCTCTAGATTTAAGATAATTCATTATAGCGTTTCTTGTTTTATTAATTTTTTTATATTTTATTCTTACCACATATAGGTGATTAGAAGAATTTTTTCTGTCTAAATTTTTTATTGCAGGTTTTAAATTGTTGAAGTTTTTAAAAGCTTTATCATATTTTTCCACAATTTTTTTTCTTACCTTAAGAAATAAATTAATTTTATTCAATTGTGATATTGCTAATGCACATTGAAAATCTGTTATTCTATAATGAAATCCTAGTTGCTGAACTTCATAATACCACATATCATTCTTATGTTTTTTAATTTTGAATTTCTCACTATTTTTTTGGACGCCATTATTCGCTAATAGTTTTAGCTGATCATAATAGTCTTTATTATTTGTTGTTATTATGCCACCTTCACCAGCTGTGATTGTTTTGGCCGGATGAAGCGAAAAAACAGACAATTCAGAGTATTTACATGATCCAACCATTTCCCCAGTTAAATATTTTGCACCAAGAGCATGAGCAGAATCCTCTATGATTTTTATCTTAGGATTTTTATTTCTAAAGTTTTTTAATTCTACTGCAGCTCCTGAAAAATGAATTGGAATTACAGTATGAACATTAGAGTTTAAAGTATTTATTTTTTCTAAATCAATATTTATGTTTTTTTCTGAAATATCAATAAAATTTAAATTTCCCCCATTATGTAAAACACTACTTGCAGTTGATGCAAAAGTAATTGGACTAGTAACTACATTTTTATTTTTCATTCCTATTATTTTAGATGACAAATGCAAACCTGCTGAACAACTTGAAACTGCTACTGCATATTTGCTTTTAACATATTTTGAAATTTTTTTTTCAAGTTTATCAACAAGATCGCCTTGAGTGATACTTTTATTTCTTAGAACATCAACAACAGCGTCAATATCTTGTTTGTCAATGTAGTGTTTACTATAAGGTATCATTTGCTTAATAGTCTTAAATCATTTTTCATAACTTTTAATTGATACTTTATACTTGGAATTTTAATATTAAGTGTTTTTTTTAATTTATTATTATTAAGTGCCATATTTAAAGGTCTTCTAACAAGATCATTTCTTTTATTCAAATAGTTATATTTAATTAATTTTTTATCTAAATGAAATATATCACAAAGTTTTTGACCAAAGTTATATTTTGTAATTTTTTCATCACTACAGATATTAAAAATACCAATTTTTTTTTTTTTAATCAGTCCAAATATATATTTAAGCAAATATTTCCCGTAAATAGGCGTATAATATACATCTTTAAATAACTCGATTTCATTATTTGACTTAATATTTTTAATGATTGTATCTGAAAATGATTGTCTCTTTTTATTGCCAACACAATAAAAATTAGTTCTAATTACTAATGATTTTGAGTAAATTTTTAAAATATCTTTTTCAGATTTTTTTTTATGCTTACTATAATTATTTAATGCTGTGGTAATAGCATTTTCAGACAATTTTTTGGATTTAAATTTAAAATTATCTGTAGATATAAAAACATATTTTATTTTAGTTTCCTTTGATAGTTTAGCCAGCTTTATTGGTAAAATATAATTCGATTTTTTTGATAATTGTTCATTTTTTTCACATAACTCAATATTGGTAAGTCCAGCTAAATTTATAATTACTTTTATATGATTTTTTTTTACATAATTTTTTAATAAATCAAAATTTCTTACACTTATAAATTTTATTTTTTTGTTAATAATTTTTGTCTTATTTATTGCTATATGTATTTTTTTTTTATCTATATAATTTTCTAAAAGACATTTTCCAAGTAAACCAGATCCACCAAATACCAATATATTTTCACGATCGTTTTTCAACTTTGACACCATTTTTGTAATTCTGAAAAGCTTCTTATTATTGGTATATTTTTAAATATTTCATCGAAGTTTTTATTAATTCCACAAACATCATAAAAACACACTTTTTTATTTAATTTTTCAGCAATGATAGCTGTTGATGAAAAAGGCAGGCATATAATTTTTTCAAATTTAGAAATTACTTCTTCTGGGTCATACTTGCTGTCTAATAAAATAAAATTACTTTGCTCTACAAATTTTTTATACTTTTTTGAATATATTTTATTATTATAGTCTCTTTTTATTTTTAAATATAAGGTATTATTTTTATCTAGCTTATTAATATCCTTTAAAAACTCTATTATTTTATTATCAAAATAACTGCATGCATAATTATTATATATAGAAAAGAAAGAATTTCTAAAAGGTACAGAGTCAAATATTAAAATTGAGTTAGAAGAATTAGTTTTTAAGTTAAAATTTTTAGTAGGGCCAAAAGAAATTGTGCCAAAATTATAATAATTTGCCTTTATAATTTGATTTTCCTCTAAAGTTCTTTTGTGATCATTATTCCAAATCAAATAATTATTCCATGTTAAATTTTTTATAGTAAATAAATTTAATTTTTCTTTCACATCATAATAAATATTTCTATTGTTTAATGAATATTCAAAAAAGAAAACATTTTTTCCTAATTCATAAGAATATAAAGGTCTGAAAAAAGCATTTGTATTAAAAAAAAAATAAGAGAGTTCTAAATCTTTTTTGTTCTTAGATTTTGCACAACAAAATTTTACAATTTCAGAAAAAATTAACAATTGCTTAAATCTCAAAAAAAGAAGATCTAAAAAAATGTATAATGTATAATTTAAAAAAAAACCTATAAATTTTATAATTTCCATAAATGAACAAATCTCTGGTAAAAAAAATTTATTATATATTAAATCATTTTTACATTTAGGATTATTGTGAATTAATTCATAATTTTTAATTTTAAATTTTTTTTCAATTCGATTTTTAAATTCAATATTCTGTGTTTTTGAAATTAAAATTTGGTCTTGGTTTAAGTTTTTAATATAAATATATTTTTTGTTATATCTTTTAAATGTAATTAAATTTGTTAATGATTTAAGTAAGATATACATAAAAATAATAATACCTCTGAAAAATTCAATAATAGAAGCTATTAATAATAAAATATTAGAAAAAAAATAACTTACTTTAAAATTATTTTTCTCTAAAATATTTAATTGCTCGTATGTAAGTGGGTAAACAATTTTTTTGCTTTTTAAAATTTTAAAATTTAGTTTTTCTGAATGTATAAGTCTAAAAATATTATATTGTCTAAAAAAAATATTAAAATTAACGGGACAATTTTTAAAAATTAAATTAGTAAAATATTTTTCAAAATTATAATTAACATCACTAATTTCTGACTTAATCGATTTTATGTTATTTTTAACTATTTTTCTCCTTCTCATAACATTTAAATAACTTTTTAATATTATTCGAAATTTTAATTTATATAAAAATCTATTTAAATATTTCACTAAAAATTATCCCAAATTTTTTTCCTTGGTTCATTTGACATCCATGAATACATATTTTTTTTAAGTAAACTTACTGTTGTATCTTGGAATTTTTTAATTGAGTAACTGTAAATAAAACCTTGGCCACATTTAGCTTTATAAATTTTATTTTTTTTTTTAAAATTTTTAAAAATTTTTTTATTTTTGTCTCTTGGTATTTTTCTTAAATAATTATAAAGAACAAATAAATAGAATTTTTCCTTGATTTTTTTTTTATCTTTTAATTTTACAATATGATTGAATTCTTTAGTAAATCTATAGGGAACGTTTAAAATTGTTTCCACATGATGAGAGAGTGAACATACAAGATTTGGTTTAATCCCCAAACTAATATACTTAGCGTTTAATTCGTATAATCTTTGAAAAGGAGAGTCATAACCATAGGCATGCTTTGAATTATTCGTACAAATAAATTTAGCATTTTTACCTAATGAGGTTATCGAACTGTAAGGGTGAACTTGCCTTATACTACCTTTTTTTTTTCTTAAGTATTCTGTTAAAGCTCCAGTTTCACTTGGTGTATCCTCCAAAGAAAATATTTTTTTGTTTTTTGCTAAACTATAAGAAAAAGTAGGAAAACTTATTGTACCACCCTTACCAATTAAATCTGTTATGGCCTTAAAATGATAATATAAAATTTTTCTCGTAGGTTTAAATTGTCCAAGCAAAAACAAATCACCAGTCAAATAGATAGAGTCATTTTTTTTTAAACCTACTGATCTATATGATCTTTTTAATTTATTAAAGTCATAAAAATTTTCTTTCATTTTAAATTAATTTTTTTAAATCCTCAAAATTATTTATTTTTGCTATTTTGTTTAATGAAATTTTTACTTTATAATTTTTAGCCAAATAATCTATCAGTAATAATTTATCTAATGAGTCTAAATTATTTTTTTCAAAATCATTTTTTAAATTAATTTTTTTTTTAAGAAATAATGAAATCTTTTTTTCATCTAAATATATCATAGGCAAAACTCTAAGGTTGGTATCTCTAAAGATAATAATATCATTATAAGTATAAGCAATCAAATAACATTTTTTTAATTATTTTGTTTTATGAATTTATTTAAAATTAAGATTAATATTTATTTAATCCTTTTAAAAAAATTTTTGTTAAAAGCTTTGAGATATTGTTTTGGTATAACTTCTATTCTCATCTTTTGATAAAGCCAGTTAGGATTTATCAAAAATTGCCTTCCAACAAATATAAAATCGATGTATCCCTTTTTAATATACTTATTTACTGATTTTAAACTTGTTAAATTACCTGTTGACCCAATTAAAATACTTTTTACACTTTTTTTTATTTTTTTTGTTATGTTTATTCTAAACGCATTTATATTTGGGTTCATATTGGTTTTTGGAATAATACCTCCAGAAGAAACACATAAGTAATCTAATTTTAAATTCTCTAATTTTTTAGCTAAATAAATAGCTTCATCTATATCTATACCTCCGTTTAAATGGTCAGTGCCGGTTATTCTTGCTCCTAAAATTTTATCTTTTGGTAAGTTTTTTTTTATTTTTTCTGTTATTTCAACAGCTAATCGACATCTATTTTCTAAAGAACCTCCATATTTATCATCTCTTATATTACAAATTGGAGATAAGAACTGATGAATTAAATATCCATGCGCCATATGAATTTCTATACCATCAAAACCAGCTCTAAATGCTCTTTTAGCTGTATTACTAAAATCTAATATTATTTTTTTTATATCATTTAAATTAGCTTTTTTTGGAATTTTAGAATTCAAATCTTTTTTTAAATCAGATGAAGAAATAGTTTTCCAGTAATTCTTTTTTAAATATTTTCCTGAATTTACCCAAGGTAAATTACTTGATCCCTTGCGTCCAGAATGTGAAATTTGGAGGCAGATAGGTATATTTTTTATTTTTTTTAAAAATTTTATTAATTTTCGTAATTTTTTTTCATGTTTGTCATTGAACAGACATAAATCATTTTGGGTAATTCGGCCTATTTTATTTATAGCTGTTGATTCTAAAATCAACATTGATGCACCTGAACAAATTAGACTTGAAAGATGTTTATAATGCCACTCAGATGGGTCTCCATTAATAGATGAATATTGACACATTGGGGATACAACTACTCTATTAGAAATATGGCCAAAATTTTTTAATTTAATTTTTTTTTCTATCACAAAACTTTATTACCAAAAAATCATTATGAGGGTGAAAAATTGCATTAGGATATGACCAATAAGTTTCTAAAAAATTTTTTCCTAATGCTCGTCCTAATTTTGGAAGATGAGGTACTTTATCTCTATCTACCATTGAGTCAAAGGGCACAGAAATTCTCAACCATTCTCCTGTTGGTTGTTTGGTGTAAACTAATCTTAAATAGAGTGATATTTCTGGGGGCACAAGATCATATTTAAATTTTTTGAACATTTTATAAACATTTTTAAGTTTTGTTGCTTTTTTAAACCCTAATTCTTTTAAGTTTAATCTATGTATTTCAAAATTATTGTAACTAGTAAAATTAATTTTTTTTTTTTTTGAAAATATATCCTCAATCCAAGGACTTACTATTGATTTTTTTCTAACTTCTTTGATGCAAGAATCAACATTTTTATATGGTATTTTTTTTATTTTTTTCCAAAGCATTTTAATAACAAAAATTAATCATTTTATAACTTATTATTTTAAAATTATATACATATTACTTTCTTTAATATTAAAATATTAATGAATTATTAAATAAAGACTACTTCAATTCTCTAAATTAAATTAGATTATCTTTGATACATTTTTTTATTTTTTAATTTAAAAAAAAATTATTAAATTTTATTTTTTTAAATTTTTAAGTAACTTTTATTTTAAATCTAGGTAAAAAAACATTAATTTAGCGATAAAGTAGAGAATTTATTTGTTTATTTTTCTTTACCGTTCAATAAATGAATTATATACGTTCAGTAAATGAACATTAAAAAAATCAATAAAGATGAATTTGAAATCCTTAAAAAAATTTCTAAAGAATCTGATATATCTCAACGTAAACTATCTGAAAGTCTAGGTTTTAGTTTGGGTAAGCTCAATTACTGCATTAAAGAGCTTGAAAAAAAAGGATTAATTAAACTAAAGGTTTCAAAAAAAAATAATAACAAAAATCAATACCTTTATTTTTTAACTTCATCAGGAACTTCTTCACAAAAAGAGTTTGCCATTCAACTTGTTTCAGAAAATTTAGAAGAATATGATAATGTTTTAAAAGATAATAAATTAAATAAAAGAATTGGTCACAATAGTCTTTCCTATAATGAAGTGATCGAGGAAAATGTAAAAAGAACTAAACCTCTATTTAAAACTATTGCTCTAAATATTAAAAGAAGAACAGTCATAGTTGATGATATTTTATCAACTTATAAAGGCTATCCAATTCCTAGTTGGATTGAACTAAGTATAATTGATGTTTGCAATAGAAGTTGCTCATTTTGTCCAAAATCTGATCCTAAAATTGCGCCTGATACTCATCAAAGAATGCAAATGAATTTAATTAATAAATTAACTGAAGAACTGAAAGAAATTAAATATAAAGGTTCTGTCACTCTTTGTGGATATGGTGAACCAATGTTGCATAAAGATATTAATTTAATTTGTAAAAAATTATCTGAAGGTTCATTTGTTGAGGTTGTTACAAATGGAGACCCATTAAATGCAAAAAAAATAAATGAATTATATGTCAACAATGTAAATAAATTATTGATAAGTATGTACGATGGGGAACACCAAATTGAAAAATTTAATAAAATGATAAAGGAGTCTGAGGTACCTAACGATTTTGTTATTTTAAGAGATCGTTGGTACGATGCTAAAAAAGATTATGGCCTTAAATTAACAAATAGAACAGGAACTATAAATATAGGAAAGCAAGAGAAAGTTGGTAAATATAAAAAATGTTTTTATCCCTCATATCAATTTTTAGTTGATTGGAATGGTGATATATTTTTATGTCCTCAAGATTGGCAGAGAAGAATAGCCATGGGAAATATGATGCAAGAGAATATTTTTGATATATGGACTAATAAAATAATTACAAAATATAGAAAAAATTTGTTAAATGGAAAAAGAGTAGATAATCCTTGCAATACTTGTAACGCAGAAGGTACTATATTAGGGAAAAATCACGCAAAAAAATGGAAAGAAGTCTATAATTTAATTAATTAAAATTTTAATTTTTATTCCATTTTGAAGGGTCAATTAACTTTAATTTATTAGTTTTAAATTTAGAGCTATCAATTTTTTTTAAATCATAAAATTTATCTAAAATTTTAATTAAATCTTTAAATTGCTTAGAATCATCAAAACCTATAACTACTTTATCAATATCTCTATTTTGAAAGATAAATTGAGTTAATATTTTTTTTTTTTCTTTGGAGCTATTGCCTAGCTTGTTGAAAAATAAAGTAAAATCCTCAAAAAAATGAGGGAAATTACGCTTTATAAATTTTTTATTTTGAAGCAAAACACCCTGCAAATATATTGACCTCACACACAATTGAATATCATTTTTTTTTAAAAATCTAATTATACTTGTACTCAGAAATCTTTGATCAAGAATATTTGCTGGAACTTGTACTGATTTAAATTTCAGCAATTTATAAGCTTCATAAATTTCTGATGGTGAATAAACTGAAATACCAATTGGCAAAATTCTGGACAATTTTTTTAAATCATTTAATTTTTCCTTATCTTTGAGATTAATAAGTAATTTAAAACCATGTATCATTACAAATTTTAGTTTACCAAAGAAAAGTCTTTGAAAGCTTAATATTTTTTTGATGTTTAGTTTTATTATACTTTGAAGTAACTTAAAATAAATTTCAGAATTTTTTGTAGTTATCTTGTTTATTTTTTTCAAATCTAAATTATATCCTTCTGAAAGATCGTATGATGAAATATTAAACTTGTTACTTATTTTAAATATTTTTTTTTTTTCAATTTTATTAAGTTTTTTTTTATTTACAATTCCATAATTATTTTCAAAGTTTGCAGTACCTATAATTATTTTTTTAAAAAAGTAATTTCTTATCATGGTTAATTTTTTTTTATTCAATTTATAAATATAAAAACCTGATTTTTTATAAGTGCTTATGGCCTGCTGATTAATCTTATTTACTGATAAAAAAATTTTAAAAATTTTTAACTTATTAAATATTTGATCACACGCTACTATTAGAGACTTTGAGCCGATACCCAGATTTTGGTAAGTGGTATCACCCAATAATATTCCCACATATGCTTTCTTTTTTACATGATCAATTTTTTCAAATTTAATATTTCCAATATGCTTATGTGTTTTTGACTCAAAAATTCCTAAAAAAATATTTTTTTTATCAATTT
>ENA-UOXV01007363-UOXV01007363.1-marine-metagenome-genome-assembly--contig:-NODE-7363-length-11162-cov-6.401098_pt1 | contig 11162 bp, 17 predicted proteins | sample MGYA00238165_ERZ766961 | MGnify/ENA primary metagenome ERZ766961 (study PRJEB28924, sample SAMN03173240) | marine metagenome | biome: Marine; feature: Water; material: Subsurface seawater | place: North... | reverse complement strand
CCCGAACCGGTGGGGGGCGGCGTGTCACGCGCGCGGGGCACGGCCGGGGTGCAGCGCTGAGTTTCCTTCAGAGTTGCTTTACATAGAAACAACGAAAAGAGGATGGATGCTGATTGGGGGTCGTCCTCGGACGAAGAGACCGCTGCCGAGCGCGAGGCCCGCGATGAAGCCAAGCGCAAAGAAACTGAAAAGGTGTCGTTCCTCCGTACATATTTTGAGACGACATTCCAGCGCATCACGATATGTCGAGTTGACTAGCACCTGTACACCTGCAGCTACTGTCCGTATTCAAGGAAACCTGCGCAAAGGAGGATGCACGGATCGAGAGCAAATATGGGTCTATGGATGCTCGTGAGCGTTTTGAAGCGGAGCGCTCTGCTGCTGTCGGAAAGGTGCTGACCCTGCCCAATCAGCAGGCAGATTGATGTCCGGAACCACGCCACTGCTCAATCGCGTAAATGCAGGCTATGTGGGAGGAACGCAAAGCACGGGCTGGTAAGGAAGCTGAAGAGGAGAGAGACCTACAACGCATCAACAAGTTGTACATTGCAGCAGGTGATCGTGGTAGTCGTAGCCTTTCTGGCCCTCCTTGCCTGAAACACGCTCGGGGTTTCCACCTTGCAGCTTGTGAGCGTGCGCGTCCGGCGTAGGAATCTTCCTCTTTGGGGTTTTGTGCTTCGCGCTGTATGGTTTGTACAACCAATTCACTGGAATATTCGTGAACAAGGGCTCTGGGAAGAAGGGTGCTCTTGACTCGAGGAACGCAACATCGGGAGGCCTAAAACAAAATACTCGACTTGGGGACGTGCACCTTCCCCCTGCGTGGCTGTTTGCCGTCGCCGGAGTGGCTGGAATAGGAATCCCCACATGCGTACTGTCCCGCTCAATCGATTCCCCTCCCCGCTAGCTCATAACGGATAGATCGATCACTGCCCCCGAAGTCTGAGCAAGCAGCAGGTGGCGTGCTGATTTCGAGCACGGTGCACAGGTCCTGTGCGTGCGGCAGCGCAGGGCTCGCGGAGCCCGTTCGTTTGCTGGTGAGCTATGAACGGCTTCTCACATGTTCGACGCACGCAAAAGTAGTTGAGATGCGAGAGGAGGTGGTGGAGGCATAGCCCGCGTGCCCGCGCAAAAAGGACCTCGGCTTCGATAACGCATACGCGTACTTGCAGTTCTTTTCTCCACGGGGCGGGCCTTTGACGCGCTTGTGCATCCTTGCCTAAGGTCTCTATTTTGCGTTTTGCCTCGTGCCAGGTGACCGCATGACAGTGCGCAGCGCCGTGTCACCGTTCTTCGCCCACACTGTCCAGCAACCTCGCCCAATGAGCGCCATGCGTGCCTCCCTGATGGAAGCCCCCCCCCACGTCTCCCCACCAGTCCATGACTTCGCCGCTGGCCGCGCTCGCCAACCTCGTCCCGCTCGCTCCCCCAGCACCCCATCCTTCGTCAGCGTCTTCGATCATGTCTTCTACCCACGCCGAATCGAAGCTCTGGAGCGCCTCGACCTCCTTGCGGACCCACGCCTCTGGCTGCAGGCCCGCACCCGGGACGTCGACCCTGTCGCCCAAGCGCCGCCCGTGCAGGCTCTGCAGCCCCTCGAGCGCCACCGTGGCCTGCCACTTGATGATGTCCTGCTCCTTGTCTGCGAGCTTCTCTGCACGCTCCCTGAGCTCTCGCGTGTCCAGTACCCCCCGGTACATAGCCCTGCGCCCCACACCGCAGCACGTGAGCACGGGTGGGCATGACCCTGCCGGCGGCCAGATGGGACCCGTAACCTGATTCTCTGTGTGCGCTCCGCGTCGACGCTGAGCTCGCTCTGCTCCATGTAACGCGCCGACGTCGCCCACACTGCCCACAGCAGCGCGTTCTCCATCGTTGTGAGGCAATCTGCGTGCCGCGGCCGCTGGCGCACCTGCACCTCAACGCCCCGAAGCGTCAGCGCCCGAGTCGCTCCGCCCCGGCTGAGCTGCGCGCAGCGTGTGGGCGGTCGTGCGCTGGGATCCCACCGTGAGCGCCCACGCCTCCCACAGGTGCCAGAGCCTTGCGCCTTTAGACTTGTCCTGCTCGTCCGCGTCGGCCTGCCGGTGGGCCTGGCCGCTGGAGTCCCATCCCAACCCCGCACCTGACACCTCCGAGGATGTTTCCGTGCCCGCGCCTGACCCGCGCCGTGTGAGGTCGCCTTCCGTCCCCTCTGTCGAAGTGTCCCCGTCGCGTGGCCTGCGAAAGGCACCATGCAGAATGACGGTAGAGATTTGGCCATGCAATGAATCATGGTGTCAGGTCGTCGGGCATACTTCATGGCACGCGTCCCGCGTGGCTCGCGCCTATCGCGCATCTGAAAACAGGATGCTGATCGGGCGCTACGGCGCTTCTGGGCAGCTTCGGGATGGCAGAATGGCGGAAGCTCCCGAGCACGGGTGCTCGAAGGGGGCTGGGCGTGGGCGCGGCCGTACTCGCGCGTTCCAGAGCTCGCCGCCCCGCCCGAAGAATTCTCGATCTGCAGGGTGGGACGCCTGGGTGGCCGCGAGACACTCGAACATCAGGCTCCCGTAGGACACGCAGTAGGGGGAACAGTAGGAGGGAGGGGGGACGGGGGGGAGGACGCGGCTGTGCGGCGCCCTGCACGTCGATCATCGTTCGACCCTCCGCTCCCTCAAGCCGCTCGTGGCGCCTTGAAGGAGCAAACGACCGCCCCGCTGACAAAGTCTACACCCGTGCCGCACCAAGCGACGGGCACTGGCGCCCGCCAAGAGCAATTGCGGGCGGGCGCGTGGGGCGCACCTCTGCTCGGCTAGCGGTACGGTTCCCTCCGAGCTGCGAGCCGCTGCAGCCTCTGAAAGGGTGCCAGAGCTGGTCTGGGCCGCGGCGCCGTCTGGCGAGATTTCGGTGGATGCAGCAGCGGAGGCTGAACCAGCGTTCTTTACACGCCGGCGCGCTGCCCGGCCGCCCCGACGCATGGCCTTGATGGCCGCAATGGAGCTTTCAAACGACGACACCGGCTGACGGACCTACGCGTGCGGCTGCGCGGTCAGGACGCCAAGACAATGTTGCATGGGATCCATACCGCTCAGATCTCGCGCGATTCTTTGGCAGTGCGATCGGGGGGGACGGGGGGGACGGGGACCTCTGTCTCGCTGTGCGCGAAGAAGCAGAGAGGTCGCGTGCACTTGTCGCCCTTGGCGCACAGCAGCGTGCGATACCGCTGAGGATGGAGACCACGCTCCCAGACGCCATGCGCAAACGGGCAGCGCATACCACGGCGGCAAGACCCAGTGCGCTCATACTCGGAGCACGGGTTCGCCTGGTCAACACACAGAAATCAGCCAGCTGGCTGCCCGTCGAAGAAGCTGCACGCGGAGCTTTGCAACTCACCGAGTGGTACGCTGGGTTTCGTCGCCGAGCCACTTCACCCTCGTGCGCGTATGGGCATAGCGTCCAGTCGTGCGGGTGAAGGTCCGAGCACAAGCGCAGCTTGAAAGCGTACATGGCCTCCAGATCCTCGAGACTCTCGCCCTTGAGGGGGAAGAAGCTCGCTGGTTCGCCCGCCATGGTATCCCACCTTGACCCCGCCTTCCCGAAGCCCGGCTTTCCCGGCGTACTATGTGCTTTTACTGCCGATGCGCACAATATATCAGCTCATGACATTACGGGTGGCAGGCAAGCGCCGCGAGTCCTGCGCGCCTCAGTGCGAGCGGCATCGCAGACCTGGAGAGTCAGGGATCTCCTGCAGCATGCCCACATCGTCTCCTTCGCCTTCGTCGTGCTGCCAGCACCATTCGTGGAGACCGACTCGTCCCTCGTTCACCGAATCGCTGAACACCATCGGCGCACGGGCCCCGCACGCTCCCCGCTAGCAGGCCGTGTTGAAGTCCCACTGGGTCAAACCCACTGAACTTCCCTTCACGCGAATCAAATTGATTAGATCGTGTCGAGGTTTGGAGCCATTGGTGGAAAAACCTTTTACTCATTTACAGTTGATCTAGTCAACCGAAGATGTTCCGGTTTCGCTTTTTTGATATTAAAACCTTCCCCATTATCTGTTAACCACAATCTCGTAGCTACTACTCAATAAGATTTTCTCGTTTGAGTTCTAGAGACCGGTTTTGTGATTTCTTTCTTTCTGGACAATGGACTTTTCCAGTATTGGAGTAGTAGAGACAGTCAGACTGCAGGGCTCAAGCGCTCGTCTCCACGGGAGACAGTCGGAGACCTGCAACGGCTGGCGGTGGAGCTTTCTCGTTTGTGTGATGCTTCCCTGCGTGGATCCGCAGTCGCACTTTCCTGTGGCCTATCTCGCATCTGCAGCGACGATTGCCGCTGCATATGTCCCAGACAGCCAGTGCTACGTTGCACGCCGTGGAGACGGCTCCGCATCCGAGTCAAAGCGCCGCATTGTTTTGACGCGCGCGATACTGGAGTCACTATTTCATCTTCCGCTTAACGAGGCCGCCAAGCATGTTGGCCTGAGCAACACGACGTTCAAGAAGGCCTGCAGGCGGTTCGGGGTCATGAAGTGGCCGTACCGCCGCGGTGATCGAGGGGTCGTGGGGGAGAACACTACAGCATTGAGCTTCCAGCCAAGAGAGTATCAGGTCGATTCTTGGACGGCATTTCATGTAGCTGCTGCGGAAATGTCGTACAAGTATGCGATGCAACCGCCGTGGGGCGGAGCCTCGATTCGAATGCCGCGGGATGGACCCATTCGTTTCAACGCACCCTCATGGACCCAGTGCGGCCCTCTCACAGCTGGTTTTGGCCAGCCATGTCCCAGCGACGACTCGGCAGCGCAGTCGAAGTGCAGGCTTGTTGTGCCTGCTGTACAGGGCGTGCCATTTGGCCAGGATTCTGGACATCCTGTCAGCTTCACTACAGAGCACCGCGGTAATTCGCATGACGCTTGGTGGCACAACAATTCCAATTTCTCGAACTCCGCATGCTCGAATGCCTCTACCACCGTCCAAGCGGAAGATTCAACGGAGGGCGCAAGTCGTCGGAGCGGGAACACTGACATCGTGACCGCTGTGATGGACTATCTCGACAAGGGAGAACCCATCGCCATCGAATCGTTCTTCCGCGAGAACTCGCAAGACGACACCCTTGCGAATGTGCAAGACGACAAGACACCCTGGCCCCTTCATGTACAGCCGCGTTCGTGCTGACGCCGACGGGAAAAATTCAGTTTCCTCGCCGACCAAAATCGCAGGCTGTGGGCCTGAGATTCGAGTAGTATGACATTGATGGAATGAAAGTGCGCACCTCCCTGCTCCCTGACTGCGTTTCCTTCGGAAGAGTGAGTTGAATCGGCTCTGGCTCGTGTTGAGGCTTGGGAGTTGGCGTAGTGCCTTGGACTGAGAGTCATTTGTGAAAGGTGTTTATGTGTGTCTCTAGATGCCTTGATTATCGTGTACATCAATGCCCACATCACACAGTGTTTCGCCTCTCATGCGGGACGCGCCGCGAGCTTCGAACGGGCATTGCGTAAGCCTCCCTCCACGCGAAGGATGAAGACTCGCTTGTTGTCCGCAATGGAGGGGTCATTCATGATCTCCTCCAATTCGTCGATGAGAGAGTGTAAAAGCAGGGCCTGCGTGGCACCGAACCTCTGAGCTGCTCTGCTACGCACGCGCAGTAGGGGGCGAGCGGCCTGTCTCAGGAGCTGCAGGGATCGTAAGCGTACCTCCTGCAGCTGGTACACAAGTCCTGCATCATCGACGCGAGTAGCTTCAAGCACAGGCCCCTGCCCCGTTCCATCGTCTTCGAGGATTGAGATCCGAATCCTTCCTCCGTCTGCATAGAGCGCTGTAAGGCTTCCGTCGTTGGCTTCCCCCACTGAGGACCAGCCGTTCTGCCCCATTAGCCAGAACCCAAGGAACATGCGCAGTGCACCACTCTTTACCGATTTCAAGGGAACCCACATTACTGCTTCCTCAGCACCGGCCGGATTGGACACGCCCTGTGGCTTCCCAGCAGGCTCTCGCTTGGCGAATCCTTTCCCCGACTCCATTCGGAGAGTGAGAGGTCTAAACCGAAACACGCTGCTTCTTTCTTCAAACGCTACCCGGCCGCATTGTCCCTGTGTCGACTTGGCCAGGACTCCGAGCCCGAAGCGAGGGGCAAACGTCTCACCAATCGCAACAATCGTTCCGAGAACCAATGCCCGTAGCACGACAGCCCGGGATGATGCTGCCATGACGTTTGCAGCGAATTCTATCCCTATGTGTTCAACGCTGACTCGGATATTCCCACTTAAGTTTAGGCAGTGTCACACGTGAGTAGAAAGTGCAAGAGGCCGGCTGCGCGTGAAGAAAGATGCTGCAGACCTCGCAAGCCCGGCGCTTAGTGTGAGTCGGATCGAAGATGACTGAATTTTTAATATAACTAGCTTATTTCACACTCAAGGAAGAGAGACTCCCCAGGCCGCTTTCTGGTTTCCATTGCGTTCGCTGGCTGCCATCATCAGCATGCTGCGGAACATTCTTGTGCTCGGTGCAGCGGCGCTGCCGCTCGCTGTAGGTTTCGCGCCGTCGAGCGTACTTCCCTCAAAAAATTTCATGAGAGCTGCGACGATCTCACACACTCCCCTCGTCTCGCTTCGGACTGTGAGTGGTCCCGCCATCTCTTGCGTCTGTGCCAGCCCAGTCCGTGAGCAGCGAAATCGTAGAAGTCGCAGCCTTCCCGTGTGCTTCGTCCATAGCAATTTCTTACTCGTTTTCATTGTTGAGAGTCTCTGCTGCACATGGGACCTGGCCAAGATCAGCGTTGCGTGAAATTTACATGCGTGGCCAATCAGGCGGCTGGGGCAATTCCGCTGCGGATGGTAGCATCATCGGACGTCAAACCAATGCCCGTGCGCTCTAAGCTTCGTGAGGAAGCCGCTTTCATGATGCCCAAGGACGACATGTCTATCAAAGACCGGGTAAGATGCTCTTATGCGGTGGTGCGGGGTCTGTGGGTCCATGCTCAACGCTGCAGCCTTGCACTTGAGATGAAATCCTCGCTTTGAGTCGTGAGTCTTTCTACATGATGAAGAGTCATGGATTGGAAGCATGATTGGTGGGTGTTGTTCCCGTGCAGGTTGCCAAGTACGTCGCGGACGGGGAGCTGACCAAGGCCGACGGTATCCCCCAGTCCTCTCAGCGATGCATCCACTGCACTGTGGTTCTCTCTTAGGATAGCGTGTGAGCGGGATTCCATGTGTTGAGTGTCTAGCACTTGTGTCAGACTTTCCCGATCATGCTGTTTTTGATCGAAGCCTGGGGCCGCCAGAGTTTATCCTAATGAACTGGATGGAGAATTATTCTGAAGCCCTAGCCAAGTCGGGTGCGACCGATGAGCAGAAGGTAATTCCTAACCAGCAACAAATGCCAGCTTCCCTGCCGAAAGTATTCCCAGACACTCTTCGTTCTAAACCTTTCTTTTGGGAGCCGAGATTGGCCTGCTGCGCATTTCCTGGCCATCGAGCGTTCATGATTAGTTGTGCTGAACACTTGTTGTTCTGGCAGAGCTTCAACGTTCAGGAATACTTTACCGTCCTCGTTGAGCTGGTGCGCAAGGAGCGCAAGCGTCCGCATTACGTGTGTCACCATACCGCAAAACCCACTTTGCATTGCGCAGGCTGCGGGGATGGTGGTGGCCAGTGCGGACTTGACAACGGTGTCGCTGGGTCCAACAGTTCAGCGCTGAGGATGTGACTGGCACGCACTTCGAGCGGAAGGATGCCCACAAGGACGACACGCCCTTCTTCCCGTACCAGGAGATTGGCATTGACTTCACCCGCCCGCTGATTGATTACGAGAGCACCAAGATCGTGGGCATTGAGAACCTTGAGCGCATCAAGGAGCAGCTTGCTAAGGGCGACAACGTCGTGTTCCTCTCGAACCATCAGTCGGAGTCCGACACTCATTGCATCTTTTCGCTCTTCGAGGACAAGCTCGGGTACCACTACTTCTGAGATATCTCACGTTTGTGATAACGCGAAAAAGATTTTTTGCATGCTTGCCTTCTCCCCAACCGGAGAATGAATTACTCATCACTCTTTTCGCACCCAGTGAGGAGTTCGGTAAGATCGGCAAAGACATCGTCTTCATGGCGGGTGAACGCGTGCTGCGCGACGCTATCGTCGTGCCATTCTCTCGTGGCTGCAACCTCCTCACGGTGTACTCGAAGAAGCACATCGACTCGGAGCCGGAGCTGAAAACGGTGCGCTTCCAGAAGTGGTGGCTTTGATGAGCGCTGCCACACTTTTCTCGCTTTTAGTTGCTCTCTCTCTCTCTCTCTCTCTCTCTCTCACACACACACACACACACACGCACACATTTCTTGCGCGATCACTGTCTCTTGTCGGAACTGGGATATTTGGGATTTGAGATGCTTCGCCGTGACTTGCCCCTGTCCGGCGGCAGGCTAAGATGGGGCACAACCAGCGCACCATGAAGAAGCTCGGGGAGCTGTTCCACGTGGGCGGCACCTGCATGTGGTTTGCGCCGTCGGGCGGTCGCGACCGCCGCGGCGCTGACGGCAAGGTCGAACTCTCGCCGTTCGACCCCAACGCCATCGAGATGGTGCGTCTCGTTGCTGAGGGTGCCGGCGCGGGGGGCAAGACGCACTTCTACCCGATGTCGCTCATGACGCATAACATCTTCCCGCCGCCGTCGTCGGTGGGTGGTGAGTTTGGCGAGGAACGTAAGGTCAACTGGACGCAGCTGGGCCTTGCTGTGGGCGCAGAGGTGACGGAGGAGCGGCAGTCGTCGACGCTCACGGGCGCGGAGGCCAAACGCGCGCAGAAGGCAGCGCGTGCGGAGCGCGCACGCAAGCTGTTTGAGGAGATGGAGGAGGGATACACTGCGATTGGCGGCTACGAGCAGTAGAGCAGCTTCGACTTGTATCGAGGCGCACTCTGGTGCAACGGTGGGGCACTGGACGGTGTCACTGCCCCCGGCATGGGGTCGGCGGAATAGTCAAGTACTGTGCCATGGAGGGGCATGGGAGAGACAAAGGGGAAGGAGAGAGAAAAGAGTCTAAGCGAGTGTGGATTTTGTGATGGTGGTGCATGGTGGGAAATCCCATTGGTTGTGGCAGATGTCGCGCCGGCTCGAGGGATTGTTGCCATCTCGAATGAAGTTTTGAGAAAGTATCAGCCTGAGTGCCCTGCTACTTACCCGAGATCCTGAAAGTCATTTTTCACTCATCCGCAGACAGCATCGCGGCAGCCGCACCAGCATCCTTGCGCGAACGTCCACGCCCTCTCTTGACTGAGTTTGTGCTGTCAGCGCACACCGCTGCAGCCGCATCAGCATCTCTGCACGGTCAGCCACATTCCCTCAGGCAGAATCCAAAAAAATCAGCGCCTCGGAGGCGGGCCTGGGCGGTTGCCACCGGATACTACATCACGGGGCTCACGGGCGCGGTGGTCGGTGGGTTGCTGTGTAGAGGGGCGACCCCGGGCACTCGCTGGGTCGCCCGCCCTTTCCTATCGAGGTTCCAGGAGGCAGTGTGAGCCCGTTGGACTTCCGCGGGGCTCATGAAACTGCGAGGGCAGCCTCAATCTTGGTGAGGTAGCAGTTGCTTGCGCTGCTATCCCGCGGCAGGTAGGGCTAGCGGGAAGCGGGGGCACCATGAGGTTGCGAAGCACAACGACCCTAAAGCTGCTGGTGCCGTTGCTGCTGCTTACTCTTTTTCCTCACGGAGGTGGCGCCATCCAGCATGCAGCGCTGGGTAATCCGGTGCAGGTCGCGATGTTCACGGCATCGAGCCTTAATGTTTCTTGGTCGGACGCACCTGCATCATACTCATACGACCTGAGGTGGAGGCCAACGGGTGCCACTGAATTCGTCGCAGGGCAAGAGCTCCCGGGAAATGTGACGTCTTACGTCGTGTCAGGCCTGTTGCCAGGCACGCAGTACGAGATGCTGCTGCAGGTACTGCCCCGCCCGACATCCACTGCCCTTTTCGCTCAAACCCTGCTGGTGCATTCGCGCTCGAAAGGCTTCAAGCAGACTAGATACTCTCACAGAGAAGGCGCGTGTTTCCAACATTGCCAGGCCGTTGCACCCAACTTTCCCTGACAGCATCCCTGATATCTGCCCGTGGTGCTGTAGCTGCGGGCCATGGATGGTTCCACGAGAGAGGAGCTTGGCGCAGTCGCTGAGACGCTCTCAACTGCTCGTGCCACAAATGTGCGTGCTGTGGCGGTGGGTACGGGCGACGTGTCAATCGAGTGGGAGGCAGTTGAATCGGCGGAGATGCTGAGCCAAAAGTTGTATGTGTCGGCTGACGGCGGTGCGACGTGGGGCTTCAACGAGGCCACCAGCGAGGGCCCGCTTCGCGCGCCTTCCGCCCGCTCCGAGCGGATCTATTCGCTGCTCCCCCTGACCTCGTATGTATTCCGCGTGGACTCCCTCTTCGAGGGCGCCCAAGGCGCTGCGCCCTCACTCTCCTCGGCGCCGGTCACGACGCTGCCTGCCGCGCCCGCGACGCCTTTTGGTCTTCGGGCGCTGAATCGCACGTCCACGTCCGCGGTCTTGTCCTGGGAGCCGCTCACAGGCGCCATGCAGACCGGCGCGAACACGGTGGCGTACGCCGTGGAGTGGGGCGACGACCCCGAGGGCCCGTTCTCTGACGCCATCAGCATATACGCGGGCTCGAGCGTGCAAGTCTTTGGCCTGCTCCGCGGCGCGCCCTACAGGTGAAGACACATGCCTTGCTGGGGTGTGAAACGCGGCGGTGATGCTTCGTCTCGGCGCCATAGCCTGCGGCGTCCCGCGGCCGCGAGTGGGTGCGCATGCGCTGCGTGCGGGTGGCGGCTGCTGAGCGGGGCGGCGGGGGGCCGCGCAGGTTCCGCGTGTCTGCGCGCAACGATGCGGGGCTCGCGTCTGCCCCGTCTGCGTGGATCTCGTTCATGTCGCAGCCCGCGGTCCCGCAAGAGATGCCGGCGCCCGCGGTGTCGCAGACGGAGACTGGCCTCCGGGCGTCGTGGGCGCTGCCTGTGACCAACGAGGGGACGGGGGGGGCGCCGATCGAGGCGTTCGTTGTCTACATGCGGAGAGAAGACGAGGCCGTTCCGGCCGCCGGGGTTGACATGGGACTCGCGACGGAGTACGAGGCGCCGAATCTGCTCGCAAACTATCGGTATACGTTTGCGGTGCGCGCCCCCCCCCCCCCCC
>ENA-UOXV01007361-UOXV01007361.1-marine-metagenome-genome-assembly--contig:-NODE-7361-length-11165-cov-6.571467_pt1 | contig 11165 bp, 3 predicted proteins | sample MGYA00238165_ERZ766961 | MGnify/ENA primary metagenome ERZ766961 (study PRJEB28924, sample SAMN03173240) | marine metagenome | biome: Marine; feature: Water; material: Subsurface seawater | place: North... | reverse complement strand
TCCCTCACCCCGTACTAATCGGACACGCCGCGTCCTTCACCCCGTACGGCGCACCGGGGGCTGTGAAGACGCTGGAGCCGATGCGGGCGATCGCGTGGACCGGCGAGGCCCCGTCCGTCTCGATCACCCGCAGGCACCGGAGCGAGGCGAGGTCCCACACCCGGATCGTCCCGTCCTGCGCCCTGCCGTGCCGCGCCGCGCCGCGCGTTCCTCAGCCGCGCGCTCGCGGCATGCGCGGCAGGCGCGGGGCACGCGGGCAGGGCCGCGCGGGCGAGGCGTCGGACGGCGGACGACCCCGTGAGAAGTTGGTCGGGGTGCTCGACGGAGAGGCAGAGCGCGACCGCGCCCTCTGCGTGGCCCTGCAGCGCCGCGAGGCAGCGGTGCGTCGCGTCGGCGGCCCAGAGGCGGACCGCGCCGTCGCCGCAGCCCGTGAGGACCGCGGGGCCCTGCGCGCCGCCTGCCCAGGCGCGGCCCGCGACGCTGTCGAGCACTGCGAGCGCCTCGATGCCCCCCGCGTGGCGCTGCTCTTCCGGCACGCCGTCCTCGTCCGCGCCGAGCTGCGCCACCAGCTCGAGAGAGTCGAGGTCCCACACGTGCAGGACGCCATTGTTCGTGCCCCCCCAGACATACCCTCCCGCGATCGCGAGCGCCGTGACCGCGCCGGGTAAGAGGTTGGCCTCTTCCCGTTCTTTCGTCTCGAGCTCCGCGACAGTCTCACCCGTGGCGGAGTCCCAAACCCGCACCGACTTGTCCATGCCGCCGGTAAACACGCGGCCCTGGTGCACCGCGACGCTCATCACAAAGCCATGGTGTCCCTTGTGCTTGACATACGGCAGGTCTGCAACATCTTCGGTGCTCGTCAGGCTGCTCCAGTCCATGTACCCTCGCCCATGTTCCCGTCTCTGCGCGTGAGCACCCGGGCCACCTTCCTCGCTACTTGACCAAAACGAGCTCTTCTCCTCCTCCCCATCCCCAAAAAGATTCTCACTGTCCTCGTGCAGTCCTAGTTTCCTGCTACGTCTGCTCCACCTGCTGCTGCCGCCGCGAAGGCGGCACGCGACGCCGAGGCGCTGCACGATGCTGCGCGGGTCTTGCTGCAAGTTTTCCGAGGCGTCAAGGAGGTGAATACACTGCATCAGGAGGCCAAGCGTAATAGCCTGGGTAAAGCGCGTGTATTTCGCCATCGGGGCCGCAGCCGCGAGGGCACGGATGGATCTCCTTGTCAGTTGCTTTATAAAACTCCAGATTACGAAGCCGCGGCGGGCCCGATATTCCGTTTCGGCGGGCCGAAGACGGTTACGGGCCGTTCAAAACTAACGATTTTTCTCAACGCGCTCAGACCAGTGGGGAGAACGAGGGGTGCGGGGTCCAGGTCCCGCTTCTCTTGTCCACCTCTCGCCGCCCCGCCCCACTCTCTGGCCGTTTTTGGTTGGACGGGTGTGTGCGGAGCGTGTGTGGTACGCCAGGGCGGCTCGCGGCGCGAGCGTAGCCTCGGCTTCGGCGGTCAGTTTCTAACCGTCAGTTGGGCGCGGGACCTGTGTCACTGGAGACGGGTCTCGCTCGGCAGTTTTCAGGATGGGTGACGCACGCGTCACATATATTCGCGAGCGGCTGGATCAGTCCTTGAGCGGAACGGATTATTCGCCCACAGTGGAGACACTGCTCTCGCAGGGGAAGTCGAAGCAGGTGCTCGACGACTTCTTCAAGCCTGATGGGCCGGACAGAATCATCTTTTTCTGCCAGCCACCCGCAGGCCAGTCGGGGGGCAGGTGCAAGCTGCAGTTCTCGACAGGGCGCGATGAGCTGCTCACGGGGAAGTGCTGCTACTTCACGCGCGTTAATGTGAAGGGGATCGACGCCAAGAGCGTTGAGACAGACATGTCGTTTGGGGAGATCGTCGGGAATCCTTTGGGGAGCTTCCGGACGATTGTTGAAGAGATGTTCAAACCTGCGTTGGAGACCCAGGTCTGCCCCCCGCTGCTGGCGGTACCCCGATCCTGCGCGGTCTCAAAGCTGTAATGGGCGTGATGTTTGCCGGCGTTCAGCGCGCGCACCCTCGGTGCCACAGCAGCAGGCGCGCAGATGCAGGCGCAGGTGCAGGATCAGGATCTGAACTGTCTCTTTCACACGCACAGGAAACGTGGGGCAAGTGCGACGACGACGGCGTGAAGGAGTACCTCGCGCACGTCGGCAAGTTCTCGGACCTGCTCACGGAGGCTGTCCACTCGCTGGAGGGGGGCGTCGAGCTGCCGGTGTGCCCCGCAGCCCTCTCGAGAGCGCATGCGTCGCTGCGCCCCACCAGCGTGCCCTAGGCCACGCCGCACCGCGGGTACAGGCACTGATCTGGGCTGGGCGGTGCAGATGCCGGACTCGAAGTACGAGAACATCCAGGCGACGCAGTCAGCGTTCGCAAAGGCCGCGGTCGACTCGGACGTCGTGGGGGCGTTTGAGACGGTAGTTGACAAGTGGTGCATTGAAACAGAAAAGCTGCTGGATGACAAGCAGCCTCCAGCGAAGGATGCGGACGACTCGGGCCCTGAAACCGAGTTCGAGTACTGGCGAACGCGCATGGCCAAGTTCAACAACGTCGCGGAGCAGCTCAAAAAGCCGATCGCGCGCGTTGTCATTGGGGTGCTTACTACGGCCAAGTCGAAGAACCTTCGGCGGTGGAAGCAGTGCGACAATGGGATCACGGACGCGCTGAACGAGGCCAAGGACAACGTCAAGTACCTGTCCACTCTCGAGAAGTACACTGAGCCGCTGTACAACGGGACACCCGAGAACATCATCGAGGGGCTTCCAGCGCTCATGAACAACGTGAAGATGATGCTCACGATCGCGCGGTACTACTCGACCCAGGAGCACATGACGACGCTGTTCGTCAAGATCACGAACCAGATGATCAAGACGTGCAAGCTCTCGATTGAGGCGCCCGAGGGGACCAAGGTGAAGCTGTGGGAGCAGGATCACGAGGACCTGTTAAAGCGCCTGGAGATGTCGCTGAAGTTGAACGACGCGTATCAAGAGCTGTATCGCGTCACGAAGGAGAAGCTTCAGACCCAGCCCAAGGTCAAGCAGTTCGACTTCAACGAGTCGCGCATCTTTGGAAAGTTCGATCTGTACTGCAAGCGCGTGCAGAAGCTCATGGACATGTTTACGACCATCGTGCAGTTTTCTGCGCTCGCGTCGAACAAAGTGGAGGGTATGGAGTCGCTCATCGCGCAATTCTTTTCGCTGGTTGAGGACTTCAAGAAGAAGCAGTACGACCTCCTCGACTACACCAAGAACGCGTTTGACCGCGACTTCCTGGAGTACAACGTGAACATCGCAGAGCTTGAGACGATGCTGCAAGGCTTCATCAACGCGTCCTTCGAGAACATCACGTCAACGGAGCACGCGCTCACTCTTCTCAAGCAGTTCGAGACGATCCTGCAGCGTGAGACCCTCAAGTCAGACCTTGACTCGAAGTACACGGTGATCTTCCACAACTACGGTCTCGATCTCGAGACGGTGCAGAAGATCTACGACAAGCAGAAAAACTCGCCGCCGACGGTGCGCAACTCGCCGCCCGTCGCGGGGAACCTGATCTGGGCGCGCCAGCTGCTCCGCCGGATCGAGGACCCGATGAAGAAGTTTCAGGCCAACAAGAACATCATGACGACCAAGGAGTCCAAGAAGATCATCAAGACGTACAACAAGGTGGCGCGCGCGCTCATCGAGTACGAGACGCTCTGGCACCACGCGTGGTGCAAGTCGATCGAGGCGGCCAAGGCCGGCCTCCAGGCCTCGCTCATTGTGCGCCACCCGAAGTCGGGCCGCCTCTTTGTGAACTTTGACCGCGAGATCCTACAGCTCATGCGCGAGACCAAGTGCATGCAGCGCATCGGGATCGAGGTCCCCGAGAGCGCCAAGATGGTGCTGTTGCAGGAGGAGAAGTTCAAGTCATACTTCAACCAGCTGCTGTTCGTGCTCAAGGAGTACGACCGTGTGCTTGGGCGCGTGATTCCCGTGATCCGTCCGCTCCTCAAGCCGCACCTGGACGACCTGGACAAGAAGATCCAGCCGGGCATGCTGATGCTGACGTGGCAGTCGATGAACATCGACGGCTACCTCCACCGCATCCACACGGGGCTGGCAAAGTTTGAGGAGCTGGTGAACAAGATCAACGACCTGATCGAGAACCGCGTCGAGTTGAACCTCAAGCACATCTCAAAGACGCTGCTCGTCGACATCCAGTCGGACACGGCGTTCACGCTCGACCAGTTTGTCACGATGCAGGAGAAGGTGACGAAGCGCAAGACACAGATGATGGACGCCAAGAACCTCGAGGTCGAGCGCGCGGTCGAGGACCTCATCAACGTCGTGCTCTCCTTCCCGCTCGAGGACGCCGGCGGCGCGCAGATCTCCGACGACACGATCCAGAAGCTGCGCGACCACTACTCGCGCCTCATGTACCTTGCAATCTTGAACACGACCAAGAACTCTTTCCACACGCTCAAGAAGCGCCTCGCGTCCCGCACGACGGGCGGCTTCATGTTTATCGACAAGCCTTTCTTCGACGTCAACGTCGAGCTCTCGCTCCCAATCGTCACGATGAACCCCTCGCTCGAGGAGATTCAGCTCGCAATCAACCGCTGCGCCATCAACGTGCTCAAGTGCTCGAAGCGCATCTGCCAGTGGGGGCAGGACCGCGAGCTCCCAATCGAGCGCCTGCAGACCTTCCACGCGCTCATCGCGCAGGACCGAGAAATCGTCAAGGTCGTGCTGCTCCTCACGGGCAGCGTGGAGGGCACCAAGAAGCAGGTGCACGACTACCTGCAGACCTTCATGTCATACGAGCACCTCTGGAAGGTCGACAAGCAGGCCAAGTACAAGGAGTTTATGGCGACGGAGCCGGACCTCGAGTCCTTTGACAACGAGCTGAAGAAGTACGTTGACATGGAGGCGTCCATCATGTCGATCCCGGCGGTGCACAACATCGGGTGCATGTCGCTGGAGACGAACCCCGTCAAATCCTCGCTGCGCTCCGAGGCTGTCGCGTGGAAGTCGCAGTACTCGAAGAACCTGCACGCGCAGGCGCGCGAGGAGATGCTGCAGTTGCAGGACATGATGAAGGAGACGCTGCAGAAGCTCGACCGTCCGCTGAACGACCTCGACGACGTTCGCGACGTGATGGCGGTTCTCAAGTTCATCCGTGAGAAGGAGTCGGAGATCGACTACCAGATTGTGCCGATTGAGGAGAAGTACCACCTTCTCGCCAAGAATGAGGTACATGTTGATAAGGAGGAGTTCGACGACCTCAACGCGCTGCGCGAGTCGTGGCGCAAGGTCAAGACGCAGGCGATGGTCGCGTCCGACAAGCTGGCCGGGCTGCAGGCCGGCTTCAAGCAGTCTCTCACGGAGAACGTCAAGGAGTTTGTGCAGGACGCGCGTGAGTTCCGCGCCGACTTTGTCGCCAACGGGCCGATGGTGCAGGGCGTGCCGCCAATGGAGGCCGCGGAGCGCCTCAACAAGTACAAGCGCCTCTTCGAAGAGCGCCAGCGCAAGTGGGACTCGTACTGCGAGGGCGAGGGGCTCTTCGGGCTGCCCATCACCGAGTACCCAGAGCTCTCGCTCTGCAAGTCGGAGCTCGAGCTGCTTGACAAACTCTACGGCCTGTACGTGCAGGTCGTGCAGACCATCAAGGGCTACGGAGAGCTGATGTGGACAGACGTCGTGGCGCAGATCGACTCGATGACAGAGACGGCGACGGGCTTCCAGGCGCTGTGCAAGCGCATGCCGAAGCAGCTGCGCGACTGGGACGCGTACGCGGAGCTCAAGCGGACGATCGACGACTTTTTTGAGGTGCTGCCGCTCCTGCAGCAGTGCTCGCAGAAGTCGATGCGTGTCCGCCACTGGGAGTCGATCATGGGCGTGTGCAGCAACAAGATTCCCATGGACGAGAACGGGCCGTCGGCGGAGTCGTGCAAGCTCGCCAACGTGCTCGCGCTCGGCATGGTGAACTTTGTGGAGGACATCGAGGACATTGCGGGCGGCTCGGACAAGGAGCTGCAGATCGAGACCAAGCTGGCGCAGATCATTGCCATCTGGGACGAGCTCGAGTTCAAGTTCACCAACTTCAAGAACCGCGGGCCCGTGATTCTGGCGGCCAAGGAGCTCGGCGAGATCATGGAGGCGCTCGAGGAGTCGCAGATGACGCTCGGCTCCATGGCGGGCAACCGCTACTCGGCGCCGTTCCGCGAGAACGTGCAGGAGTGGATCGTGAACCTCTCGACGGTCTCGGACATGGTCGAACAGTGGATCGCGGTGCAGAACCTCTGGATCTACATGGAGGCGGTCTTCTCCTCGGGCGACATCGCCAAGCAGCTGCCGCAGGAGGCGAAGCGCTTCCAGGGGATCGACAAGAACTTCATGAAGATCACCCAGAAGGCGTACGAGACGCCAAACTGCGTGCAGTGCTGCTGCGGCAACGAGCTCATGAAGACGCTGCTCCCGCACCTGACCGAGCAGCTCGAGCTCTGTCAGAAATCGCTGACGGGCTACCTCGAGACAAAGCGCAACAGCTTCCCTCGCTTTTACTTCTGCTCCGACGGTGTGCTGCTCGAGATCCTCTCGCAGGGCTCGGACCCGCACGCGATCGTGCAGCACCTGCAGAACGTGTTCGACTCGCTTGCTGCTGTCACCTTCGACAAGCAGAAAAAGTACACGATGGTGACGATGGTGGCCAACGACAAGGAGGAGGTGACCCTGTCGACGCCGACAAATCTCGGGGGGAACGTCGAGGACTACCTCGGCGAGATCGTGTTCCAGATGCAGGAGACACTGCACGACATCTGCCGCGAGTGTGGCGCGGAGTGCGACTCGATGAACTGCCAGGAGGTGGTGGACCGCTTCCCCGCGCAGATCGGAATTCTCGCGCTGCAGTTCCAGTGGACGACGGACATGGAGGACGCGCTGCGCCGCGCGCGGCAGGACAAGAGCGCGCTGAGCTCGACCAACAAGAAGGCGCTCTCGGTGCTCAACGAGCTCATCGGCATGACGGTGCTCGACACGTGGAACAAGCTGCAGCGCACCAACATCGAGACGCTCATCACGATCCAGGTGCACCAGAAGGACGTGACGGAGGAGCTAATGAAGAAGAAGGTCAAGGACCCGACGGACTTCGAGTGGCTCAAGCAGGCGCGTCTCTACTGGCGCGTCGAGAAGGACACGACCGTCATCTCGATCTGCGACGTCGACTTCGACTACCAGCACGAGTACCTCGGCTGCAAGGAGCGCCTCGTCGTGACCCCCCTCACCGACCGCTGCTACGTCACGCTCTCCCAGGCCATCGGCATGTTCCTCGGCGGGGCCCCCGCGGGACCGGCCGGCACGGGCAAGACGGAAACGACCAAGGACATGGGGCGCATGCTCGGCGTCTTTGTCGTAGTGTTCAACTGCTCGGACCAGATGGACTACAAGTCGCTGGGCAAGATCTACAAGGGGCTGGCCATGGCCGGCTGCTGGGGATGCTTCGACGAGTTTAACCGCATCGACCTCGACGTGCTCTCCGTCGCGGCCTCGCAGGTGGCCTGCGTGCTCGCGGCGCAGCGCGAGCGCCGCGACGAATTCGTCTTTGTGGACGGGCAGACAGTAACGCTCCGCCAGGGCTGCTCGTACTTCATCACCATGAACCCAGGCTACGCCGGGCGCCAGGAGCTGCCCGAGAACCTCAAGGCCCTCTTCCGCGGCGTGTGCATGATGGTCCCCGACTTCATGCTCATCATGCGCGTGAAGCTCGCCGGCTGCGGCTACTACGACAACCAGGTGATTGCCAAGAAGTTCGACCTACTGTACAACCTCTGCAAGCAGCAGCTCACCAAGCAGACGCACTACGACTACGGCCTGCGGAACATTCTCTCTGTGCTCCGCACGGCCGGCGTGGTGAAGCGCGCGAACCTCCAGTCCCCGGAGCAGCTCCTCATGATGCGCACGCTGCGCGACATGAACATGTCCAAGATGATCGCCGAGGACGTGCCGCTCTTCATCTCGCTGATCGGTGACCTCTTCCCCGGCCTGCAGGCCGAGAAGGCTACGTTCCCGGACATCGAGACCGCGGCTGAGAAGGTTGCGTCCGAGCGCGGGCTGCAGTGGAAGAGCGCGCCCGACTGGGCCGGCAAGGTCATCCAGCTCCTCGAAACGTACTACGTGCGGCACGGCATGGGCATCGTCGGGCCCACGGGCTCCGGCAAGACCATGGCCATCGAGACGCTCGCGGGCGCGCTGTCGATTGTCGACGAGAAGCACACGATCCTCAAGATGAACCCCAAGGCGGTGACCGCCGCGCAGATGTTCGGCAAGCTTGACGCGTCGACGGGCGACTGGACGGACGGCATCTTTGCGGTGCTATGGCGCAAGGGCACCAAGGCCAAGAACTCCAAGACGTGGATCCTGCTCGACGGGCCGGTCGACGCGATCTGGATCGAGAACCTCAACACGGTGCTCGACGACAACAAGCTGCTCACGCTCGCCAACGGCGACCGCATCCCGATGACGGCCGAGATGAAGGCGGTGTTCGAGCCTGAGAACCTGATGAACGCGTCGCCCGCGACGGTGTCGCGCATGGGCATCATCTACTTCTCGATCTCGGTGCTCGGTTGGGAGCCGCTCGCGACGTCGTGGCTGCAGACGCGCCGTGAGAAGGAGCAGCCGCTGCTGCGCGATCTGATCGACAAGTACATCAAACCGCTGCTCGAGTTCATCCGCCTCGAGTGCAAGCCGGTGATGTACTCCACGGAGGGCATCTACCTCAACGGCGCCTTCAAGGTGCTCGAGGAGCTCACCGCGCCGTACATCGAGGCCAAGCAGTTCCTGCCGGACGACCACATGGAGAAACTCTGGATCTACTCCCTCTGCTGGTCGCTCGGCGCGCTGCTCGAGCTCGAGGACCGCGTCAAGTTCAACGAGAAGCTCCTGAGCATCGCCGGGAACGGCCCGCCAGTCGGCGAGAGCGAAACCGCGTACGAGTACTTCTGCGACCAGACCGGGGCCTGGCAGCACTGGAACACCAAGGTCGAGCCGTGGCTGTACCCGACGGACCGCGAACCCAAGTTCGCAGAGCTGCTCATCCCGACGCTCGACTCGCTCCGCTACGAGTCCATGCTCTCCATGCTCGTGCCGGTCGGGAAGCCCGTGCTCTTCACAGGCGGACCGGGCGTGTCCAAGACGGCATGCATCCTCATGTACCTCCACAGCCTGTCGGAGGAGACCTTCAATGTCAAGATGACGCCCTTCTCCTTCGTGACGTCGCCCATGATCTACCAGCGCACGCTCGAGTCGACCGTCGAGAAGCGCCAGGGCCGCACGTACGGCCCACCCGGCGGAAAGCGCTGCGTGTTCTTTGTCGACGACATCTCGATGCCGGTGATCAACTCGTGGGGCGACCAGATCACCAACGAGATTGTGCGGCAGTCCATCGCGGAGGCTGGCGTGTACAACCTCGACAAGCCGGGCGAGTGGAAGGGCCTCGTCGACATCTGCTACACTGCGGCCATGACGCACCCCGGCGGCGGGCGCAACGACATTCCGAATCGCCTCAAGCGGCAGTTCTGCCTGTACAACGTCACGATGCCCTCGCTCACGGCGGTCGACAACATCTTCGGCTCTATCATCCGCGGGCGGCTGTCGGACAAGCTCGTGCCCAAGGCGGTTGCCGACACCGCGGCGAAGCTGACGGACGCGACGATCCAGCTGTGGCAGAAAACGTCGGCGAAGATGCTCCCGACGCCCGCCAAATTCCACTACATGTTCAACATGCGCGAGCTCTCGCGCGTGTTCGGCGGCGTGTTCGAGGCCCCGCGCGACTCGATCAAGGACGACGTATACCTCGTGAATCTCTGGCGGCACGAGGCCGAGCGCGTGTTCACGGACAAGCTGACCAACGCGACCGACAAGGAGTGGGAGAGCAAGGCGATCCTCGACGTCGTCGGCGACGTATTCGGGCAGGACATGGTCGCCAAGGCCAGCGGGCTCTGCTGCTTCGTGAACTTCCTCGGCGACCCGATCATCGACGCGGACGGCTGCGTCGAGAACGACCGCCCGAAGCTGTACGAGCAGGTGGCGGACGTGGACCAGGTACGCAGCAAGGCGCTCGACTTCCAGAAGCAGCACAACGAGGAGAACAAGGTCGGGAAGCTGGAGCTCGTGCTGTTCGAGTACGCGCTCGAGCACCTCATGCGCATTAACCGCGTCATCAACCAGGACCGCGGCTCGATGATGCTCGTCGGCGTTGGCGGCTCCGGCAAGCAGTCGCTCACGCGCCTCGCGTCATTCATCGCCGGGAACTTCATCTTCCAGATCACGATCTCGAAGCACTACTCGACTAACAACCTCTTCGAAGACCTCAAGTTGCTGTACCGCACCTCGGGCGTGACGGGCCGCCCTGTGTCGTTCATCTTCACGGACGCGGAGGTCAAGGAGGAGGGCTTCCTGGAGTACATCAACCAAATCCTCGCGACCGGCGAGGTCTCGGGGCTGTTCGCCAAGGACGAGCAGGACGGGATCATCGGCGACATGCGCCCGATTGCCAAGAAGGAGGCGGGGAAGGGCTTTGTGGACTCGGCGGACAACCTCTGGCGCTTTTTCCAGGACCGCGCGCGCAACAATCTGCACGTCATTCTGTGCATGTCGCCCGTCGGCGAGCTGCTCTCCTCGCGCTGCCGCAAGTTCCCCGGTCTCATCAACTGCACGACCGTCGACTGGTTCCTGCCGTGGCCGGAGGAGGGCCTTCGTAACGTGGCGGAGGCGTTCATTTCGCGCTTCGACATGGCGTCGAGCGAGGAGGTGAAGCGCGGTGTGATGGCGCACATGGGCAACGTGCACAAGATCGTGCAGGACGCGACGATCGAGTACTTTGACAAGTTCCGCCGCAACGTGTACGTCACGCCCAAGTCGTACCTCTCCTTCATCAAGTCGTACACGGCGGTGTACGGCAAGGAGCACGCGGCCGTGAAGGTGCTGGCGGACAAGATCAACTCGGGGCTCGAGAAGCTCTTCCAGGCGCAGGACGATGTGGGGCGCATGAAGGTCGAGCTCGCGGCGTCGGAAATCGTGCTCGCGGAGGCGGTGAAGAAGTCCGGCGAGCTCCTCAAGGAGATCTCCGTCGCCACGGCGGCGGCCGAGAAGGT
>ENA-UOXV01007360-UOXV01007360.1-marine-metagenome-genome-assembly--contig:-NODE-7360-length-11166-cov-4.540005_pt1 | contig 11166 bp, 4 predicted proteins | sample MGYA00238165_ERZ766961 | MGnify/ENA primary metagenome ERZ766961 (study PRJEB28924, sample SAMN03173240) | marine metagenome | biome: Marine; feature: Water; material: Subsurface seawater | place: North... | reverse complement strand
GTCTTAGCGCGCGTCTCCGCGGCCCTCATGGCGCCCCTCACGGACTCGAGCTCGCGTTCCAGCCCAGTCGCCTTCTCCGTCGCCGCGGCTAGCTCGCGCTCCAACGCCTCCTCGACACCCGCGCTGTTGTTCGTAACCTCGCGTCGCAACTCCGTAGCCTCAGCCTCGACCGCGTGGACCCTGGCCTCGGCGTCTTGGACCCTGGCCTCGGCGTCTTGGACCCTGGCCTCGGCCTGCGCAGCCCTGGACTCGGCCTGCGCAGCCTTGGACTCGACGGCGGTGAGCTTATCCTCGGCCGTTCCGACTCGAGCCTCGGCGGCGTCGGCGCGTCTCTCCGCGTCCACCAGAGCGTCGCGGTCCCGCTTGGCGCTGAACCTGGTTTCGGACAGTTCACGCTCCACGTTCTCCAGCTCCCCGACGCGCCGGCGAAGGTCCCCGATCTCCTTCGCCGCGGCGGCAGCGACGGACGCGGCGGCTCGGCTCTCGGGCGAGTGACCGGGAGATTTCTTGAGCCTCGGGGGCGACGACGGCGGCGACCGCGGTGGCGAGGCCGGCGGGGACGAGGCCGGCGGGGATACCGGCCGCACGACGTCCGCCTCGTCCACCGGGGAGTCATCCACCGGGGTCAGCGGCAGTGCCGTACGTAACCTGGCTGGTGAAGCCGGGTTGGACAGTCCGCCGCTGAGAGACGAAAGCGGCGCCAGCGTCCCGGGCCTGGCGCCGCCGAGCCTGTTGGTTCCGAGTCCCCCACCGGTGACGGGCGCGAGTGAACGCGGTCGGCGACTCGACGTGTTCATCATCGACCGCATCATCTCCTCCTCCTCGTCGTCCTCCGCCTCCTCAACCTTTTGGCCGGCGGGGGAGGAGAACCAATCAGTCGCCGGTCCCGCCCCGCCGCGACCCCTCGCGCCCGGACCCGGCGATTTAACCCCTCCGTCCAGCACCTCCACCTCCACGTCCTCGTCCGAGTCGTCGAACGAGTCCGGCACCCTGTACCCCGTGTGTGCCTGTGGGCTGTCGGGTTCAGGGTCCAGCGCCGTGGTCCCGCCCACCTCTAACTCGATCTCCTCTATGTCGTCGATGTCCTCCACCGCGATGTCGTCCACCGCCGGGGACGTGAAGGGCCGCGGGACGTCGTGCTCGATGTCCTCGTAGTCAATCTCCTCCGCGTCGTCGCTGTACGACTCACGTCCCTGCGGTGACATCTCCCGGACCTCATCGGCACCACCTGTGTCAACCTCGGGCTCGGTGTCGAGCTCGGGCTGCTCGACGGCGGATCGTGGAGTCCTGGCCCGCGGGGGTGGCGAGCTGACGTCCTGCGGCGGGCGGCCTTCTTCTTCCGCGCGTACGTCCTCGATTATCTGCGCCACCTTCCGTTCCAGGCAGTCGATGATCGCGCTCACCTCGCTCGGGTCGCTGTGAATCACCAGGCTCACGACCTTCTCCCCGTTCTGCACCGAGAGCTTGAACGTGTCGGGGTTGGTGATGCCCCACTGCTGAATCCGCTGCAGGGGGAAGGCTCCGAGGATCTTACCGTCCGTCTTGATGAGCCTGAGGCCGGCTTTGCTTATGAACAGGTCGAGCTCAGCCTTGACGTTGCCTGCGAACGCGTGACGAAGCGGGGGAACTCGGACGTGAGCGACGGGTCATCTTCGGGACGCTTCCGATGGACTGGACCTTTTCCCTCGGACGGCACGAACGGGGAACGACGCGGGCGGCGGGTTTGAGGCGTGTTCGAGGCGTGTTTAAGGCGTGCGCACCTCTGGAGTCCTTCAGGTGAGCGGTGAACTCCTCCACGTCGGTCATGGTGACCGTCGCCCCTCTGGATGTCCTGGAGAGGCGCGCGGTGACCTTTGCGGATTTGAAACTTCGTCCCCCTTTTCCTCGGCTGCCGTGGTGCCGAGCCGAGAAAAACAACAACGGGGGGCACATGGAGGACGAGGAGCGCAGGCTCTCTCCGGCGGATGCTGAGGACCTGATCCTCCGCGTCGCCGCGGAGGAGGCCGTATCCTCCCTTTCCATGGATTCCGTGTTCGACCCGACCCCGTCGCTCGAGCTCACGCCGTGGCCCCCCGGCGGCGATGGGCCGTGTCGCGACTACACCTCGGTGCTGCTGAGGTCGATGGGCGCGTGCGTGGAGCCGAGCCTCAGTCCCACGCAGTCCATCCAGTGGGCGGCGTACGTCGTGGTGAGGATCCTCGCGAGGGTCACGAGACACCACCCGGACCCCCGGAGCTTCGAGCCGCTGCTGAGGGGCATGTGCGAGTTACGACGGCGGCACGACGGGTGGCATCCGATGCGAAGGGCGGTGGGATGGCTACTGACGCACGAGCTCCAGCGGGATCCCACCGGGACGGGATCCAACGCACGCACCGAGGGTACCGACGTGGACCCGGGTATCGAGGGAGACCCGGGTATGTGGCAGACCGCGGCGGAGTGGGGCGCGGCGTTGGCGAGGGACATGGCGAACAATGGTATTCACGACGTATTCACGGGCGGAGACGGCGACGGGTACGCGGATACCCTCTTCGGTAAGTTCGTCCCGGCGATGAGTGGCGACGAGGCGGAGGATGGACCTATACGACAGTGGTTCGGCGTGTTCGGCAATTAGTGAGTACGTCGGCGACCTAGCTAGCTAGTATCGTAGTGGTTAAACCCGATGAGTAGTCTCTAGTTACTCCTTTCCCTTGGCTGAACGACCGGCTTTCGTGTTCTTAGGGTCCCTTCGCTCCCTTCCCCCGCTCCCTTTCGCGCCCCCCCGTCTGTCCTCCCATCGCGCGGACGCGGCGGCCATCATCTCCCGCGATGAGGCTGACGACGTGACCACCTGGGTGAGCGCGTCCATCAACTCGTCGTTCAACCGCGGTGAAAACGGCAGCGCCGCGCTCACCTCCTCCAGGGTAGCCGGCCCGTCGGTGGTCCCGGGGTCGGGTCCTCCCATCACACGTTCATCCTCGGCGGGTACCTCGACGGGTAAGTCCACCCCCAACGGCGTCGCGGCGTCATGGCCCCCGGTCAACAGAGCCTCCGCCGTCTCCTCCATCTCCTTCTCCAGGATGGATTGAATCGCGGCTCGGTCCGCGTTGACCCCGTCGACTGGGTCCGCCGCCGGATCAAAGGCGATACGCGCGTCGATGCCTGTGGTGGGCGCGGGGCGTGAGGTGTCCGTGTCCGCCTCGACGGCATCCGCGTGGGCACGCACGGCGGCGTGTGCGTGTTCGATCGATCCGTCCCTGTCATCAGGGGCGGATATGGACTCGAGCGGGTCAAAGGCGTAGTCGTCGTTCGTCCCCGATGCGGTGGGCACGGATGTCGGCACGGACATGTCGTTCGGGAGGTCGTCGATGTCGAGAAACTCCGCGCGGATCCGTTCCATCTCGGCTACTTCATCCTCCGTGGGTTCCCTCCGCGTGTTTCCTCCGTTTAAGCCCTGCATGGCTTGGAGCAGTTGGCCGAGAGCCTCCGCCGCGGCTGGCTCGTCGACGCTGAAAGTGCCGTCTTGTTCGATGTTGTACGCGATGGACGGACCGCGGTTCTCCCGTCGTTCCTTGCGTCGTTGATTGCGTCGATCTATATTGGTTTCGTCGTCCACGCGGTAGGAGTCGGATCGGTTGGATGCGCCGGACGTGTGTACCCACGCCTCGGGGTAGTCAAACTCGGAGGAGATCCCTGAGGAGAGGTCAGAGTCGTCGTCGTCATCGGAGTCGGAGTCGGAGTCGGAGTCGCCGCCCATCGGCGAACCGAACACCCCGGACCCGAACGGACCGTCCAGAGTACCTACGTGATCACCATCGTTCATCTCCGACTCGCTCATCTCCGATCCGTCGCGTATCTCACCGCCCGGTGTAACACCCACGTTTATCTCACCGCCGGTTATCCCCGCGCCGTCCCACGGTTCACCCGTCAGTGCACCGGGGGGGAGTGTACGTCGTGTCTGCGAGGTATTGGGACGTCGGTCGAGGAGCTCTAAGGCGGCTTCCTCGTCAGCCTCCGCCGCGGCTTCAGCGACGGCGGCATCGAACAGCGACCTGCCATTCGAGTCGGTCAGTACTGGGGACGTCACCGGGGGGCGTGTGGTCACTCTCCGCGTCATCTCCGGCGAGGGTGAGGACTGGATGATGGACAGGCAGGTCCGCCTCAGACCGTCCGCGTCCAGCGTTCGCATGGAAGCAACCGCGCCGTGAAGAAGCTCGGAGAACCCTGGCCGCTCGGCGATGAGCGCGCCCAGCTCAACCGCCGCGGGGGACGAACTGTTGTGTATCTCGTCGACGCGATGAGGCTCGGGGGTCGCCGCCGAGCTCGGGTCCGCGGCGACGACCGAAGCACCCCCGACGACAGAAGCGCCTCCGACTGAAGCGCGCGGGGATGGCGGCACGGGCGTCGCGGGTCGCGGCATGACCGGCCGCGGCGGCGACCGAAGCACCCCGCCCGCCGACATGTTCACCCCCGCCACCTCCATCGACGGCATGGAGGGCCTCGGGGACGCCGGCGGGACGGAGCTCATACCGTCGAGGACGGAGCTCATCCCGTCAACGTCGTCCTCGGTATCGTCGTCTTCTGCGGTATCGTCGGTATCGTCCACCTCGTCGCGCTCATCCGCGGTGTCGTCCCGGGTGGGTTCCCTCTCCCGCCGGGTAGGTGACCGGTTTGGATTAGTATGACCGGGTTGTGACCCGTGACGACCTGTGGTTTCGTCGCCGTGCATCCCCGGGGTGGACCGTCGTCCGCGTGACGCCGGGGTCCTTCCGGCGCCTTCACGCCCGACGGCGCCCCCGTCGCGATGTCCAGGCGCGGGGGTCAACGAGCGACGCGTGTCCCTCTCGCGCACCTCGTTCCTGCCGCGGCGCGAGTTGGCACGAACCTCGCCGCCGCCGCCCCGTGACAGTCGACGCTCACGCATCAGCTCCAGCTGGTCGAAGATGGAGTGAACCACGTCGGACCGGTGGGGCGAGAGCGGCCTGTCGTACCTTAAGCTGCCTCCGTGATTCACGTGAGAGGAGGGGTCGAAGCCAAGCCCGAGGCCGTGCAGGTGGGCGTTGTCCTCCCAGTCGATGGCGCTGTCGGGCGGGGATCGCGACGGCTCGCGAAAGTGGATCCGGCCTTGTGCCGACACGTGCGCGTGGGTGTCGCTCCGCCGTCTCCAATTGCTCTCATCCGCGTACGTCCAATTGGACCTGTGTTGTGCGTGGGCCCCGCCCCCGACGCTGTGTGTGTCCCTCACGCCTCCCGCGCTGCCCTGCCGCCGGGGTACGCCGCCGCGGGACACTGACCGCCTCGGCGGCGTCGCCCCCAACCTCTCCACGTAACGCGTCAGGTGCGACACACTTCGAGCCAACTCGCCGACCTCGTCCACTAATTGGTCGTAGTCGCCGCCGCTAGGTTGAACACGTCCACGCCCTCCGGTGGTGCTCCTCCGTGGGTGCCCAGACGTGAACAATGGCGAGTCGAACGGGTCTACGTCGTGGTCAACCTCGGTGACACGCACGTGGTGCACGCGGCCACCGGAGGGAGGAAGGCGTTCGTTCTCGTCGGATTCGACGTCGCCGGTGAGATCGTAGTCGGGGTCATCGGACGTGACAAAGTCGGTGGACTCCCGCCGCAGGTGCCGCGGTGGAGTCGCCGCTCGACGAGGACGCCGCGTTGAAGTACCGCCCCGGGTGCCGTCGCGTGTTCGTTGGCGGAGTGACTGCGGGAGATGCGGGTCTTGTACCGAGCGTGCACCGCCACCACCGCTGGACGATCTTCTGTTGAAGAACTCATCCGCGTTGGACCCACCGGCCGTGTGGTCCGTCTGTGTCCTGAGCCCGTCCCGTTCCCTCGAGCGCTGCATGCGTCGGAGCACCCGCTCCTGCCGCTGGTTGTACGCCTCCAGGTCCCTGAGCTCCGCGACGAGCTGGTCCAGGTCCCTCGCCTGCTCGGCGGGACCGTCGGTCATCTCGACGGCCGTCTCGGGACCCCGATGAGTCCGCTCCCGGGGCGCGCTTCTGGGTGCCGCGGGTGCTTCTGCGCGGTCCCTTCCGCCGAACCTCTCCCGGGGCGCGCTGCGGGGAGGCGCGGACCCGTCGGCGCGGTCGCGACGGGACATCGCGTGGTGAACCCGCGCGTCGTGGTCTGAACCATGGCATCGTGGGCTTTACCGAGAGGAGCCAAAATTATCAATTCTGTTGCGGGGCTCCCGCCCCTGTGCTATCGGTACATATTACATCTCCTACGAGAGAATCCCGCCCTAATAAGAACGCCCTTTCCCGACGTCCTCGCACCCCGGATGACGTCTTCAAACCCGCTCACATCACGACGCACCCCGAGCTCTTCCTGTTCTTCTTCTTGCACATGACGTACCAGACACGAATCACGTCCTTGAGCTCGTCGATGGACACCGCGCCGCTCTTGTCGTTGTCCGCGGCGTCCAGCACCTCCATCACCTCCTCCGGCGTTGGTTCGATCCCACCCGCGAGCGTCTTCAGCAGGGGCGACACCTGGTCCGCGCCCAACGTTCCGGTGCCGTCCTTGTCGTACGTCTTGAACACCTCGGCGAGGAACTGCCGATCGACGACGCTCAGGCTCTTCCACCCGCCGGGCTCCACGTTCTTCATGCGCTTGGCCGCCGCCGCGCGCTTCCGCCGGTCCGAACTCTTGATCTTCTTGTTCGCGTCATCGTCCTGGTTGGTGATGACCGCCATGGCGCCGCTCTCCTGTTGACCCGCGCTCGCCTCCGAATGAGGTGGGGTTCAAAAATTACACAGACCACCTCCTGAGAAGGATGAAAACTCAACTCGCGTCGCCTTCTTCTCCACGCGCCGGACGACCCCGACGCCGCTCATAGCCCGCGGCGCGACAAGAAACGGAACCGGATCGACACGCAGGGACCATGTCGGCTCTCTTCGACTTCAAGGTGAGCGCCAATCCCACCCGAGGCTCACCGCTCTATCCACGACGCGCCGATCTGGATGACCTCCGCGTCCGCCCTAACAACCGACGATGTTGCGTGCTAACCCTGCCATCCTTCCTCCACCCACAGTCGTTCCTCGTCACACTCCTGCTGTTCATCTGCACCTGCACGTACGTCAAGATGAAGGCGCCCCGACTCGTGGACCCGTACCGCACCGGACTGCGGGGTATGTTCTGGAAAGCCGCGCGCATCGGCGAGCGTCTCAGCCCGTGGGTGGCCGCATCGTGCCTCGTCATGGCGTTCCACACCTTCTTCGGCGCGTGAGCATCGGAGTCCGTGAAGAGTTGAAATAGAGTAGAGAGTTTAGGGACATGTCGGGCGCCGCGCTCAAGGCGCTCAGGACCCACCTCGTCGCCGCCAAGACCGCGCTGACCGCCGGGGACCTATCCGCCGCGCGTGCGTCGTGCTCGGAGGCGCTGTCGGTTGACGGGGAATCCTACGACGCCTGGACGTTCGACGGCAAGGTGGCGTTCGCGCAGGGCGACGTCACGGGCGCGCTCGCCTCCTACCGCCGCGCCACTGACATCAGAGACGACCACCCGGCGGCGTGGCAGGGCATCGCGGAGGCGTCGGATGTAAGCGGGGACCACGCTCTTTGTTCAACCGCGTTGAAGACGCTGCTGAAGATGCCGGCGGATGACAAGGCCGTGACCGAGGACAAACGTGGCGAGTGGAGGCGACGCCTGCCAGTCGCCCTCACCCAGGCCAACGCCTGGGCGGACGCATCGGACGCGTGGACCGAGCTGTCCGAGAGTGGAGGCGACGACACAGCTGTGAACGCGTCGCGACGAAAGGCGGCTGAGTGCGCGCTGTCCGCAAACGACGAAAACGCGCGAGCCGCCGCGTCCGTCGCCGCCGCCGAGGCGCGGAGGACGTCGGTGACGAGCGCATCCGAGTTGGCATCGATCGAGGCCGCGGCGGTGCGCGCGTACGACGCGGTGCCCGACCCTCGGCTCGAACGCGCGCTTCGATCCTTCCTCGAGTCATCCGCGTGTGTCGAGTCATCCGAGTCATCAACCGAGTACGTCCCAGCGCTGCACGGGCGACTGCTCACGCGGGCGCGCGCGAGGACCGAGGCGACCGGCACTGCCGCCGACGCCCTCGCCGCGATCGAGGAGGCGGAGGCGGCCATCGCGCGGCACTCGCGGCACTCACCGCCCCCCCGGGAACTCACCGAGGCGTGTCGCGCGGCTGCGCTCGAGTCCGCGTGCGCCCTCGACCTCGGGCTCGACGCCGAGGAGGAGGGATGGACCGACCCCGGCACCAACGACGCACCAACGACCTCCTCGTCACACCTCGATCGAGTCACGGCGCTGGTATCCGGGACATCCGGGATGACACCGACGTTCGAGTCCAACGATCACAACGAGGTTATTGTCGCGGCGTGGCTCGCTCTCGTAGCCGGTGGTGGACGAAGCGGGCGAGTCGCGCACCCGCCGGGTTCAGCCGCGGGCGCCGCGATACTACCCCCCGGCCGCCTCACCGCGCTCACGGACGCGCTCGTGGCGGATGAGTGCGCGAAGAAATCAGAGTCATCGTCCGGTGTGGTCACGACCGCCGCGTCCGAGGCTGCGGCGTCCTTGGCGGCGGCGTCGGCGCCCGACCCGCTCAGCCCCGGGGCGGTTGTTGTCGGGTGGAGCGCCGCGTGCGAGGCGTCGTACATGGCCGGCGACCCAAACACCGCATTAGACTCTGCGCGCCGCGCGCTCAAGGCGTGCAGGGCGCTCAGGGGTGAGGGCGACGGATGCGGCAGGATGCGCGCGTGCGAGCGTCGCGTGCGCCTCGTCGCGGCTGAATCCCTCGTAGCGCTCGGGCGGAAGTCAGAGGCGTTGAAGGCTTTCAAGGCGCTGAACGACGCGTCGGAGAGCCCGAGGACAGTGAGGGGTCTGGCGATGTGTCTGGACACGCACGGCGAAACCATCGCCGCGCTCAAGAAGGCTGCGTCCCTCGCGCCCAACGCCCCGAGGCCCATCGCCGAGCTCGGGTGGGCCATGCTGAGAGCCGGGGGCGACGGGGCGGCGGCGCGAGCTACCCGGCTTTTGGAACGCGCCGCGGAGCTAGCCGCGACGCCCTTCGTTCCCCCGGACATACACGCCAAACTCGGCATAGCCCGGTGGTCCGAGGCGTGCGACGGGAACGAGGGGGACAAGGACGAGTGCGCGTCGAGCCGCGGGCCGGGCACCGCGCACGCGTCGCTCCTCGCGGGCGCGGCGGCTGACGGGCCGCATCGGGCGGGTACTTTCGCGTACCTGGCGCGTCTTTACGACACGTGCGGCGACGTGGCACGCGGTGCGAAGTGCCGCGCTCGTGCGCTCGTGTTGGATCCCACCGATTCTACCGCGGGACCGGACGAATGCGCCCGCCTCGACGCTGCGGGCGACGACGCGGAGGTGCTGCGGATATGCGGCGACGCGTTGAGGGTCCAGCCGCGGTGCCTGTGGGCGGCTGTGCGTTTGGCCCCCGCGTCGTCACGCGCCGGCGACCACGAGGGAGCCGTCGTCGCGCTCCAGACGGTGTTACGCGCGGTACCCGACTCGAGCGCCGCGTGGGAGGCGTTGGGCGCCGCCTACGACGCCCTCAGCAAACACAGCGCCGCGCTCAAGGCGTACCGCCGCGCCGTTGAGATTGAATCCAATTTCAAACACAAACCCGACGGAGGAAGCGGTCGGGTGTTCGCATCGACGCAGTCCGGCCGGATCATGCACCAGATGGGCGCCGTGTCCGAGGCCATCGCCGCGTACGAGAGCGCGCTCGCCGTCGTGCCCGGCCACACCGCCGCGCTCCTCGGCCTAGCCGCCGCCGAGCTCCAACGCTCTTATAACGACGCCGCGTACGCTCCGGGTTCCGCCATCGCGTCCGCGGCGCGAGCGGCGGACGCGGCGACGACGGCCGCGGCGGCACCCGGACCGGACGCGCCCAAACGGTCCGCGGTGAAGCTCCTCGGCGATGCCCTCCTCGTGATCGCGCGGTGCAGGGACCCCGCCGTGGCCATGGACCGCGGAGGTACCGGGAGGTTGGATCAATCGAACAAATCGTCCTCGGCGGTGACCCGCGCTGAAGACGCGGAAACGAACGCCGTTCACGCCGCCCGCCGCGCCCGCCGCGCGTACGCTCGCGGCGTCCACCTGGACCCCAACACGGCGAGCGCGTGGCGTGACCTCGCCGGGGCGTGCGCCGCGGAGGGTGACGCGTCACCGCACGACGCGAAGACCTCGTGTCGATTGAGCGCCGAGCGGTGCCTTCGCGGCGCGCTCAGGGTGGACAGCGCGGACCCGGCGACTTGGACCGCGCTGGGCACCCTCGGGGGTGCCGACCCGGGTGTCGACCCGGTGCGTGGCATCGCGAGGAGGGAGACGGCGTTGGCTCGCGCGGTGACCCTCGACCCGCGGTGCGCGCACGCCTGGACCGCGCTCGGTCGCCTGTACCTCGCCCGCGCGGACTCGACCGACTCGGAGCCGGGCGAGCGGGACGACTTCATATCTCGCGCGCGGCGGGCGCTCGATAACGCGCGAGCCGCCGAGCCGGGCAACGCGCACGCGTGGTTGGGCACCGCGTTGTTACACTCCGCGCGCGGGGACGAGGGCGAGGCTGCGGGTGCGTTTCGTATGGCGTCCGGCCTGGGCGCCGGGGTGGAGGCTGACGTTGGACGGGCGCTATCTGGCCTGAGGGCGTCATCGGGCCGGTATCGGGCGGCGGACACCGACGGGGCGTTCAAACCGAGACCAAACGCCGGTACCAAGGTCACCAGCGCCGGTGGGTGCTACGCGGCCGCGAGGAGGGCGGTGGAGGCTGCCCCCGCCGACCCCACCGCGCGTCTGGCGCTGGCGCTGGCGGCGGAGGCGAAGGGTCTTTTCGAAGAGGCGGCGGCGGCGTTTGACGACGCGACGAGTCTCTCACGCGCCGCGTCTTCCAACGGTGGGGGCGTGTACGATGTCGTGGCGCGGGAGGCGTCCGGGGGTGTCGAACGTACGCGTTCAAGGCTCGACGGGTCCCCCGCGATCGACACAAGGGTCGGCGCTCTCTCGATTGACCCGACGGCTTCCGGCGAGTCCGTCGTCGCCTCCGTTGCCGCGAGTGCGGACAACCTTCGATCCACGATGACCGCGGCTGCGACGGCGCGAGGGGTGTTCCGCGACCGGTGCGAGTCACACGTGTACGTCGCGGCAGTGGAGGCGTGCGTGGGAACCGCCTGTTCACTCGCGGGTGACCCCGACACC
>ENA-UOXV01007359-UOXV01007359.1-marine-metagenome-genome-assembly--contig:-NODE-7359-length-11167-cov-4.286897_pt1 | contig 11167 bp, 9 predicted proteins | sample MGYA00238165_ERZ766961 | MGnify/ENA primary metagenome ERZ766961 (study PRJEB28924, sample SAMN03173240) | marine metagenome | biome: Marine; feature: Water; material: Subsurface seawater | place: North... | reverse complement strand
AGACAGTACTTACTATTGTTTCTTTTATGAAAGTATCTCCTGAAAAACGTATATTTATCGCAGAGGCTATCATATTTAAACATATAGATAATACATGCGTAGGTATGCACGCAGAAGGAATCGCTGTAATAAAAGATTTAGTACAAGGTACTATGATATTCCATAAAAAATAGACGTGTTAAGAGTATTAAAATGCGTATTTGGTCTGCTCGGTTGGCGGCTTCATGCCGGCGAATTGGTCGGCCAATTTGTTGCCATACCATTTGACGTATGCAATGCGCTCTTCGCGAGTTGTCTGACTTGGTTCAAGTTGGTGTGATCTAACATGCTCGAGCATAGTATTGCGTTCTTTTGCCATATTCCAATTCTTAAAGAGTGTCATGATAATCTGCCGATTTTTTATGGGTTCGCCGTCAGATTTTTTGCTTAATGATGAATCAATTGCATACCATTTATACATCCAATCAGTAATGACGTTAATGTAGAACTGGCTGTCTGTAATGATTAGAACATTGTGTAGATTGTGTGTATTGATGAATTCAATTGCCTTAACTAACGCAATACCTTCACTAACTTGGTTTGTTGATGGGCTAGGAGATGTACCATATTTGACGAGTCCGTGAAATGCCCCGTAAAACACAACAAATGCATAACCTCCGCTGTTTGCCTTCTTTGAGTGTGATCCATCAGTAAAGATTAGTTGTCTCATCATGGGGTTCCAATTCATGCGCTGATTTTTGACACTGATGCGTGTAAAGTGATCGCAGTTGATGAAGCGTTGGTCTGCGGGTAGTTTATTATTACCTAACGGGCTTGGGTGTGAATAAGTTAAAACCTCGATTGGATGAGGTGATGCGACAGCCTTCCAGAGCGTCTGAGCTTTGCCACCCCATAAACATATAGTCATTTGATCATGCTTTCGATTGATAATTTCGCGGATGAGATTAATGACAAAGGGGTGCCAAATCTTAATGTGTTTTTCAGCGGTGCCGTCAATAGTGGTAAGCGCAGTGTTAAGAAGAAGCACTCCATGTTGGCACCACATTGTCAGATCATTTATCATCGGCGTAGTAGCAATTAGGTTTGACTTTTGGAGCGCGCCGAAGATATTACGCAGACTTGGTGGTGTAGTGGTCGCCTTCGAAGAGAATGCTAAGCCGTCAGCAATTGGTGTGGGCATATCGAGTTCATTATTCATAAGACTGTGATAAGGGTCCTGACCAAGAATGATAGTATGTAGAGCCTCCCATGGAGTTTTGCGAAACACATTCATAACATTTCCTTCTGTTGGACAGAGATGTGGCAAGTCGGCGTTGGGAATTTGCGCAATTGTCTCATCGAATGATGGATTTGCAATTCCTTTAATGATGCTTAGCCAAGGCTCGGGTACGTTTCGCAACATGATGAATGTATTATTGATATGCTTTTTCAATTTTATAGCTTATATCGAATTAAATAATATGAGAAAATATAGTATCAAAGAGAGATGAATTATAGCGACGAACTTGTAGGGATTGAGATGAATGTTGGTGGTAGTATTACGGATAAAATGCCGGATGTTGCGGAGGACCACCGACCACATTTCATGGAACGTCTTGAGCACATTGTGGCGAAGCTAACGGAGTATCTTCGGAAGCCAGAGGTGCTTAACGACAGCACTCAATTTGGAATGGTTGAGGCGCTTATTAGATTTTGTAAAGAGTTCTCGTGGGATGAATACGAGAATGTTCGTGTAGTTGATGCAATGCATATGATGACGACGCAAACCGGAGACATAGCTCCTGTACTTAAGCTTGATAAGATATTCTACATCATGATTGGTGGATGCATTGACCGGTTTGATGAGGCTACAGATATTGCTGAGCGCTTTATTGCTATCTATAAGGGGTTTATCGGATCGATGATGAGGGCTATGGAATTGTTTGTTGAATCACATCTGCGTGAAATTAGTGGAGCTGTTGAAGGAGATCATTTTGCTCATGATTCGGGTGTGAATGCATCAATGGGTGTAGCGTATGAGAAGATTGCTACATACAACAAGGAACATGGAGTTCGTATTCCATTCATACAGAATATGCGATCTTACATTTTCGAGATTAACTCATCACTCAATATTCGTCTTAGTCAAATAGGACACCTTAAATCCTCAGCAGAGAAGTTTATGCAACAGGTGTTGCCTATGCCGCTTTGTATCCGCGAAAAAAATAATGAGCTTGATTCACTAGCGCGTATAATTGAGCGAATGCCGGAAATTGAAAGAGATCGCGCATTGAAAGATGCATCCGACTGGTCGCGTATCGATAAAGTGTGTGAGTCAGCTGCTCATCTGAAGCAAGCTGTATCTATTGCGCATAATGAGATCGATTATATTAAGAATCATATTATTCGAACGATGAAGACTAATAGGGTTCTTTATCTTGTGAGCACTGAGGAAGAGAGACTTATTGCGGCGGATGCGGCTGAGAAAGAGATCTTTCTTCAATCGTGGGCATACATTCATCACAAGTTTAGTGGTGAGGAGCGTGAGAAGATTCTTGAGAATTTTATGATTGAATGCGAAGGCATCACATCAGACATGGGTGAGGTTGAGTGTATTAATTCGCGAATTGGCGCTATTCTTGGCGCGATCGAAACGGTTGATCCGAACATTTCACTTATGTCTTCGGATGTGATTAAGCGCGACATCATAGGAAATAAGATTCCTATGTGGTTGAAAAAATATGAAAGCCGACCGGAGTGGCCACGGTATGCAGATGTTGATGGTGCTCACGATGAAGATGCCGACATTATTGCTTTCAAGGAAGAGATCTATACTGAAATGGTTAAGCTTGTTAATGATGTGGAGTTTAGTCGATACTTTAATACTATCACAATGCAAACTTTATGTGAAGACATTCGAGCAGCATTGTAGATTGAACAATGTTATTACTTGTTCTATTATGCAACGCTTTTGATGAATGCATCGACTTCTTTTTTGTGTTCAATGATCATGCTAATGAACACAGGGCGAAGAGGTGAATCGACATCAGGCTTTTCAAGGAACTGGTAGATAGTTTTAACTGGCACATGCTTAAGGGCCGTGAGTTCTTGGACGGGCTTCTTATTAATCTTAGGACCCAGCTTCTCTTCAATACAGTCGGCAGTGAAGAGCAGAAAGACCTGCGCGTTGCGATGACGAAATGTTGCTTCCTTCTCAATTTTTGGCATGGGGTAGCCAACTTCCTCGGTGAAGATGCGATCGGCAGCGGCGCGGGGCGCTTCCTTCTCGGCAATACCACCACCTGGTGGGCCCCACTTCTCGTAGGATTCTTTGCCAATAAGAAGTACGATCTCACCCTTACACTTTGTCAATAGGAGAATAATAGAAGCGCGAGGATTCTCTTCAGGAACGAACGGCTTCTTAGCCGCGGGTTTCGACTCGGGCTTCTTAGCCGGAGCTTTAGCAACGGGTTTTGCAGCGGGCTTCTTAGCCGGAGCTTTAGCAACGGGTTTTGCAGCGGGCTTCTTGGCAGCAGGTTCTTTCTTTGGTGGCATAATTATATTAGGTGATATATTTTTTCGATATAATAATATAATCATGCCATTAAAAAAGAAGGGCACGGAAGGACGGGGAGAAGATAAAACTCCAAGTTTTCTTAGTCGAACTTGGCCGGTTCTACTCTTCTTTGCAATTGTAATTATCGGACTTATTGCATTAATGGTAGTTATCTATACCAACAAAGACACTCCCTCGGATGAAAACTCAGACTCCGAAGGTAGTGAGTCTGGTGCTGAGAATGATGCAATGGGGGATGAAGTGCAGGATATCACATCTAAAACCAAATCAGATGTAATTAGGCTTCCAGATTGGACGCCGGAGTCTAGTAATTCTCTATCTGATAAGAGTGGTGTCGAGGGGTATGCTCCTAAATGTAGGTGTCATGGAAAATTTCATGGAAGATGTAATGCAGAGGCATTTTCGCACGAGGGTCAGAATCCCGTGTTTAATGGATTGAATGAGATGGAGGCAAAAATTAAGAACTTTTCCGATGAAGGTGTAGCTGGGGATCTTCGCCAGTTTGTTGAGATTACGTCATAAATAGGGTGTGTAAAGACTTAAGATATTGTATTAATTAGGTTAGGAATATATAATTGGGTTATTTTTTACCACTTCCATTAAAAAAGATGATTATTATTATACAATTATATTCTAATCGGATATGTCTCATTACAGGCTTTGTGTTGGAATGCCATGGTTTGCGTTTCTTCAAAATAAGGTGAAGACTATCGAAGGGCGGTTGGCCAAACCCGGTAAGGTTGCGAGTTCGGTTCAGCCTGGAGATACGATTACCTTTGTTTGTGGTTTAGAATCATTTGATGCCATTGTTGTTCGATGCAGTCATTACGCATGTATTGAAGATTATCTTATTGTTGAAGGTCTGTCGAACTGCCTTCCTGGAGTGGATACAATTAATGAAGGTGTTGATATCTACCACCAGTTTTACTCTGCTGAAGCTGAAGCTCGCTATGGAGTTATGGCCATTGAAATTCAATCATACAATAACTGATCTTTCATTAAAGGGTCTTGCGTGGCTGATTGGTAGGGTGGGTGTTTTTTTCAGAAAATTGTACGTACAAACCATCATGTGCGATGTCGCGATAGATATTGCGATTTTAAGTATGCATGATAGGGATGTTGGTGATAAAATAAATAATCCTATTAATAAAGAAAAACTAAATAGTGTCGCAATAAGCATGCAATATCCATATGATCGGCATACATCGTCCATTTTGAGTATATTATACTTGAGTTTTTAGACGCATGTTATTATCGATATGATAAATTGGGTTAGCAATAATAACGTTATGTATCTCAGGTTGGAATGGATCAGGATCGGACATTACACGCCTTTGGATCTGTGTAGTCTGATACATAAGACAGCAGGTTATAGCCCATGTAATGAAGTAAAGAGAGATGTATGTGCCTGCACATACATATAATACAATTCGCGCGGCACTGCTAATACTTTCGCTACACAAAGATATTAAAATAAGAACTGAACACGCAATAACAAAGGTAATCATATGCTCTCTGTTTTGAACCCAAGATAGATCACAGCACATAATTGATACTCGTATAATGCAATATAAATATTGCAATATTTATATTGTATTGTTTTCATTTTTTAAATCAATTTAATTCGATTGAGTCGATGATGTGTTCGGGTTGCATATGAGTTTGAACAGCGTTATTAAGAATTTGTACAATGTTAGGATCAAGAGTGATTTCAATATGATAGCATTTGGAAACTTCAATGGTCATGTTAAAGATTTCTTTCTTATTGTATTCTCGGCGGCGATCAGTAAGCTGCGCCTTTAACTTAGTGCCTTCATCAACGATATCGATCACTTCTCGTGTAATACTGACATCGCTACCAAGGCGAAATATGCGCTTAAGGGTTTGGTACATTTTAGCACGGCGCGGAGTTGCGAAGATCATTGCGTCAAATTGCGGAAGGCTAACACCTCGACATGCATACTGATAAGTAGCGACGATAACGCGGGCATTTTGGGCAGCTTGGACGCGACCAGCTGCTTCGATGCGAGTGCCACCTCCCATAAGTGGTGCTGTATTGCTGCCGATTTCGGGTGCTTCAGCTAAGATACCATATGCGGCTAGTGCTTCGGTTAGAATACGAACTACCTGCTGCATGTCTGTCCAAATAAAGAAGTTCTTGCCGGCCTTATAGAAATCAATCGCGTAATTAAGTAGCAATTGAAAGCGGTATGGGTCTTGAATAATCTGTCTCACCATACGCGACATCATCATCATTTGCGTTGTTTCACATTTGAGTGTTTGTGTGTGGGATGGTGGGCCGATATATTTAATGATCTGACATTTTGATGTCCATGTTTCGTCGCGCACATCCATAAGATTTGTGTAAGGTTCGAAGCGATCAGAGTAAAAGGGTGCGCCGCAGCTCATATGTGCGATAAAGTCCATCTTGTCAGTTCGCCCATTGGCTTCGGCTGTAATTCCTAACATATAAGGTGTGCTTGCGCGGGCGAACGCGTCAGCACCGCGGGGTGTGCAATATTCATGAATCTCGTCCCAAATGGTCAAGCCAAATTGTGCGAAGAAGGCTGTGGGAGTGTAAGTTATCTTGTCAATAACGAACTCTTTAGAGTTGATGCTATTGACAATTATGAACATAATGTCGCCCCATGATTTCTTTCGACTGTAATACTTGCCAATGGCTACACCTGGCAAGACTTTTTCAAAATCAGCAATAGCCTGGTCCATGAGGAACTCATTAAGAACTACGTAAAGCGTGCGCTTCTTAAGTGATGCCGCGACATGAGCAGCAACAAATGTTTTACCCATTCCGGCTTCAAGTTCAAGAATGGTGCCGGCGTTGCCAGCGGCGGCTCGTTCGGGTGTAAGATATGTTTTGAGAAGTTCATCATGCAATGTTTGTTGAATAGGGTAAAGTGGAAGTGCGATATTCCATGAGCCAATTGGAGTATAGTCATCACATGTTATCTTGTTCGTGATGCTATTCAAATACTTGCATTCAAGCCACTTAAATCCGAGAAATCTCTTAACAATTAGGACCTTTTCCTTCGTGCCGTTTGGTTTTGTGTTGTTGCATTCAATCACTAATCTATGCGATTTAAATTTGTTATGTGGTAGCTTGACAGTCTTGACAAATTGCTTCTTCATCTTCGCATATGCTTCACGACCAATAAGGTCAATGACCTCTTGTTCGCGCACAATCACACCTTCATGTTTGAGAATAGCCGACATACGTTTATAGTAATGATGTTATTGTTTAATTGATCAAAAAAAGACGAACTCGTCGAATGCGTAGAATTCTTACTTCAGAAGCTTCTGAAGCTTGGGAATCTTCGCATCAATAGCATCCTCCATCTCGGGTGGGATGTTTGGAGTAGAGGATAGTTCCGTAAGGGATGTGATAAGATCGGGGATCTCATCGGGTGAGATTTGGTTGATCTCAGATGGCGTGAATTGCAGGCCTTGGGGGTTTCTCTCTGCCATGATCATTGCTATGGATCCAGCGACCCATACCATCGCCTTGCGAGCATCACCTGTATCCTTGCGGTAGGCGACAATCTGGCGATGTTGATTGTACAACAAACCATTGAGCATCCAAAGGATTGCTGAATCAGATGTGTTCAACACTGGAGGTTCCATCTCGACATCGGCCCATTCAAAGGTCTTCAGAGCTTCGGGTGCCGGAGCTGGACTGGTAGGTCGAGACCGAGGTGCAGGCTCAGTAGTCTGCTCGGGTGCAGGCTCAGTAGTCTGCTCGGGTGCAGGCTCAGTAGTCTGCTCGGGCTCGCATGGGATGCCAACTGGGAGGCGCTTGAACTTAGTTGCGCACTCAACCAGATAACTCCTGAAATCATTCTTCTTATAGAACCATAAATCAGAGTTCTCAAGAATCTCATTCCACTCCGTCTGCAGAATATTATTGATCTGCTTGGGATGAGGAAGAGTCTTATGTGTGAGATCTTCGATCATGTCAGACACACATAACTTGACGATGTCGTACGTGATTTCGATATCGCCGATCGGGTATGCACTGAATGTCTCAAGGTACTTAGAGACGTTTGCAACAGCCTTGCGCATACCAGGCTTGTTGATTCCAATGACCTCTCCATATGCGTTCTTGAAGAACTGCATTGGGTGCAATTGCTGACAACGACAGAACTCATCTGTTTGGTTCTTGGAGTGGGTGTTCTTGGTGCAGAGGCTCTTAAAGCCATACATGGTGTTGTTGGAGAAGGCGCGGTAGTAGCCTTCTTCACGCCGCACAAGGTTGTAGCAGTGTTTTTTTCCCACAAGGTAGGTAAGCACTTGAGTACCACGAACCACAAGAACGACAACTACTCCGTTGATTGTCTCTTCACACTCCACACCATCCTCATCCTCATAAATGAGATTGATCATGTTGAGTCGGAACCCCTCATGATGAAAGTAGCATGTGGATGCAAACGGCACTGTGGCCTTTTCGGCAACTTCCTTAAGCACAGAGAACTTTGATAGCGACATTGAATAGCTTCTTTATCACATAACAATTCAACTTTTTAACGTTTAAAAAAAGACCAATATTGATTTATTTCGGTGATAAACTAGATTCTGATTAAACAAAAAATAGATTGTAAAAGATAAATTAATTAATTAATTTATCAATAAATATGATCTTCGAGAGTTGGTGGGCGGACATTGTAATGGATGTCCATACCCATGGCACGAAATTCTTGCGCCATCGTAATCGATGCCCATGAAGATGAGAATTTGTGAATCTTCGCTTCTGACTTGCATGATGAGCACGTGAAAGTGTTCGTTGTAAAATTCACAACTGTTGTGTGGATAGATCCACACGTTGCACATACATAATGAGTGTATCCATCAGAGTGATCATAGATCTTATGTGCTAGCATAACACCGGCTTCATTGCATAACATAACATCGCGCTCCATCTCACCGAGCCGAATACCACCGTTCATCTTTCGGCTACCAACCGGTTGGCGTGTAATAATGCTGGTTGGGCCTTCATTGACAGCATATATTTGGTTGGTCGCAAACTTCTGAAGACGCTGGTAGTAATTAGGAATGACAAAGATTCGCGTATTAATGCGCTCACCAGTTCTCCCATTGTACATAACATCATATCCGCTAGGTGAAACACCAAGCTTTGTTAGCTCGCGCTTAATCTCAGCAATGTCGATCTTATGCTGAAATGTTGCATCAATAGTGATGCCTTGAAGAGCACACAACTTATTCGCAAGAGACTCGATAAGCTGTGAAATTGTCATCCGGCTTGGATATGCATGTGGATTCATGATGATATCAGGTACTATGCCGTTTTCTGTCATTGGCATATCACATGCCTCAAGTAGCAAACCACATACACCTTTTTGACCTGAACGCGCAGAGAACTTGTCGCCCATAATTACGCTTCGAATTGAACGATAGATAACTTTGCATATTCGCACATCTTCTTGGTTATAACCTTTGATAATGTCATGAATAATTGCAGGTTCGTGATGAGTGTAAATTAGAGAACGATCTGCATATTTGTAAGACTCTTCACCTGACAACTCAACACGTATGCCCACCATAACGTCATTCTTTTCAACGACTGTGCCAATGGGAATCATGCCGGTTGCATCGAGTTTGTCGTAGTTGGTATGGAATTTGATATCCATAGTGTCGCTCACATTCGGAATGCCATATTGATATCCTTTGTCAAGTTCGACGTCTTCGTGGCCGAAATAAGTGCCGTTAAAGAAGCCATTCTCGACGGATGTTTTGTTCAGAATAAGAGAGTCTTCTTGGTTAAAGCCTTCATAAATCATAACAGCGACAATAGCGTTAGCACCATTTGCCTTAAGGAAGTGATCGCTGAACGTATGCGTTAGCGGCTTTTGGGTTGTGTATTGAAGAAAGCGCTCTTTTGTGTTCTTATATTTCCAGTTCATAGCAAACCATCCACATGTCTGTTTTACCTGATTAGTTTGATAACAGACGCGGGCAATTTGGTTATGTTCTAAGAATGGCGAAGTAAGTGCTGCAAGCCCGAGTATCGCGGGTTCGATTTCGCAATGCGTAAAGGGTCGCAAAGAGTTCGATCGCTCACTATGAAGATGATCGTATGATTGCGCGTAAATGCAGATCTCACTTTCTTCAGAAGCAATGTACTCCATAATTTCCATTCTAATCAAATCTTCGCATGTAATCATTTCATTGTAAAGAGCATCAATCATCTGAGGAGTAATAGCACAATACTGACCCCATGTATGGGATCGAGACGCTACACTGTGGAGTTTCAGTTTGAGTTTAATGGCATGGGCGCGAGCTTCGGGGCCGGGCTCGTAGTTGTCATCGCTGTTATAAACACACAACATTGGGCGAACAATACGGCCAGCATCACACCATAGATTAAGTTCGCTCAGTTTATAATTCCATGAAAGAGTCGCCTTACGATTAATCTGACCTTTCCTACGCTTATTTCTGAAATCGCGATAGATTTTCGCCGGGTCGTGTGTAAGGCCAATCCATTTACCATTGACAGAAACTGTTGTAAGTGAGTCTTCAATAATTTGGTAAGGTGCAATAGATGCAAGCGGTACAATATCGGGGTGGGCAATCACGGCGTCTTCAAGAAGCGCGCTCATAACATTACTTGGTGTGATGGATGCACTAACACACATTTGCTTTTGCATCCCAACAGAGTCGCCTTCCCCCGCGGATTGAATAGGGCAAATATATCCACATCCACTTGGTTGAACACGGCGCATTTCATCAGCACGTGAAGAACTTTTTGACGAAGATGTTGTCGCTGTGCTAACATTTCGAAGAGTGCTAAGAACTGTTAATTCGTTCTTTCGATGCAATTGCTGCGCACTTAAGTGATTGCTGACCTCTTTGCGTTTAACTCTAATAGTAACATCAGCGGCTGAGATTGATTTTGACAGATTAGCTTCGAACTCGCGTCCATTAATCTTAGATTGAATAGTTTGACCAAAGTAAATGTTTGTAAATTCCGTATTCTGTAGCTCATCTGAAATAATCTTCTTGATAGGGCCAACGATTGACAGATTAAACTGAGTCTTGAAGGACTTTGACATAGAGATACCGGCTGAATGGACACGCTTTGTTGAAAAACTATCGCGATCAGTTGAATCTACCTTATCCATTTCAACAAGTAGTAGCTTGCGAATAAGCATACCAAAATAACGGATCTTTGTTGACCGATCGGCTGTTGCCATTCCAATATGTGGAAGAAACTGATGATCAAGCACATAATTCACACGATTGTTCATATACAGTTGTTTGTTTTTTCGCTCTTCATCAGTCTTACCAGCAACTCCTCCTGTTTTGGTGAAGTTATCTTTGAAATCATCGAGATTACGTGCAATGTATTGAATACAATCAGCTTGAGTGTATGGTCGAGTGTTAATAGCATAGGTTACATGCATAGCCTTTTCAAGCTTAGACGCCATAACTTGTGAAATTGGATCTTCAAATGATAGTAGAATATGCTGCATCATCTCTTTATCAGATGATACACCAAGTGCTCGGAACATGATATAAAATGGGATAGCAAGTGGTTTGCCGTTTATACCATTCATGGAACTAATGGCGACCTGAACTGTA
>ENA-UOXV01007356-UOXV01007356.1-marine-metagenome-genome-assembly--contig:-NODE-7356-length-11168-cov-4.150364_pt1 | contig 11168 bp, 10 predicted proteins | sample MGYA00238165_ERZ766961 | MGnify/ENA primary metagenome ERZ766961 (study PRJEB28924, sample SAMN03173240) | marine metagenome | biome: Marine; feature: Water; material: Subsurface seawater | place: North... | reverse complement strand
TTACTTTTTAGAAGCTATCGCATTTGGGGGTATTTTATTAATAATACTTTATATGATGGCTCAGTCTGGTAGTTTCATCAATTCTTTACCTATAGTTAGTTTATATGTTTTTGCTGGTTATCGTTTAATGCCTGCTGTGCAACAAATCTATGTTTCTTTTGCCAAACTTGCTTTTATCAGACCTTCTCTTGATAAATTATATAACGATATTAAAAATCTTAAGCCATATGAAATAAATCATGAAAAGGATATTTTATCGGTGAATAGATCAATAACTTTAAAAAATATTCATTATAATTACCCCAATACATCACGAACAGCGTTAAAAAATATTAATGTTAATATTCCAGTCAAAGCAACGGTGGGATTAATAGGTGCTACTGGGAGCGGAAAAACAACAACTGTTGATATTATTTTAGGATTACTTGAGGCACAAAAAGGATCTTTAGAAGTAGATGGAAAAATTATAACAAAACAAAATTCAAGATCCTGGCAACGATCTATTGGTTATGTGCCACAGCATATTTATCTGTCTGACGATTCCATTATTTCAAATATCGCTTTTGGATTAGATCCTAGACATATTAATCAAGCAGCTGTTGAAAAAGCATCTAAAATTGCAAATTTACATGAATTTGTTACCAATGAGCTACCAAAAAAATATCAAACTATAATTGGTGAGCGAGGAGTTAGGTTGTCTGGAGGACAACGTCAACGTATTGGAATTGCGAGGGCTTTATACCACAATCCACAAGTACTAATTTTAGATGAGGCAACTAGTGCATTAGACAACCAGACAGAAAAAGCTGTAATGGAAGCTGTTAATAATCTAAGTAAAGATATTACCATTATTTTAATTGCTCATCGTCTAAACACTGTGAAGAATTGTGATATTATCTTTAAACTTGATAAGGGTCACCTTGTAGCACAAGGAAAGTTTGATGAGCTATTTAAGTAAAAAATAAGCTAGATTATCAATATAAATAATTTACATAATTTTTATTGAAAGCTAAATATAATTAGTATTTAAATAATATTTATAATAGTAAGTAGATAATTAATTTAATAAATCAACTTATGATCCTTAATAAAAAAAAATTCTAAAAGATTTATGAAAAATATATTAGTAACTGGAGGAGCAGGATATGTTGGATCTGGACTATTAACAGAATTACTAAATAAGGGTTACAATGTAACATGTGTTGATAATCTAATGTTTGGAGGAGAGTCTCTTTTAGATATTTGGCATAATAAAAATTTCACTTTTATTAATTGTGATATTAATAGACATGAAGAGTTGGATAAAATATTTTTAAAAAATAATTTTGACGGAGTTATTCATTTAGCGGCAATTGTTGGTGATCCAGCATGTAAATTGAATTCAGATCTTGCAATCATGACCAACTGGGAGTCTAGTAAATGGTTAATTAATAAATCTCAAAGTGCAGGAGTGTCTAGATTTATATTTGCATCAACTTGTAGTAATTATGGAAAAATGGATGATCCAAAAGCTTATGTAGATGAAAATTCTAAGCTTGCACCAGTATCACTTTATGCAGAATTAAAAGTCAAATTTGAAAAATATATGTTAAGTGATATTAAAAAAATTGATGGATTTTCTCCTACTTCTTTACGTTTTTCAACGGTATATGGTTTATCTCGAAGAATGAGGTTTGACTTAACCGTTAATGAATTTACTAAAGATCTTGCATTAGGAAAAGAGCTCTTAGTATTCGGAGAACAGTTTTGGAGACCTTACTGCCATGTAAATGATTTTTCAAATGCATTTATTACTGTATTAAATTCATCAAAAGAAAAAGTTGCGTATAATGTTTTTAATGTTGGCGACACAAAAGAAAATTACACTAAACAAATGCTGGTTAATGAAATTAAAAAAGTATTACCTCATTCTAAAATTAAATATGTAACTAAAGATGACGATCCAAGAGACTATAGGGTTAATTGTGATAAAATTAAAAAAGAGCTAGGGTTTGAAATTAGAATGAAAGTTCCAGATGGTATAATGGAAGTTAAACGTGTAATTCAAGAAAATTTAATCCAAGATCCTGAGGATCAAAAATACTATAATATTCCTCATGAAAAAAAATAATGGAAATCAAAATCTAGCTGTAATCAAATTTATAAGATCAATTTATAATAAAGATAAGTTTATTCCACTTCATGAACCAAAATTTGTGGGAAATGAAAAAAAATATTTAAATGAATGTATTGACTCAACATTTGTCTCATCTGTAGGAAAGTTTGTAGATGAATTCGAGGAAAAAATAGCAAAATATACAGGAGCAAAATATGCAATTGCGACAACTAATGGAACTTCAGCAATTCATATCTCATTGATTTTAAGTGGTGTAAAACAAGAAGATGAAGTAATTACCCAACCAGTAAATTTTGTTGCATGCTGTAATGCCATTAGTTATTGCAATGCAAAGCCAATTTTTATTGATGTTGATAAAGATAGCATGGGTTTATCACCATCTGCACTTAAATCTTTCTTAGAAAATAATACAACAGTAAAAAATAAACATTGTATAAATAATAGAACCAACAAGGTAATTAAGGCATGTGTGCCTATGCATTCTTATGGACATCCCTGTAGAATAGACGAAATTAAAAAAATTTGTGATGAGTATTACATTTTTTTAATTGAAGATGCTGCCGAAAGTGTTGGTAGTTTTTATAAAAATAAACATACTGGTACATTTGGTCATCTCGGAGCTATGAGTTTTAATGGAAATAAGATTATTACGGCTGGGGGAGGAGGCTGTATAGTCACTAATGATTCTATTCTTGCAAAAAAAGCTAAACACATAACCACAACTGCTAAGGTTCCACATAAGTGGAATTTTAATCATGATATGGTCGGCTACAATTATCGAATGCCTAACTTAAATGCCTCAATATTAGTTGCACAATTAGAATATTTAGAAAATTTTATTACAAACAAGCGTAATTTGGCACATAAGTATGAAATTTTTTTTGAAAGTTTAGAATATGATTTTTTCAAGGAAACAGAAAATAGTAAGTCAAATTATTGGTTAAATTCTATCATTCTAAAAGATAAAAACCAAAGAGATCAATTTTTAGAGGAGACTAATTCTAATGGCATTATGACTAGACCAATTTGGACATTAATGAATAAATTACCGATGTTTAAAGATGCTCAATGTGATGACTTAAAAAATTCAGAATGGTTAGATAATCGTGTTGTTAACATACCTAGTTCAGTAAAGCTGTAAAATATATTACTTTCTTTAATATATATAAAATTATAATTTTTTGTATGAAAGTAGCTTTATAGGTGAATAGTTCTCTATACTTTTTGGAAAAGCTTTAGAAAAAAATGATACAAAATGAGAATTTCTAAAAAATTCTTTCTTGTTAGCTTTTAGAAATGTTTCATGCAAAACTCGCGAAACAAAGTAGTGAGTTGAAAGAAGTTCTGATTGAGAATTATTAAATTCTTTAATTAATTTATTTTGAAAAAAATTGTCATTTAGATAAAGATTGTGGTGAGCTGGAGGCAACTCTATTAATTCAAATTCTTTTCTTGCATCATTTAAATTTTTTAGTCCTGATTTAAAAGACTCTATAAATATTAAAAGTCCATCTTTTTTTACTAAATCAATCAGATTATCAAGGGCTAATTTTTGATCTTTTTCATCTAGTAAGTTTATCAAGACACGTTGACAAATTAAAATATCATTTTTTTCGTTAGGTAATGTTTTTTTATCACGAATATCACCCTCTCTAATTGCAATCTTTTTATTAGTAAAACGGTTTGATGCAATTTTTCTTAGGGACTGATTAAATTCTAAACCCTGAAATTGAAAATTTGGAAAGATATTTGAAAGTACTTCTAATGAATGACCATTTCCACATCCAACGTCAATAATTGTAAAAAAATCATTTTTCTTAGTTGCTTTAGAAATAAATTCATTAATTATATTTTGTATAAATATCGTTTCATTCTCTCTTATATAATTATCAGACATCGTGCAACTGGACGACTCTTTATCCGAACTAGCAACTTTATCGTAGTGTTTTTTTATTTCTAAATCATACTCTCTAACATAATTTGTTATTTGATTTGTTCCCTGATTTGAATCTATGGACATTTGTTTTTTTGGGTAAATATTTTAGTGTAACTGTTTAATTAAATTATTTTTATCATGTTTTTATATATATTCAAAAAAAATAGTGTATGATAATTAATTAATTATTAAAGCTTTCTATTATAATTGTCATAAGTAAAATTTAAATGATACCAAGAACAATCATTATTGCTGAAATAGGAGTAAATCATAATGGAAGTCTTAATATAGCAAAACAGCTTATAGATAAAGCTTCCGAGGCTGGAGCAGACTACGTAAAATTTCAAACATTTAATTCAAAATCAATAGTTACATCTTCTGCTAAACAAGCAGATTATCAGATTAAAAATACAGGCAAAGAAGAGTCCCAATTTAATATGCTTAAAAAATTAGAATTAAGTGAAATAATGCACTTAAAGTTAATTAATTATGTTAAAAAAAAAAAAACAAAATTTTTGTCATCTCCTTTTGACCTTGAAAGTATAGAATTATTAAAAAATTTTGGATTAGAGACTATTAAAATACCAAGTGGCGAGATAACAAACCTTCCTTATCTTAAAGAAATTGGCAAGCTAAATAAAAAAATAATTTTGTCTACTGGAATGTCAAATATTAATGAAATTAGAAATGCTTTAAATGTTTTAATTAAATCGGGCACTAAAAAAAAAAATATTATAGTTTTGCATGCTAATACGCAGTATCCAACTCCAATGGAAGATGTAAATTTAAGAGCAATGGTAACAATTGGTAAAAAGCTTGGTGTAAATTTTGGGTATAGTGACCACACTTTAGGGATAGAGGTCGATATAGCAGCGGTTGCAATGGGAGCCAGCTGTATAGAAAAACATTTTACTCTGGATCGTAATATGAAGGGACCAGACCATAAAGCCAGTATTGAGCCAAATCAGTTTAAGGCTATGGTCACAGCTATAAGAAATATAGAACTAGCTCTTGGAAGCAGTACTAAAAGAATTACTGAAAGTGAAAAACAAAATATTAACATAGTCAGAAAATCGATTGTTGCTAAAACTAAAATAAAAAAAGGTGAGATTTTTACAAAAAAAAATCTTACAGCAAAAAGACCGGGCGGGGGCATAAGCCCTATGAGATGGGATAGTATCATAGGCAAAAAAGCAATGAAGAATTATAATGAAGACGAACTGATATGAGTAAGAGAAAAGTATGTGTAGTGACTGGCTCACGTGCAGAATATGGATTGCTTTACTGGTTTCTAAAAGAAACTGAAGCAGATCACGATCTTGACCTCCAGCTGATTGCTACAGGGATGCACCTAAGTTCTGATTTTGGTTTAACATATAAAGAGATAGAAAAAGATTTCAGAATAGATAAAAAAATAGATATGCAATTATCTACTGATAACAGTGTAGGTATTTCAAGGTCAATGGGTATAGCTCAAACATCTATTGCAGAAGCATATAATGAACTTAAACCAGATATTGTTGTAATATTAGGTGATAGATATGAGATTTTTAGTGCAGTTAGTGCTGCTATGATTGCAAAAATACCAATAGCTCATATTCATGGTGGAGAACTAACAGAGGGATCTTGGGATGATAATATTCGGCATTGTATTTCAAAAATGGCCCACTTGCACTTTACTGCAACAGAAGAATATAGGAATAGAGTGATCCAGTTAGGTGAAAACCCAAATAGAGTTTTTAATGTAGGTGGGGTAGGAATTGAGAATATTAAAAGATTGCCACTTTTAAGTAAAAAAGAGCTAGAAAAGTCCATTAATTTTAATTTGAATAAAAAAAATATATTAATAACATACCATCCTGTAACTTTAGAAAATAATACTTCTCATAGTCAGTTTCAAGAATTGCTTAATGCAATTAATGAATTAGATGATACCAACATTATTTTTACCAAGACAAATAGTGATTTGAATGGCAAAGTGATCAATCAAATGATTGACAAGTATATTATTGAAAACAAAAAAAAAGCAATAAGTTTTATTTCTTTGGGACAAATAAGGTATTTAAGTGCTTTGCAATATGTAGATGCTGTGGTAGGAAATAGTTCAAGTGGCCTTGCAGAGGCTCCAAGTTTTAAGATTGGAACTATAAATATTGGAGAAAGACAGAAAGGACGTATAAAAGCTTCTAGTGTTATAGATTGTGAGCCAAAAAAAAATTCTATTTTAAAAGCTTTCACACAACTATATTCAACAAAATTTATCAAAACTCTGAAATCTTCAATAAATCCATATGGTGATGGACAAGCAAGTAAAAAAATTATTGATAAAATAAAAAAAGCTGATTTAAAAAATATATTAAAAAAATCATTCTATGATTTAAAAGTTACATAAAAGAAAATGAAAACAAGAATAATAGCAAAGTTAGATGTAAAGCCACCGTATGTTATAAAGCCAATACATTTTGAGGGTTTGAGAAAAATAGGATTATCAGTTGATTTAGCTAAGAAATATTATGAGCAAGGTGCAGATGAAGTAATGTATATAGATATCGTGGCATCATTATATCAAAGAGAAATTCTTTTTGGCGAAATCAAAAAAACTGCTAATGAATTATTTATACCATTTGGTGTTGGTGGAGGGGTGAAAACTTTAGAAGATTTTTCAAAACTTATATATAATGGCGCAGATAAGGTAGCCATTAATACTTATGCAATTAATGAAAATCCTGAAATTATAAATCAAGCTGCACAAATTTTTGGTAATCAGGCTGTAATTGTAAATATAGAAGCAAAAAAATGGAACAAATATTATGAATGCTATACGGACTGTGGAAGAGTCCGGTCAGGCAAAAATGTTATTGAATGGGTTAAAGAAGTAGAGTCCAGAGGAGCTGGTGAAATATTTTTACAGTGTGTTGATAATGATGGAAGACAAAAAGGATTCGATATTCAACTTTCAAAAAAAGTAGTTGAAAGTGTAAAAATACCTGTGGTTATTGCAAGTGGAGCTGGAAATTTAGAACATATTAAGGAGCTAATAGAATATTCTAAACCAAGTGGTGTAGCAATCGCGAGCTTAATTCACTACGATAATTTTTCAATTAAAGAAGTAAAAGACTATTTAAGAAAAAATAATATTGAGGTTTCAACATGAGCCACATAATAGGTATTGTCAATTATGGAGTTGCAGGAAATATACATAGTGTAGAAAAAGCTATAAAAAAAGCAAATGGCAAAACATTGATCATTAATACTCTGGACCAGTTCAACCAAGTAGATAAGATAGTATTACCAGGTGTTGGTAGTTTTAAAAATGCAATGAAACAACTTGAAAATATTGGATTTTTAGAAGTTCTATGTAAAAATACTAAACCAATACTTGGTATTTGTTTAGGTATGCAAATACTTTCTTCAGTAGGATTTGAATATGGTAAAACAAAAGGACTTGGTTTGATACATGCAGAAGTTAGACCTATGCTTATAGATACAAAAGTTCCACATGTTGGCTTTAATGCTATAGAAGTAACTTACTCTAATGATATTCTTATTGGTCTAGAAAAAGAAGAATTTTATTTTATGCATTCATTTGAAGTGATAAATTATACAGATATTACCTCATTAACTAAATATGAAGGACATAAGTTTGTGTCATCAATACAAAAAAATAATATTTATGGTGTTCAATTCCATCCAGAAAAAAGTAGAGAAGCAGGAATAAAACTTCTTAAAAACTTTATTGATTTGGAGAAAAGATAGTGAGTAATTCTCTAGGAAAATATGGCTTACCACTTAAAGTTGTATTTTGTAAAAAATGTACAATGAATAATCAAAAACCAAATTCAACAGTTGAATTTAAGCAAACAGAAAAAGAACAAAAAAAAGTCTTGGCATTTGATGAAGAAGGTATTTGTGATGCTTGTAATTATAATGAATTAAAAAAATTAATTAATTGGGATAAAAGGCATCAAGAATTAGAGGATTTGTGTAATAGATTTAGAAGAAATGATGGCAGATATGATGTGGTAGTTCCGGGAAGTGGTGGTAAGGATAGTATTCAGGCGGCTTATCAATTAAAATATATTTATAATATGAACCCAATTTTAATCACCTGGCCTCCAGCCATTTACACAGGCATAGGAAAGAGAAACTTTGATGCGTGGCTAGATTCAGGATTCGCAAATTATACGTATAATCAAAATCAAAAACTTCATAGGTTTTTAACCAAAAATGCTTTTTTAAATTTAGGTCATCCATTTCAACCATTTATACTAGGGCAAAAAAATCTTGCTCCAAGATTGTCTGTGTTACTTGATATACCACTGGTTATATTTGGAGAAAATGAAGCTGAGTACGGAAATCCAAAAGGTGATAATCAGAAACCAACTAGAGATCCAAAATTTTACAGTGCTGAATTAAGCTTAAATGATTTGGTTTTGGGTGGAATTCCTGCACAAGAATTAATTGATAAATATGGATTTAAATTATCGGATCTGGATGCATATCTTCCAGTTAATCCTCATGAAATAAAAAAAACTGGAACCGAGGTTCATTATTTGGGATATTATGTTAGGTGGCATCCGCAAGAAACTTACTATTATTCAGTTGAAAATACAAATTTCATGCCAAATGATCATAGAACTGAAGGTAGCTATAGTAAATATTCTTCACTTGATGATAAAATTGACTGGCTTCATTATCACACAACATCAGTTAAATTTGGAATAGGTAGGGCAACTTATGACTCAGCACAAGAAGTAAGAAATGGAGATTTAACCAGAGATGAAGGTATTTCACTAATAAAAAGATTTGATGGAGAGTTCCCAGAACAATATATAAAAGATTGTTGTGATTATATGGATATATCTTTGCAAGATTATCATGACACCATAGAAAAATTAAGAAGCCCTCATTTATGGGAAAAAATTAATGGGATATGGGAACTAAAACATCCTATTTGGAAAGAAAATAATTAATGAAAGATATAAGAAAATTATCACCAGATAATTTTTGGGATTATGAGTTGGGTTATTGGTGGTTCAGTGACATATCTCGTTTTGGAAAAGTATTATCCCACGTAGAGCTTTATAAAAGAATAATAGGAACACCAGGGACAATTGCAGAATTTGGGGTATATAAAGCCAATAGTTTGATACGCTGGTTATCATTAAGAGAAATTTTTGAAACTTCATCCACACGTAAAATTATTGGTTTTGATGCTTTTGGTTCTTTTCCAACCGAGGGTCTATCAAGCGTAAGTAGTGATTTAAAATTTATTAAACAATTTGAAAAGGATGGTGGAGATGGTTTGTCTTTAGAAGAAACAAACCTTATACTAAAAGCCAAATCTTTTACTAATTATGAATTAATTGATGGTGATATAAGAAACACTCTTCCAGATTTTTTGAAAAAAAATACTGTCGAGAAATTTAGTTTAATACATTTAGATATGGATGTATATGAGCCTACAGCCTTTGTTCTTGAAAAACTATATGATCGACTTGTTATTGGAGGACTTATAGTTATTGACGATTATAATACTGTTGAAGGAGCAACGACTGCTGTTGATGAATTTATTGTTCAGTATCCAAATTTAAAAATTGAAAAATTACCTTATAATAATATCCCCAGTTTTATTAGGAAATGTTAATATCTTTTTTTGTCATTGCTTCATTTATAAAATCAGAGTTAATCTATCAAAAAATTAAAAAAAACTTTTTTAAAGAAAAAATATATTAGTGAAAAAAAACTTTCAAAAAAATAATCATTTTATTCATTATAGTAATTGGAAAGAAACAATTCTTACAACAAAAGCTATTATTGAAGATGTTTTAAAAAACCTAAATAAGACTGGTTCAAGAATTACATTAATTGTGAATGATAAAAAAGAATTTCAAGGAACTATCTCTGATGGAGATATTAGACGTGCTTTAATTAATAAAACAAAACAAAATGACTCAATTCTAAAAATAATAAACAAAAATGCACTTATAGTTAATCCCAAAACAAAACAGGAAATTGTTTTAGAGTTAATGATAAAAAATAAAATTCAACAGATTCCAATCATCAATAAACATAAAAAAATTGTTGGTTTATATCTTTGGGATGAGGTAGCATCAAAAAAGAAAATCCCAAATACAATGGTCATTATGGCTGGTGGAAAAGGCACAAGACTTGGCAAATATACTAAAAATTGTCCAAAGCCACTTTTACCAGTTAATGGTAAGCCAATGCTTGAGAGAATAATTGAACGTGCAAAATTACAAGGGTTTAACAATTTTTTAATATCAATTAATTATCTTGGACAAATGATAAAAGATTATTTTTCTGATGGAAAAAAGTGGGATGTTAAAATAGACTATATAGAAGAAGGTAAGCCACTTGGCACTGGTGGAGCACTTAAATTAATATCTCCAAAACTACGGCTTCCTTTTGTGGTATCTAATTGTGATATAATGACAGATTTTCATTATGGAGAGTTATTGGATTTTCATTATAGTCATAAGGCATATGGCACGATGGCAGTTCGAAACCATGAATGGAAAAACCCTTATGGAGTTGTTCATACAAAAGGTGTTAATATCATCAATTTTGAAGAAAAACCTGTTTTGCGTAGTTATATAAATGCTGGCGTATATGTCTTAGAACCATCAGCAATTGATGTTGTAAAAAAAAATGAAAATCTAGATATGCCCAATATTTTTGAACGACTAAAGAAGAAAAAATTAAAAACTATTGTGTATCCCATTCATGAGCCATGGCTAGATATTGGAATACCAGAGGATTATTTTAAAGTAAAATAAGTTAATAAAACCGATGATTAAAAGAGTGTTAATAGTAGGATATGGAAGTATTGGCAAACGACATGCTAGATTAGCTAGAGATTTATTTCCAGATGCAAAAATTATTATTTTGAGGCATAAAGAAAAAAAAAAACTGAAATATCAATATGTTGATAGCTGCATAACAAATTTAGTTGATGCGGTTAAATTTAAACCACAAATCGCAGTAATTGCCAATCCAGCTAGCCATCATATAAATGTTGCTTATTCTCTGGCAAAATTGGGAGTTCATTTGCTAATAGAAAAACCAATATCAAATTCAAGTAAAGATGTTTTA
>ENA-UOXV01007353-UOXV01007353.1-marine-metagenome-genome-assembly--contig:-NODE-7353-length-11171-cov-5.746941_pt1 | contig 11171 bp, 8 predicted proteins | sample MGYA00238165_ERZ766961 | MGnify/ENA primary metagenome ERZ766961 (study PRJEB28924, sample SAMN03173240) | marine metagenome | biome: Marine; feature: Water; material: Subsurface seawater | place: North... | reverse complement strand
GGCAGGGGCGCACGCGTAGACGAGGTCGCCAGTTTCGTCGTCGATGAGCCGGTCGCGCGCGCCCTCGGGCGTCGTGAGCAGCCGGAGCGTGAGCCCGCGGAAGCGGAACACGTTCTTGGCCCCCGTCTTCTCGACCTCGCGCGTCAGCTGCGCCACGGTCACGTCCGAGAAACCGCGCAGGTTCGCGAGCTCCCGAGCCTGCGTCTTCTTCAGCCGGTGGATCGCTGCCGCGTCGAGCGGCCCGTCTTCACGCGGGCCGGGGCCCGGCGCCCCGCGCCCGCGCTCGCTAGACGCCTCCGACCCCGGGCGCGAGGCGCGCGCGTGCTCGTCCATCGCGCGCGCCTGCCCCGCCCAGTCCGGCCCGGCGTGCCCGGGCCGCGCGTCCAGCCCCGCGCCCGCTTTGCCCCGCCCGCCCGCCTGCCCGCGCCGCGCGCCCGCGCCGTCGCCCGCGGAGCTGTCGGAGCTCGCGTCGCGGCGCAAGCGCTGCTTGAGGCTCCAATGGCTCCAAGGGCTCTTCCGCAGCTGGCTCGACACCGCCGAGAGCACGCCGTCGCCGTCGCCAGCGGGCAGCAGCGGCGCGCCCGCGCCCGCAGAGGGCGCTGGGGCGGCGAGCGTGGTGGGCGCCACGTCGTCAATGAAGTCCCGCAGCGCGGCGTGCATGCGCTCGCTCTCCCGCGCGTTCCGCCCCGTCGCCACATGCACCGCCGATGCCGCCTTGTGCAGCGCGCGCTCCGCTGCCCGCGCCGCGCGCTCCGCCGCCCTGAGCTCCGTTTCGACAGTCGCTGCCGCGCGCTGCGCCTCGCGGAGCGCGCGCGCCTGCCCCTGCCGCTCCACCGCCGCCTCGATCTTGCTCTGCGTGTCCTCCCGCTCCCGCACCAGTGCCGCCGACACCTCTGCGAGCGCCTCGCTCGCTTGCCGCACCTTGTCGCCCTCCTCCGTCCGCACGCGCGCCACCTCCGACGCCGCGCCCGCGCACGCATCACGCAGCTGCTTCTGCAGCGACGCGACCGCCGCCTCCGCCTTCGCGGCCTCCGCCTTCGACGCGCGAGCCGCAGCGTCCGAGGCCTCCTGATGCGCGCGGTGCGCCTCGCGGAGCTCCTCCCGCGCTGCCGCGGCGTCAGCGCGCGCGGCGTCTACCTCGCGCCGCGCGGCGACGCACGCCTCGCCGCCCCGCACGGCGTCGACGACGAAGGCCGAGATGCCGTCAAGCGTGAGCTGCCCGTTGTAGGCTAGTCCGCCCGTGTCGCCCGGCGCCGGGAATAGGATGATGTGCGGGAGCATGGACTCGTGCAGGTCAAAGCGCGCCATGAGCGCAGCCTCCGAGTGGTGCACGATCCCGAACGCGCACGAGAGCCCCTTCTGCTCCGCGAGGTCCGTCCACATCTGCGGCGTCTCGATCTTGGCTGTGAAGAGCACAATCCGGAGCGGCTTCGCGCGGTCCTGCAGGAACGCGTCGGCATTCTCTGCCGTCATCGTTACCACCGGTGACCCGCGCACAGACCTGTACGCGGTGCGCTCCATTGAGGTTGTGGAACACGCAGGCTATAAAGCGCACAGTCTCAACACAGGCGGTAGCTTGGGATTCATGCATCCGTGCACGGACCTGAGCGCCTCTGCTTCAGCACGCATCGTGTCGCGCTCCTTGATGGCTTTCTCCAGCGACTCCCGGAGCGCCAATGACTCGGTTTCGAGCTTCTGCAGGGCTGCGGCCTCGTTGGCCTTGGCTTGCTGCAGGTCAACCTTGATTGAGTTCCTGGCTGCCTCGACCTGGCCGACCTGCCCTAGCTTGATCCGTGCTGCCTCGGCCCGCGCAGCGGAGGCTGCCTCCCGCTCCTTCGCCACTTCAGAACGCAGTCCTCGGACTTCCCGGTTGAGCGTCTCGACCTGTCGCCGCAGATCAACAACGACGGAGCCCCCGCCGATGGCATCCTTGAGAAACTCGCAGAGCTTGTCGAAATCGTTTGGACCCTCGTAAAGAATGTTTTCCGCGGCACCAGCGGATCCACACCGGATTGCAATGACCTTGGGCAGCACGTTTTCCATCATCCCGAAGCGCTTCATGAGCTCTGTCTCCGTGTGTCGGATCTCACCAAAGGAGGCCTGGTCCGCGAGAGCATCTGCCACACGCACCCACAGACTCGGCGTCTCCGACTTCTTGGTAAAGAGGACAGCCTTGAGTGGCCGTTCGTCACTATCAAGCCATCCCTCCGCATTTTCGCTGGTCAAGAGCAAGTTGGGGGCCATCATGTGCCCCCAAGGGCCCTCCTCCCACTATGCTGAGTCAATGTTCTCACCGGTGACCACTTTTTTAAAAAGTCATCTTCCATACCCCGTGAGGAGCCACCATGGAACGGCGCAGCCGGCTCTCGCAGGTGCTGGCGGCCACAGGGCTGCTAGTACTCGTGGCTTCTCTCGCACTTGTCACATCGGTGCACTATGGACCCATCTCATTGGAGAGCTGGGCCGAGGTGACGCCCCATTCCATGCTCCCTAACGTGCGTAGGGCCCCTTCGGAGGCACCCTTGCCCTGTTTTAGCGTTGCCAGAAGTGTGCGCGTTGCGCCACAGACTGCTCAAGTCGCACAGTGGACGTGCTACCATCAGTGATGAGGCGTGTTGCTTTTTGGACAGATTGGTGAGAACGAGAAGGCGTACTCCAACCAAAACCAGGAGGCTGTGGAGAGTGACTTCGAGCGTGCCATGCCTTTCCGTGACCCTGGCCACATTTCTCGCGACCAGATCCGCTTCGACCGCGCGCTCAAGGATGAGGGGGTCGTTGCACACGGTCCAGGATGGTCGTGGCAGCAGCCTCTTTGGGGAAAGTATCACCAGGTCATGAAGGACCCTTCAGAGGTCGAGGCGGGATGGACGGGAGGGCGCTCGCGCAACGAGGATGCGACGCCGATGCAGCGTGCGATGGAGCAGTACGCTTACGGCTCAGAAGGGCACCGCCAGCCGACCAAAAGCTGGGCCCCGGGCGTCGACGTGCACTACGACCCAGACCAAGATCAGTGGACGGATGAGGGGGAGATGAAGCCGGCGGCACGTGGGGGTGACACTGAGCTGTCTGCTCTGGAGAAGCAGATGGCGGTGTTGTCGCAGAGCGTCTCGCAGCTGAAGCACCGTCCGCAGCATGCGGAAGACGTCAGCAAGGAGCTGACGTACAAAGTCATGCGGGACAAGCTGGTCCACTCGCGACTGGAGGCCGAGGTTGCGGCTGCTAAGGAGCAGAGGGCAGAGCAGCGGGGTGAGCGCGAGCTGCACGAGCAAATGCAGCGCCTGCGCGAGGTGAAGAGCGAAGAGGAAGACAGTGTGTCGTCGCTCAAAGGCACGGTTGAGGCGCTCCGGGCCAAGGTCAGCAAGCTGACGCATGGCCGCGCGAGCCGCTTCATGTCGGACCGTGACGCGCGCAAAGATCTCGCTAGCTACTTCAAGAAGCTCCAGCACGACACTGTCCGTGCGGAGGCGCACTCGGCACGCTCCAAGCTGGCGACTTTCAACGCCGCACCTGCTCACAAGGGCCGTCGGGATGCTGCACGGCCAAGCCGCCGCGACGCTCGGATGGATACTTATAGCTGGGATCGTGCGGAAGATGCGCCGGGGCATTTCAAGCACATGCGCCTCAAGGCAGGCATGGAGCAGCTCGCTGACGTGCGATCGCAGCTCACTGCTGCCGAGGACAAGGGCTCACGGCTGTCTCAGCTCATCCGGTCGCTTGCGCGCAGCAACAATAAGGAACCATTCCTGCCTGGCCTCAAGTGAGCCGATTGGACCAACCGCCAATAAAGCACCGCGCAGAGGTGTGGTGTTGCTCGTGCGCGCCATCGCGAGCACGCAGAACACACGCGGCGGACACACACCAAACGTAGCGCGAAGGATTCTTGTCTCGTACCGCGCGCGCACCCCTTTCACCGCACTCACTTGCGGCTGCTGTGTCCTGGGCCTCCCGACTCCAGGGGATCAAGACACAGAGCCCCCTCAACTCACTGCGCTGGCGCGCGTGGCTGAGAGGGGTTTGGCCAGCCACGCGGCTGACCAGCATGCACTCTCACACTCGAGTGCCCCCGTCAGTGCGGGCGCGCGCGCACGCGCACGCGCCCGCCCGCACCACCGCTCTAGTGGGTGATCATGCGGATGCCGCCGAAGTCGCCGATGTCGTGCGGGAAGCGGTCGCCCGGGCACGAGATGAACATGAAGTTGCGCTGGACGCCGAGGCGCGACGAGACCTGCGCCACTACCTCCGGCGAAAAGCGGCCCTGCACCAGCACGAAGTCGATGACAATCTTGGGGAAGCAGCGGTCGATCACGCGGAGGTTCTCCGCGATGGCCTTGATCATCGGGTCCGAGATGTCCTCGTACACGTAGACGACCTTCAGCCACTTGGTGAGCTCGTTACTCTGCACGTACGCAACCGCCTTATTGAGCACCTCCAGGTTGTCGTTCTTGGCAAAGAAAACCACTTTCTGGCTGCGGATCTTGTCCATGGCCATCTGGGTGATCCCTGCGAAGCGATCCTGCAGGTGCGCTGGGCCCTGCGACACAAAGAAGAGGAAGTACTTGAGCAGGCGAATGCGCTCGAACATCACCATCGTCAGCCCCGCGATTACTGCAAAGTAGACGATAAAATAGATGAGATGCCCGGGCGCAAGGATGATGTTCCCGCACAGGGCAATGAGGACTGAACTCAGCGCCGCGAGGTTCGTCGGCCACGACGCCCGCACCGGGCGCCTGATGCGCCCGCGCTTGTACTTGAGCATCATGTTGCCGAAGGCAAACAGCGCCATCACGCAGAGGAACGATAGAGTGTACACGTTTGCAAGCGAGCGCACGCGGCCCTGCAGGATTATGAAGAGCGACGCACAGAGCAGGAAGAAAGTGATCGGAATAAGGTGGTTCGTGCGGCGGAACCGGTTCTCCGCCAGCAGCACCTGCGGAAGGCATCGGTCGAGCGCGAGCCGCCGAACCAACCCAGTGACGCCCACGTACGCAGTCAGCACGGAGCCGGCGAGAACGAGCGCAGCGTCCGCAGAGATCCACAGCCCGAAGTACTTGCCACCGGCGTCATAGGCGGTCTTTGCCAGCACGTCGCGGTGGTGCGCTTCGAGCGTGTCGAGGTCCAGAACACCCATGCAGACAACGCACAGGATCGGGTTGAGGATGAACACGATCAGCCACGAGTTGAAAAGCGTCTTCGGGAAGACGCCCCGCTGCTGCTCCTCAATGTAGTTCGACGATGTCTCGAAACCAGTGACACCAAGCATCGCAGTGCAGAACCCAAAGAGAATCGCCAGCGGCCAGTCATACTTCAGCGGCTCTCTCAAGTTGTTTCCCAGGATCGACGGGTTCTGCATGGTGTACAGCCCCCCCACGAAAATCAGGAACACCATGCTTGCCATGTGCACGATGAAAATCCCCACAGCCACCACAGCCGATTCTGTGATGCCCAAGATCGAGAGCACGCAGAAAGCGCCGAGGAGGACAATAGTGCCCCAATAGATGTCGATCCAAGGGCAAAGGTTAGCGGCGTAGGTTAGACATTCAGTCGCCGACACAACCGCAGTTGCCACGTAGGACAGGATGGTAAGACACGCTGCTAGCGAAGCAACGGACTTGGATGTTGTGTTAAGAAGGAGGTTGTAAGCACCGCCGTTGAGAGGGATCGCCGTACCGGCCTGCGAGTGTCCACCATCGCCCGTCAGAGGCAGGTGCAGAAAGCAATGCCCTGAATCTGTGACTCTCGCAGAAGCATGTGGCTGGAGTAGCGAGCTGGTGTCAGAGAGAGGCCAGACCTCGCCGTACACGGACTTGAAAAGGAAAAGAACAAAACCGACAATGATAAGACAAACAGGTGCAAGCTGCCCTGACATGGTCGCGGTGACTCCAATCGTGTACAGCACCGACGACGTGAGGTCATTGCCGCAGATTGCGGTCGAGTAGAGCTCGTTCAGCGTGCCACGAGAAGGGTGGTGCAACGTTGAGCGATCGACAGGATCGAGCGTTTCGAATTTCAGGTCTGACGGCGGAACGTACCCCGGAAACTCGTAACGCTTTGAGTCCCTGCGGTCCGTACCAAGGGGAGGGCAGCACGCGTCAGTTCCGTGAAGAGAGGCCATGCCGTGGCAGCATGTAGACGCATTGGGCATTGCGGGGTGACATTTGCTAACATGTGTGTGCAGCACATCCGAACCACAGCCGACCCAAGATGGCAGCCGCAGTGTACAGCGTGAGTGCTGCACCCTGTGGGCCGCAGCGCACGCTGGAGGCCATGCGAGGTACTGGCACTCACACAGCTTTTCCGTCAATGTGGATAAGTGACGGCTGCGAGTTGGCTGGCGTCTGTACAGACACGTGCTCGATCTGAGTGAAGCTTGTAGGCGCGCCAAGGCCCGGCGAGAGGAGCGAAGTGCTCTCCCCTCCGCCGCCAGGTGCCGGCGCAGCACGCGTCGGAAATGACGGCTCGCGGCGGTAATCCTCCATGACGGTGTAGTCATCCGACACAAGGCCGTACTCCACCGACATAATAATCGCTCAGCGGCCTTGGCCGGGCGTTATCTCCGCTGCTGTCGGTGCGAGGGTCCCTACAGTGACGGGGTGAGGGGGACTCGAGTGTTGAAGCGTCACCTCAAAAATGTGAGGACTGCCCGGTCGACTAATTTTTGAAAGTGGACACTGTAATGTTGCCACATTCTTGTAAAGCTGCTAGGTTCTGTCAAGGATCGTCGGGGAGGAATGATAGAGGGCGATCCCCGACGAAGGCCTTCGTCAGACGCCGGGGAGCCTGATGCCAGCAACCCCCTCAGAAATCGAAGGTTTCGGAGTAAACGCGCGTGTTCTCGGGCGCAGGAGAGCCATGACTGCCGCGATTTTTCCTCGGAACCGCGTCGGAGAAGTAGCGGGGCGGGGCGCTGGCCATTACTGCTCCATGCGCTGGCACTTCTAGACCAGTGCATGGTACTTGGCACGGCGAATAGGACACCTTCACTGACTACATCGAGAGGCAAGATTCCAGGGGTCCCAGCTCTCAGCTCCACCTCAGAGGCTTTTAGTCCTCCAGATTTCGAGGCGGAGTTGCTGGTCTCGTCACCGAAGCGGAAGCTGCGGGATCCTCTCTCAGTGTACGGTAAGCGAGGGTCCATGACCCCCAGCGCTTGTGTCTTGCTGGCCCCGGTTGCTGATGCTGCAGACGCAGGTGCTTCGCTGCTCAAGCATGCGCAATGTGGGGGCACGAGCTACGATACGATGGCGAGGGTCTGCATCGTCTGCACCAGCCCGAAGGCTCTCACCGCTCCACTGTACTCGAATTCGCGTGATGATGATGCGGGCTACACGGTTGCGTTTAGCGTTTCGCCAACGAGATGTGTGCGATTGCCGCAGGTTAATCACGGGGTGCCGTGCGAGCCTGGCCCCCGCACGGGGCGAGCACGCAACCAGTTTCCTGCGCGCTCGTGGCGTCTGATGCTCTGTGCGACGTGCGCACGTAAAGTGCGGCGGCCACCCGCAAACGATAGCTGCAGGAGCAAGAAAGCCGGCGGTGGGGCCCATGCCCTGGCCGCTTGAGGCCCGAGACCCCGCCACGCCGCGCCCGTGGCAGCGCGCCATGCTCGGCCTGACGAGACGCGTGTTTGCGGCTCAGACGGAGACAAGGCCGCCCTCTGGGGCGAGTTGCAGAAACTGGCGCCACAGATGCTTCGTCTGGCAGGTCTCTCCTCTACCGACCGCATCCACACTCGCAACCGAACCGCCCAAATAGAACCGGAGCTCCGGAAGGATGCATAATGCACGCGGGTGGTGCAGGCCGTTGCTCCGATTGCCCGCGTGTCGCATCGTATGGTGGACCGGCTTTTACTAGTACGCGACGGCTACGCTGCGCGACACACCGGCTTAAGGACGATGTCTGCTTCTCTTTCAAGCTCTGCTCTCAGCCTGGCTGCCTGCGGCAGCCATCCTTTGCGCATTCCGGAATGACAGTGCCTGTGCGCTGCTCGCACCACAAGGTTCCCCAGCCCAGTCCCCCCCGCATTCATCGCGGCGGCGAATGGAACTGAGTGGTTTCATCCTGCACTGTAGCTGGAAGGGTTCGTCAACGTTCGGCGAGACTCGCAGTGCAGCACGCAGGGCTGCAGCAAGTCTGCTTCGTTTGGCAACGAAACCTCCCTGCGTGCCTTCTGTCGCGCACACGCTCTCCCAGGGCACAGGTTCGTACCTGCAACTATCCGCGTCTGCCCCTCCAGCGACCGCCTGCTCCGGAAATGTTTGAATATCTCCCCCGCGTGACATTTCTCGCTCGGCCGTGATGCAGTTACATGCGGCGATGTGTCGCGGACGGCTGCAGCCGACGGGCGAATGGCAGTTGCAAGGGCACGAACGCAGCTCTCTGCTGGTATCCTTGCCAAGTTTCCTCGCGCCCGGGGCTGCAGTGTGGGGTCCGGTGCGGCACCGGGCAGAGCCGTTGGCGGCTTCTGACAGCATGCGGTCGCCCCAGGCTGCACGCGACGCGAGAGCTGGGCTCAGAACGCCGGCCAGGGCGCGGGCGCCCAGCGCACCGATCGACGGCGGCCCTGCTCGAGATCGCAGGGGTGGGATCCTGCCCCACGTGGCCCGTCCCCCCCCTGCGAGCGCCACTCGTGCCTCCGGCGGCGCTGCGGCGCTGAGCTGCAAGGCTGGTGCTCGCGCAGGTGGAAGGGCGGGCGGGGAAAACACGCGCACAGAGGGCGACTGCGGCGATACAGATGGGGCCAGGCGCGGGGTTTGCGACGGTGGAGCACAGAGGGCGCAGCTGTATACTCGCAGGACGCGACCGGGCCAGCACTGCTGCCCCCGTGCTCGGAAGCGAGGTGCTTGTGCGGGATGTGTCAGAGGCATTGGAGGGCAGGACGCTCCCCCCAAGGAGGCCGGTGTCGGTGGCGGCGAGATAATTGTAATCAATGGCGCGGTGGCGCATGCAGCATGTTTGCCACACACATTGCGTCGCGGCCGGAAGCGAACGCGAGCTGCGCTGCCGACCTCGTGTTTCCCAGTGCAGTGTTACTGAATAACTTTGCACTGGAGCCCGAGCTGTTCCTTCGCCGCCCGCTTCACCTCTGCCGCATCCACAACCTGGCTCCGCCGACGCGCAGATCAGCTGCTGCAGCACACAAGGAGGAAATAGCGGGAGCTCACCTTCATCTTTGGCAGCCGGGCGAGCGGCACTTCTTTCAGGTGGAATGCTCGCCCTTTCTTCCCACCGTGCGACCCACATGCGTAACCAGTTGCAACGACACCATTCTTCCATTTCACATCGCATGTCCAGTTGCCATGCACGCCCACAATCGTTCCGAGGCCCTGCTCACCCTCTTCCTCTCGACGTGCCTCTCCCGCTCCGCTCCTCCCCGCATGGTTCCTATGATCTCTTGCCTTCCATGCGGCGGCTGTCGGTCCGAATCCACCACCTTTCCTTGCCAGTTCGCGGCGCTTTCGACCATCCTCCGTCATTCGAACGAGCATGCCTGGGTACGCCTCGACGTCGCGCCCGACAAGCCGATCCGGGTCAATCCAGTCTAGCCCTAGAAGCAGCCGCCGGTGCGAAGACTCCTTGCCAATTGCGAGGGTGTCGCGCTCGATGAAGGGCTCCGATCGGCGCATGCCTCCTCATTGATTCATCCACAGCAGACGAGCCTCACGCCGCGAGGTCCCAACGCTCCCTTTTGCCGTTTGCGAAAATTCTGGACTGGTCAAAAGCGTGGCTTTCGATTTCTCCGACCCGTTTTGGGGTGCCACGCCCTTACGGCGCAGCTGCGCCCAGGAACAGGGCGAGCGCATCCATCTAGGAGGTCTCGGCCCTGGAGCGGGGGAACATGGGTCAGCAGTTGTCATCGCCAGGCAAACACGGGCATGAAGTTCCGGCCTTCGATGCCTGCCTTCCCCAGTTCGTGGCCCACCAACTAGCTCGCAGCCGGGGATCCTTGTCTCCGAACCAGAGCGACGGTGCATACATTCGTGCCGTTCCTGACATCGTTCTGAGCAGGTACCCCGCGGGGGCGGTGTTTGACCTCCAAAACGGGGGTTCGACGGCTCGAGTTGACCCTGCGGCTCTGAACTTCCTCTGCGGCATGTGCGAGGCAAACGACAGCGATGGCATTGAGCAGTTCTGTCGACAGGGGAACGCCCAACAGTGCATCAACAGCGTCTCTATCCGACCAGAGCGTCTTGGGCTCGCCCCGCTGCACCTGGCGGCGCTGCGGGGACACGTGGCCGCTTTCCTCGCGCTGGTCCGCAATGGCGCAAGCCTCGATCTCCCGTCTGGTGACGGCCATCGCGTCGAGTACTACGCCATGCTGAACCGCAACCGACCGATGCTCAAGGCCATCAGCGAGCTGCGCGTCAAGCTTCAGGCCGCCTCGCACGCTAGCGTTGCTGCAGCCGCCGCGTCCGCGCATCGCAGGGTTTTCAACGCCGCCAGCGAGATTTTTGTGCCGCACCAATGGTGGCAGACGGCGGAGGGGAGCGGCGTGCGCGGGCCCGGCAGCGTCTCTGGCACCAGCAGCCAGGACGGTCGGCACGCAGTCGCCGTGCACACGCGCGCGCCAGGCGCGCCTGCGGCGGCGGAGCCGGAGGACACCTTCGCGGGGCGCGCGCTGCAGCAGCAGGCACGCCCGGTGCAGTTCCAGACGGCGGCCGCGGCGCCCGGGACACAGCTGCAGCGGCTGCGGGAGCAGGAGCGCGCCCAGCTCGAGCTCGACGCTCTGCGGCGCCGCGCAGTGGAGGGCCAGCTCGCCGCGCAGCGCGCGCAGCACGCGCAGCAGCGCGCGCAGTCCCCGCCGCCCTACGCGCAGCGCGCGCTGTCCCCGCCGCCCTACGCGCAGCGCGCGCTGTCGCCGATGGCTGACGCGCGCCAGAGCGCGGCGGGGAGCAGCGTGGCGCTCAGCCGCGCTCCCAGCGGGGGTTCCGTGGCCTCGCGCGCCACGGCCCGGCGGCTCTTCGGCGCAGGCGCGCCGCCGCCGCCCGCGGACCCGCCCGCGGCGCCCGCAGGGGACTGGGAAGAGGACGCGCACGCGCGCTGCTTCCCGCGGAACCCGTTCCGCCGCACTGCCACGGCAAGCAGCTCGGCCGCCGGCAGCGCCTGGGGCAGCCCCGAGGCCGCGCGCCGCGCCACGTCGCCGACGCCGACCCTCGCGTCCGCGGGGGCCATGGCCA
>ENA-UOXV01007348-UOXV01007348.1-marine-metagenome-genome-assembly--contig:-NODE-7348-length-11174-cov-6.682346_pt1 | contig 11174 bp, 17 predicted proteins | sample MGYA00238165_ERZ766961 | MGnify/ENA primary metagenome ERZ766961 (study PRJEB28924, sample SAMN03173240) | marine metagenome | biome: Marine; feature: Water; material: Subsurface seawater | place: North... | reverse complement strand
CATATGCACCTTACCGGGTTTGGATGAACCTCCCAATGCCTCCAATCGAAAAAGGCGCTGTAAGGACAGGAAATGAGCCAGGGCATGGCGAGATGACCCGATTTCAGCCAGAATCATGGGCCCACTGTGTCACATCTGAGCGATCCCTGAAAGCTGCAGGAGATATGGGTCTATCTGTCTTTGCCGCGAGAGACATCTCGCCTGACGAAACCATGGCGAGCATCCCGCGTCAGCTTGCGCTGGGCCCAACACAGGTGCATCGTCCAATGCACGGATTAAGACGGCGGGTTCTGATGGGGGGAAGAACAGCTGGTTGATACGTGGCTTTGACGCGTGTTGGGTGCCACAGGCATGGGAAAGCGAACTTGGTGCGGCGGTAAAGAAGTCCGGGGTCGAAGTCACTGACCTGATGATGCTGTGGGTTTTCATGGCCCACGGGCGGACTGAAGGGACAAGCGATTGGGGGCCGTACCTGAGATCCCTCCCCCAGGAGCCAGCAGACATCCCGAACACCTGGGAAGAGGACTTTTGTGCGCAGGAGCTTTCTGGGACGCAACTGTTTTCCCAAGTCTGCCCCACATTCTGCACGCATTGGACGAAGCGTACACCCAGATCTGAGTGATTGCATGCACCGGGAAGGTCCAGCAGGAGCGTGCAACGATGCGGGATGAGCTGGCCGTCCTCGCACCTGTGCTTGATGCCGCGGGGGCTGCCATCGGGTGGAGCGACATCCTGTGGGCCAACTCTATGTACCGTTCGCGGTGTTTCCCGGGAAGGCTAGTTGGACTCTCAGACGCTCCTTCTGCAGTGAGCTCTGTCATGCTACCGGTGAGTGGGCCTTCAAGTGCAAGCCGGCACGTCCGCAATGTTGTGTCATCCCGATTGCCTTGGTAGGCCATCCTGAGCAAACCCCGCCGGCGCAGCTGCTGGACATCCTCAACCATCGTCACGCACAGCCTATTTTTTGGCGCATCGGGGGTGATGCAGTGGATTTCGTCGCGCAGGCTCGCATTGTAAAAGGTGAACAGGTAGGGGTCCCAGCCCACGTATTCGCAGTCTTGGGAGTTTGTGAGCTGACCACTGGGATCTGAATCATGTGCCAGGTGTTCAGCAACTACGGCAACAAGAGCAATGCAGAGCTTCTCTTTTCGTTCGGATTTTGCCTCCGCCCTAATGCTGCTGATGTGGTTGTCGCTACCCTCGGCTGCCCTGGGGCGGAGACCCTTGCACTGACGGTAACTCCACCCCTGCGCTCCTGGCTCTCGTTACCGCAGTCTACGCGGGCTCCTGGTCGAGCGCAGTACCTACCGAGAGTGTCCCATGCCTGGTGCAGGATGCAAAGGTGTCGCTGCTCGCCGACCATGGGCTCCCGTGCATCCTCAAATCCAACGGCTCACTAAGTGTCGGGCCATTCGAAATCGCTGCAGGAGAGGTCTGACGCCGCAGTCTGACACTTGCGTTCCGTGAGTTATGCGAAGAGACTGTGTAAAGAGGGAGGCCTTGGGAGTGTGTGCGCGTACAGAACCACAAACCTGAATGCAGGTTCCGGCGATGCTCTGCACCGCCGCTGCGATATGTTTGCTGCAAGACCAGAAGGAGGAGCCCGAATTTTCAGAAGACGAGGTCGAGACGTTGCAGGCGCTATTCCGCACGAAACTCGACGCAATCACATCGTCACAGTCCGCAGATCTGTTGCTGTTGGGCAAGCACCCTGGCCATTTCCCCCCGTTGCTCGTTGAAGCAGTGTCGTTGATCCTTTCCTGGTCCTATCTTTCTAGAAAGCATTCAAAAAATACCACAAAATTGTCCGACATGACACCTTTGCCTGCTTAGGTGAGGATCCTGAGAGCAGCGCCAACGGTGCTCCTCCAGTTCCACCGGCCAGACTGTATGCCGCTATGTACAGGTACGCGTCTGCTGAATCACTTGCCGAATTACACAGGACTGACTTCTTCGGTAGGTAGTTGCTGGCTCGCTGTTGCTCAGGAGGGTCTGAAATCCACTTTAAGATCCGATCCGCCTCATGCAGGCAGGGACAGCGTGAGGTCCTCGGTGCAATACTCGCGTCGTTGGATGCCCTGCTTGCCGAGGTAGAGACTGGAGATGAAGAGGATGAGGACGAGAATGATTATGAAAGAGAGGGCTCCAGTACAAAGAGGCCTCGAGTGTAAAAACGGACTGGGATTTTTTTTTGTTGGATCCGTATCACATGAGGCCCAGTCAGAAGAACAACTGACCATGTTTTGCCCTGAGAATTATGGTGCATAAACACCCGAAGCTGCCCCCGGCTTTTTTTGTCTAGCGGCGGCGTCATTGATGTTTGTGCACCTCAGAGTTGGCCTCTCAGGGTTGCCATGTCACCAACTTTCTTACGTTGACAGAAAAGTTTAGCACGGTCGCTCGGCTTTCAACAAAGCGTCCTGAAATGATGAGCCGGGAAAACGGAAGTAAAAAGCACATCTCAAATGAAAGATCAAAAAGAGGGCTCAAAAACAGCCGACTGCTGAGTGAGGCACTTGTGTAAACTGCAGCCGCACCAAAGAAATAGGGAACACAAGGGGCAATGGCGGAGCCACGGGGGCGTCGTCGGTAGTGGACCGACTCGGTTCGTCCTCGATGAAGAAAATATCCGTTTACTGACATCCGTCACGTGGCGCAAAGCGAAGAGCACAAGAGTAACGGGGCCCGGGAGACAGCGTCAGAAAGCCGCACATGTGATGAGACCCAAAAGGCCTACACCACTGACGTGACGCGGGCACGTTGGCAGCCGGAGCCAGGGCGAGAGCCCCAGCGCGTAAGCCCCAGCGCGTAAAATACGTTTTAGTGACAGCGAGCTGAAAAAACGGGAATAGCCCCTTGATGATACTGCTGATACGCTGGGACGGAGGCCCGCAGGAAGGCCGTCATCGTGCGCGACGCCGTCGTGCGGCCCCGGTAGTCTTCCCCCTGGAAGCACCCGCCCAGCGCTGCCGGGGGGACCACCGCACCAGGCCCGCCCGGGGGGTCATTCGCCGCCACCGCCGGGACATACAGTGAGAACACCTTAAAAAATTGACATAATAATCTCTTCTTCTTCTTAATAAAAAACAGACCAAAAACCGCTCTGATTGACTAGTTAATTAATTGGAGCTTGTGGGCACCACATCCTGGGCTCTGCAAATGGATTCCATGGGCGCTTCACAGAGTGATGCGTCCTACGCGGGCGTGATAAATGAAGACCTCCGGCGGGTTGCGGGGAGGCAAGCGTTTCCGTTCGATGACTCCATCTGGGTGAACACCCTCCCTCGCAACCACGTCACGTCCTGTGGACGTTGTTTCAGAAGTGCCGCAAATGCAGTGAAATTTCCGACCATCTGTGCACCACGGGTGTACTATGGGCACCATCCTCCCAGGTTCATCCAGATAGTACCTTTGCAGTGCACATTCTTGACTGCCCGTCTTGCAGCGAAGCACTCTCCTGTCGCAAGAGGCGGATCCGGTTTTGAGTTTAGGGTCAATCATCCCCAATGTTGGCGATTGGCCAAGCAAATCCGAGTGACCTTCATACCCCGGTTCACTGCATCTGAACTCAGCACTGCGGGGCTTATCTCATTCTGAAGGTGTTCGATTTGCAGGCACGGGTGATTGCTTGTGACATAACTGTGCCACGCAAGAACTTGCGGGAAACCCTCGAACAGGCCGCAGCGGCATGGGCCGGAGATCTCGCAGCCAACTGTGAGACTGGCAATTTTGCACAGCTGCTGCGGCACCTCATCCAGCTGCTCGCGCGCTGCACAAGTGGGGACCATGCACGTGTGCCGGAGGAGGACGTGACGGGCGCGCTGAATGTCGTTCTCTTGGTCCGCGTCGCGGCGAAGAACCACGTCGAGCAGTTACCGGAGGATAGACTCGGGCATCTTTACGGTGCCTTCAAACCTGCGTGGGAAAGGCAAGGGGACAGCGGTGATGTTCTGCTCGACGCAGTGTGCGACGCGCTTTGCCTTTTGCTCATGTCTGAATCGCACCAGCCTCACACGTACTTCACCTACGCACTGCAGGCAGACGCGCCCTCCTTGCATCAGAACCAGACTCGCTGCATTGCCGATCGCATTTGTTTGAGGCTTGATGGCGCTGGCGCTTGCTCAGCGCGGGGGAGTGCGGCCCGCGCAGGCCGAGTGCACGAAGCTGGCGACGGTTCTGTGCGCCACGCAGCTCGCGCACCCGGTCGGCATGCGCCCGCATCTTTTCCTGGATCTACTGATGTCACGAAGGTGCGATCTGCGACCCGGCCCCGGCGGGGCGTTACGCTGTACTGTCCTGCCGCCTTGTTCGCTTAGCAGCGCCAGCTCTGGCAGGGGTCAGGCGCGAGCGTTTCTCGGCGCGCTGGTGAGGCAACTTCTTGAGCGCGAGCCTGCTCCAACGCCACCCACAGTTGCCAAGGGCTTTGGGGCATCCTTGGGCCTGCGCTCGTCCCTCACACTCCGCCCGTGGTGTCTCGCTCTCGAAGCCGCAGAGGCGGGGGCGCCGGGCGCTCCTGGCTCTTCGCTGCTTGCGGACAGCTGCTCACTGCTCCTGCTGGTCCTGCTCAACTATGCGGGCCCAGTGCGCAAGCCTGCGTCCACGGACGGGGTGCGACGCGATGACAGCGCGAATGAGGCGAGTGGCGCGCAGTCGCTCGACGCTGGCGCGCCCCTCGACACAGGGGTGAACGGACGGGAGACTGTGCAGAGCACCAATCCGTTTGTTGAGGAGCTGACTGGGATGCAGGACTCAGACCGGCCGCTGACGCTTGACACGCAGATACAAGCGTCGGCGCTCAGCGATGGTGACGGACAGACGCTGCTCGTGTCGTTTTCTGGCCTTCACGACGCTTTCGCGGCGATGCTCTGTGACGACCGCGCGGTTCTCTTGCTCTACAACTTCGTGTACATGAACCACCGCTTCCGCAACTACCTTCTCGCCAAGTCTGAGCCGGAGGCGCTGCTTGTCCCTGTACTGAAGCTGATGTACGAGGCCGGCACCCGTGGGAATTCAGAAAACTACATGCTACTAATCATCTTGCTTATTCTCACGCATGACTCGATCTACGCTTCAAACATTCATTCGCCCGACTCGACGTTGCAGTCCGTGCCTTGGTTTAAAGATCGCATGCTAACTTCTATCACGCTAGGCTCGCTTGCTGTGGCCCTCCTCGTACGCACATTCCAGGCAAACCTCCGACGCAACGATGCCTTCCTCGGCGCAAACTGTCTTGCGGTGATCGTCAACATGGCCCCGCACTTCAACCAGTTGCACCCATATGCCGCACAGAAGCTGATCTTTCTCTTCGAGGTATCGTGCGCCCATACCGCCCCAAGCTCGACTCAGGTTGGAGCGGATTCAAGTGGACGGTGTGCTAATAGGGCTCTTGTCTCGCAGATCCTGAGCAAGCGACACGAAACTCTTGCCCGTGAATCGGCAGAGATATCGGCCATGGCCGAGTGTAAGGAAACGGCTCATGACGGCATGGCGTCTTTGGTGCGAACCGAGGTTTCAGATTCCAGAGACATTGCAACTCACAGGGGATTGGAGGAACCTGAATCTGCTTCCGCATCGGCACGCACCGACGGATGCTGGAGCGCCACTCAGTGTGAAAGCGCAAGTAGGTGTACCGGCAAGGAGCGGTTGCACGCGTGCGAAAGTCTTCTCCGCACGGCGCTGGAGGCTATGAATGCGGCGCTGACGTACGCGCTGCCACGCAACCCGCACCTGATCTACTCTCTCATACACAAGCGGCACTCCTTTCAAAGGTACTAGCTTATCCCTGCGGACGCACTGGCGCGTTTGCCTGAACCAACGTGCGGTGGGCCGCGCAGCTTTGCCAGCTACGAAGAATTTCGAGAACTGGTGGGTAATATCGACGCTGTTTCGAATTTTTTCGCCAAAAAGGTCGAGAGCGGCCTTGGTGCGTCAGAGCACAGCTCCGTTGACAAGGTCGTCCAGATCATCAGGGAGGCCTGCTTGGTCTGGGGGTGCGGCCCCGGCTTCCTGCATCGTTGCCTGTGCTGCCCTATACGCGAGAGAGCGTGAAGGGACTTGCCCAACCCAGATCTTCTCGCTCACGCAGTGTGCTCGCAGAGGGCACTTGAGGATGCAGCCGCTGCTACGCTTCACCTACCACCAAGACGCGTTGCCCGAGAACTTCTTTACCCCTTACACGTGGTCGCAGGTAACCCTAAACCCGCCAGCCGCGAGCTGAGCGTAGGGGCTCTTCCCTTCAATCCGCGCGTACTCGTTCGGCCCAGAATTCAGGGGCGCAAGGGTCAGGCGCACCCGGGGATCCCTCGGCGCTAACCACACTGCATGAGCCCCGACGCTAGCCATCCCACCTTCCGTTGTGCGCTGCAGGTCCTCCTGCATGGCGGCGTCGCTTGGAACCCGCAGTGTTTACTTCTGCTCGAATCCACCAAGCACACGGTGTCGTGAGCCGTGGGCAGTAAGCGTCACGTTGCGCCTGCAAGCGCCACAACGTGCGCGGTGGCCCGAACGTGTGCAGAGACGAGGACTGTGCAGCAGTGGTAAAACCCCACGCCAGCACGTGATTAGGATTTCTTCTGACCCTCCGGCTCGGGGAACTCGATCTGTCGCACCGTATTCATGTCAGCGCTCAAAGGGGATACCCAAGCACTTGTAGGACGAAAAATAGTGTAAGTGCAGTGCCTTCGATTCTCACCGTCATAGTCACTGGCCCGTCATTCACAAGCGCAACGTCCATTTTCGCTCCGAAAATCCCCGTCTGCACCTTGGAAGCGCCCCCATACTCTCTGCGGCAATTTTCAACGAAGTCATCGAAAGCACTGCGAGCAGCGTCGGGTCCCATTGCCTGCACACCACTCCAACCGCCGTTAGCACCTCAACTGCGCAGTTTCTCCTTGTGAGACAAAGAGATCTACAGGCCATTGCATACCTTCGAGAAGTCCAGGTTCGTGCCCTTGTAACGACAGTAGAGAGTGAACTGTGAGACTAGGAGCAGCTCGCCATCAACCTGCTAGCCACTCATAGTGCTATGAAATTTGGTTTTGACCACCCTCCACGTTACAATCCGGCAGATGCTGCGGGTTCTGCGGTCCGGGACAGATGCTCACGTCTTTCAAGTTCTTCTTCCACATCTTGCCTGCCTCGCTATCGCCAAAAAACTTGAGGGAGGTGATTTTTTTTGCCATCCAGGCATATCCCTCCGGTGCTGTTGCATCGTCAGCAGAAATCCCGACCAAAACACATAGCCCCGCCCCGATTTTGGCCACCACCTGCAATTGAGGCAAAAATCAGTTGCGGCTGCACAGAGGACGAGAAAAACATAAGGCGCCGACCTCTCCATCAACTGTGACACTCGCAGATGTTACACGCTGCACCACACACCGCATACCGCCCCGCAGCCGCAGCAACGAACAGCGCAGAGCCCTGCGATGCGTACTCTCCTGCTTACGAGGCCAGCGAATGCCAATTTCTGAACCGCCGGCACCTCGCCGTGCTAGAGGGACACAGCGAGTGCCGGAGAAACTCTCTGCAGCCACAGAGAGAAGCAGACAGACGGTGAGTCTGGCACAAAATCGTGTCTGAGCGAACAGAATCCTGGCAGTCCTTGCACTGGATCGCACGAAAAATCCTGGCAGTCCTTGCACTGGATGAGGCCGAAAGTTGGCAGGCCGAAAGTTGCCAACTTTCGGCCTCTTTTTGATCGTCGGAAATAAAAATTAGTTTTTGTCGGAGGTTGGTTATATTGGCTCTTCCAACATGGCATCCCACATGATGGCGGTAGAGGGGCGCTGGAGAGGAGGGGAAGGTTCAAAGCTACTCCCAGTTGGGCTCGCAGCATGCTGCCTCGGGCTTGCTCTGCTCGCATTCGGCTCAGGGGGTTCGAGTAGCCAGGTACGGCTGTCTCAGCCAATCACCACATCTTGCGACCGGGCTGCTACTTGCTTGGAGCATGCCAGTGACTTAGCTCGATTGCAGGAGCGAGTTGTGCTGGACTCGATCCCGGGAGCTGGATATCACGCATCTGGCGCTGCCGGCCTGGCTTCAAAGGTGTTGCTCGAGCAGGTGCCATCTCACTCTGAAGCACCCTCCACGGCATTGTGGGGCTGGCAGAGCGTGCCACGCACTGCTCCCCACCCCTTAAGCCAATGCGGTGAGCCGATTCGGTCCCACAACCTGTCATCTCTCTGGGGTGTCGCGTTTGTTCAGGCCCAGGAGGCTGCCGAGCTGGGGCGACGGGAACTCGAGCAAGCAGCAGAGGCGTACAACAAAGCTTCTGCTGCGAAGGCAAAGCGACAAGCTGCGCTCAACGCGCAGACAGACGACTCTGGTGATGCCGACAACGATGAGGAGGACGCCGACAAGGCTGGAAGAAGAGCTGCGGCGGCCAAGGTTTGAGATCCTTTCTGTTACCACCGGGAAGGCTTGTTCTGTTGCATGGTTCCAGAAGATCAAAAGGCACATAATGCCATCCTGATTGAGGGAGAAGCCTTGTGCAGGAGAAGGCAGGTGCAGCCAAGGAGGCACGTGCACGACACATTGAGCACGCTCACGCGGCGCTAGAGGCGGCACAGCGTGCAGCGCGCGAGGCCGCGAAGATTGGGGCACAGTACGACTCAGCACATGCGGAGGCTGACGAGGCCAAAACAGACCAGAATCATAGCGCCGACACACTCGCCAAGGCACGCATACACTATTTCCACATGTCATCATGTGTCCTGGGCTCCCGGATTGAAGGCGCAGGACTGGACGGCTGTGATTGCTGAGGCAGTACGTGCCGCGCAGGTGTCGGCTGCGATGGAGAAGACCCTTGCGGATTTGACCCGCCTCAAGAAGCAGTTGGTACTTTCGCAGGTTCCTCGCATCAACCCACGCACCGTCTTCCGCACGGTCCTCATTTGTGTGCGCTTGAGAGAATCCTCTAGTGGGCGAGATTGTTGGTGGATACCAAAAACGTGTCTGAGATGATTCCAAAAACGTGGTGTCGGTCGCAGGATTGGACGCCGTGGGTGGACATTGATACCCAAGATGAAGCGGCGCTGGGTGTGAGCAGTGGTGCGTCAAAGGTCAAGCATCTTTCGACGCTGCACTTGCGAGCGGAGCGCCCAGATGGGGAGCGCAGCCTCTCGGCCTTGGACGACTCCTTCGTCCCTGCGCATTCGCGTCGGGGCACGCCTCAGTAAAGAGTGCGTGGCGGTTCTTTCGAAAGGGGGTGCCGTCGAAATGAAATTATTGTCACGGGCGGTGGGCACTGTTCCATACAGCGCATAGTGTGTTCTCACCCAACTAAAACTGCGAGGGCCCGAATGGACTGTTCAACAATGGGGTTACATCAGACTTCATCTAGGTCGGGTTTGATTGCGATACTAGCGCGGCTTGCTTCGCCTTTGTCCGCCGTGCCACATGAAGCGCTTTGACAAGGCGTGCCTTGCGCGTGGCAAGGATTTGTCCGCCTGAAACAGCTCGGTATATCCCTGCCCCGGACCCTGCAGGTGCACGCGAGGGTGCAGCGTAATCCTCGCAACGCCCGTTGGTCTGGTAATCTTCCGTCGCCTTGCAGTCCCAAAGGATGCTACGCTCTCCGTGCAACCGATATCGAGCCCTGTCAAGGAACCAAGAGCCTCGGGCACGTTATTCCGCGCAGCTTCTGGTGTTTTCTCAAGTCAAACTTGCGAAGCAAGGGTGCGATTACCGGGGCGCATCTCCTCCTGGAGGCATCAAATGCGACCATTGCTTCTGGTCAGGTGTGAAGTCATTGAAGTACTGGTCCGACCAAGGAACACAGCCGTTCCTCTCGCTTCTCTCCCCCCTGTAATTCCTGCTCACAGGAATCGTATGCAAATCAAAGTAAGCTTTACTGCGGTGCATATTTGCAGGCGGCGTACCATGAGCAGTAGCAATCAAGATGGCGCTCATTCCCACAGCTTGCATCCTCACGCGTCGGTGCGTAGCGTGCCTGCAGACGTGGGTGACCAGGTAAGATCCACGACCTTCTCCGCAAGCTCGGCTGAACGCCGCGGGTGGCTGGTGCCACCAGAACGTCATGGCGGGCAGAACCGCGTGCTGTGTCTCATCACCATCACACGCGCTCGCGGTTCTTGCCCCCTGCTGGCACTTGCGATTGCAGCAATCCGCAGCAGCGCCCTGCCGAAGGACTGTTTCAGCCTCCAAGAATGCCCCGCAACATGGCATGTTTGACTCCTTCTGTTTCAATGCTCTTTACTAGGGAGGAAGTGACCAGGATCAGGAGAAAGGCAATCATGCCTCGGACGAAAACACCTGTCATATTTTCACACTGCCCCTCTCTCGACCTGGACCCAGCTTCCTCACCCAAGGTGCCCGCCCACAAGGCGTCACCTCAGGAGGTTTCCGTTACATGATAACGGTCGACCTTTCGACCAAGTTGCAAGAATGTTCGACCTCCCTTACCTCGATGCCTCCATGCTCACGGACTGGTGAGACATTGATCCCCAAGAGCAGCGCGATATGATGTAACGCATACTTTGGTATGTGAATGGTGCCAGCGAGCACGGACATGCGTGCGGACACACGCACAGAGAGGCCGAGAGAGATTCCAGAGGAGGAACCGTGTGTCCGTTTCGTACACTCAAGGATGTGCATCTAGCCCCTCTTGCCTTTCACTTGCAGTTGGTGTCGCCAGCTGCATGAGTGAGTAATCTGGCACTTTATCTGTTCTGAACATTCTTCCGTCCTTCATTGCAGCACGCTGTCCGTACCGGCGCTGTGCAACATGCGAGGGACTGACGTGATGCATGAACTGCAGGCACAAATGCGATGATCCGTGGGGATGCTACCTTGAGTCGGATGGCAATCCCGCCACAAATATGTCTAACCCGCAAGGACACACCGAGTGGACCAAGGTTAGTTTTCATTTCCGCGGCTGGCAACCGAGCGCCGGATGCTATCAACTCGAAGGTTGCGACAGGCCGCCATGCGCATGCACAGATATGTTAAGCCGTAAATTTCTTAACTGCTGATATGCTTGCAGGTCTCTTGGGAGAATTGGGAGGATTACAATGTGACCTCGGGTCCTCTTGCGAATGGGTCGGCGACCGGTGTTGCACCGACGACTCACCTTTCTGGTGCTGAAGCTCCGACCACCGCTCTTGACGGCAACGGGACATACTGGGATGCGAGCATCCTCGAGCGCCCCGACAACA
>ENA-UOXV01007347-UOXV01007347.1-marine-metagenome-genome-assembly--contig:-NODE-7347-length-11174-cov-6.711215_pt1 | contig 11174 bp, 10 predicted proteins | sample MGYA00238165_ERZ766961 | MGnify/ENA primary metagenome ERZ766961 (study PRJEB28924, sample SAMN03173240) | marine metagenome | biome: Marine; feature: Water; material: Subsurface seawater | place: North... | reverse complement strand
GGGGCCTATATTGGCCAACTCTGTGTCAGTCGGGTATTTTTAGAGGTGCCCATTAGATGATAATGGACAATGCGGACATTGTAAGAAACCCAGTTTGGTCCAATCAGGAAAATCCTCTTGTTTATAGATCACTCGCTCATTTGAGTTATCATCGATCACTATGTCGAATTCTTCATTCCTCTTGGTTGATTTGATTATGTATTTAATGAGCATGATATTGAAATTATATCCACTTGAGCACAAAAATAAGCGTTCACTAATTCTGGTTAAGCTGAAACACTTTCAGCCTGAACCACCTATTCACGTCTAAAAGCAATCCACACCTCCACCAAACCAATTACAGATGAATTTCGTTGTTTCAGATGCCCCCATATGGGGGTGCCGTGATATTGGAGAGCGTGCGATCTTTTCTAATATAGCCGTCACCCTGATGCGAATATGAATGTCGAGGGAAAGATGAAAAAACGAATATTGTTTGTTGACGATGACGTGGACGTCTTGGCTGGAATTAATCGCACTTTCAGGGCTAAATCAGACAAATGGGATTTGGAATTTGTAACCAGCCCTCTGCAAGCGCGGGATATGATTATGGATGGATCATTCGATGCGGTAGTTTCTGACCATAGGATGCCTGAACTCAGTGGCGATCATTTGCTGAAGTCTATTCAGTTGGAAGCCCCTAATGTTATTCCTTTTATGTTAACGGGCTTCGCTACTCCCGAACTGGAGAGAGAGATGAAAGCACAGGGTGTGACTATGTTAACCAAACCCTGCAATGGCTCACAACTTCTCAATGTTATTGAAACTAAACTCTCAACCGCACGCGTATCAACAGATGATTATACCGCTCGAACTTCGGGTAAAGTTTTTGATGGAGAGATCGATTTAGAGGAGTATCTGCTTATTCTTACAGGAAGTTTGCTGCAGTCGAGAACCCTTGATGAAAAAGTAATACCGGCAAAAATTTTAAAAAAAATAAAAAGGAAAAACAGATTCCCCAGGATTGATTCCCTTTTCTTGGATCATTACGAAGACATGAAACCTTCATATGCTAGCTCATCTCGTTTTTCTCCTGAGATTGAGAATTTATTTGAAATTATTGATGACTCAAACGGAGAGCAAAGGCTTGTTAGTAACTGGGTTAAAACGACTAAGGAGCCGTAATTCGTCCAAGATCAGCGCCTGACGAATTGGTTGTAATAAAAAGCTCAATATAGACATGATTAATTTCGAAGCCATTTCGGCACAAACTGCAAAACTGCTATCTACGCCACTTTTAAAAAACAACCAGTTAAAAGATTTGATAAGCCTTAGAATTTTTATGGAGCATCACGTCTTTGCTGTATGGGATTTCATGTGTCTCACCAAATCGTTGCAAAGTGTTCTTGCGCCTGCATGTTCACCTTGGTTGCCGCCAAAATATCCAAGTATGGCGAGATTTATCAATGAAATCGTTCTCGCAGAGGAGACAGATTTGGCTGTGCTGGACGGAGGGTACCTATCTCATTTTGAACTTTATCTGAGCGCGATGGAAGAGGTGGGTGCTGATACGCAACACATCAACCAATTCATTAAAGATATTGAAAATAAAGGAATTAACGCTGCGTTAAAATTCTTTTCTGGGCCAGAGGCATCACGTGACTTTGTCAGATCGACGTTATCGTGCATTGATATCTCAAAGCCATGGTGTATCGCTGCTGCATTCACATTTGGTCGGGAGACAGTTATTCCCAAAATGTTTAAGAACCTGTTGGACAACAAAATTGTCTCAGATGAAAAATGCCCAGCTTTCAAATACTATTTGGATCGTCATATAGAAGTTGATGGTGGATCAGATGGCCATGGTGCGATGGCTGTGACACTTCTCAATCACCTTTGCCAAAATAATCCTCAAAACGAGAATGAAGTTACTGAAACAGCTATCAGCTGCTTGAGAGACCGAGAAAAATTCTGGAAGTTGGTGGATAGAAAAATCCAAATGAATAAAAAAGATAATCACCAAGTCAATAATGAACCCGGCATTCAAAGAGGCTGATCAATTTTAAACGCTTCGAAAGCGCCTCTCACCGGTGCGTCAACAACCGATAAAATCTGCATAGCACAAATTGCGGCCTGAAAGTATGAATAATAATGCTGATATAATTTTGATCGATGATGATCAAAGACTTTTAAACGGTTTGATGAGAACTTTCAGAGGAGAGGTCGGGATTCAGTCAGCGGAGAGTGGAGAGGCAGCCCTGAACTTACTTCAGCAGGGTAATGTTTTTAGTGTGGTTATTTGTGATTACCAGATGCCTGGGATTAATGGGATTGATACACTGGCGAGATTCAGAGAATTTTCGCCGAACACATCGCGGGTATTAATCTCTGGACAATTATCAGAAGAGGTTATGTTTCAGGCAGTAAATAAAGCTTCTATTGATTATTTTATCAAAAAGCCATCTAGTCGCGAAGAAATAGCAAATTGCATCTTCTCGTCTATTGAAAAATTTGATGAACAAGAAAGATTTAGACGGGCGAAAGAGCTTACCACCCTGGGAAGCATAAAGATGCTCGATAAAATAATCCAATATTTTGGGGTTAAGTCACCCGTAACGCAAAAACAAATCTTGAAATTACTTGGGAATGACGTCACTCAAATAATGAATGTACCTAGATGGCAAATAGAGGTTGCTCTATTATTATCAGACCTAGATATATTTTTTTCGATTGCCGTTAGTCAGAATCCAGATATTGACACTGATTGTGAGAGCTTCATAGAAGATATTTTATCCTCACTACCGCAAATGCGAAGCGTAGCCGAGGGTATCGTTTTCAAACGTAAAAACTTCAATGGGGGGGGGCTTCCTGCTAACATAACCTCTGGTGAACATATTCCAATCATAGGTCGAATGCTTAAAATATTAATTGATTATCTTTTGCAGATAGAAGCAGGGATCGACCCATGCGATGCTTGGGAGGCGATTGAGAGCCAGCCGGAGTTATTTGATCCAGCGGTTGTGAGCTCTCTGCAACAACATATCGTTGAGTCGGCACTTTTGTATGAAGATGTTGAACAATAGTTGTTTGCAGTTAGGCCTTGGTTTTTTATTAATAATGATTGAATTTATCTAAACCTTTTTCTCTCAATCCAATCAAATGTCGGTTGCAACAAATCGGCATTGGTTCGCAATAACATGTCATATGTTTCCCAATTTGAGATTCCAGAGATTATGACCGATATTTCGCAACTTTGCATCAGTGAAGTCATCCATTCTAAACGATCAATTTGATTTTCCAGTGACCGGACAAAAACGATCGATTGGAAATCTACCGTCATTCGGTCGAAGTTTTTCATACATTGAGTCGAGAGCGAGCTCTCAGAAATGATCGGATAACTCAACGTCAGTATGACTCCTAATGCCCGAATTCTCTGTAAGTTATCAAAAAAGACGCGGCTATTGATCAAAGAGTGGTCCACAGAAATTACAAATTCCAAGTGGCAACAAGACAGCATGTTTTTGTTATAACACTGGATTAGATTTTCTAGGAAAGACTCACACATCATGTGAGGCGGGGACATGCAGAATTTATAAAATCAGAAGAGTTTCGATTTCTTAACAGAAATATTGCGCATGATTAAAATTAAGATAGCCTTGCTACTGAACTACTCACTTTCATGCAGACTTGCTAAAATAGCACTTTTTGATACTGGCTTCTCGAGCATATTCAGAATTTTAAAACCTAGGCAACTGGCATAAGAACTCACGGTTTCCAGCACATCATGACGATATCCGCTGAATAGGATGATCGGCGGGAAGTGGCCATCATTAGCTAAATCTCTCAACATTTCGACTGAGTCATAATCGGGCATTGTGACATCGAGTAAAAGAGCATCAATATCAGGTTGTTCGGAAATGACTCTGCGAGCATCCAAGCCATTATTTGCTGATAAAACGATGACATCATTGCGAAGGTTTCGTTCAATCGCTGCGGTTACGCTTGGTACGTCATCCACGACCAAAACCTTAGTTTTTATCTCGGGCCTCTGAAGACCCTCAATTGACGTCGCAGTTGAGATTTCTAACATAGTCTAAACGCTCCTGATTTTACCGGTTGGAACCCTGAATATTGATTGTGCAAATTATTCAATACGTTCAAAAACTAAACCTGCACAATATTCCTGACATCCCCCAAATGGGGGTGTTTCTATCCATATCTGACATTTATCAATAGGGTGGTTGTAAATTATAGACGGATGTACCTGATATGACTGTGAGACAATACTGTTGCGCATCGCTGATGGCGGTGATGCTATTTCTTCCCGGTTTTTCGGACACGGTATCTGCAGAAGCTAAGAAACTGAAGATGGGAATTGTCCCCCAACAGTCGGCATCCCGTTTGGCAATGGTGTGGACCCCGCTCTTGTCCGAATTAAGCAAAAGCCTGGGCGTAGAGATAATATTCACTACGGCGAAAAATATACCCACGTTCGAAGAGTGTTTGGCTGAAGGAGTATATGACCTCGCATACATGAATCCTTATCACTATAGCGAATTCAGCTGGTATTTTGGCTATGTCGCATTTGCACATCAGCGCGGGAAGAAATTGAAAGGTATTTTAGTGACCAGGCAAGGAAGCTCAATCAAGGCCTTGAGTGACCTCGATGGTGCGAAAATAGCCTTTCCGTCGCCCGCAGCTTTCGGAGCTAGCATTCTCCCACGTGCTGAAATTAGAGAACTCGGCATTCAGATCGAGCCAAACTACGTGAAATCACATGACTCTGTTTATCGGGCGGTCGCCACAGGTATTTTTCCAGCGGGAGGAGGCATTATGCGTACGTTCGGTGTTATTCCTGAAGATTTAAGAAGCCAACTTCGAATATTTTATGAGACAAAAGAGTACACCCCCCATGCTTTTGCAGCACACCCACGAATTGCACCTGATTTAGTGAAAAAGATTGCAGATCAAATGGCAGCGATGGACTCAGACTCAGAGACTATGAAGAATTTGGGTATGAGAGGGATTACCCTTGCTAAAGATGATGCATGGAATGATGTCCGCATGTTGTATTTGGCACAATCAGAAACTCAAATTCGAGAGGCGGCAAGCCAATGTCATTCAAATTAAAAACGATTATTGGGATTGCCATCATTGAAATTTTTTTATTAACGCTTCTTGTATTGAGCGCTCTCTTTTACCTCAAAGCATCGAACGAACAGCAGTTTCATGAACGCGCCCAAACAGCGATAAAGTTACTAACTACGATGACAACGGATGCTGTCATCTCATATGACCTTGCCACTTTGGACGCCCTCGTCAAACATGCGATCCTGAATAAAGATATAAAGTCTGTCAGAATTCTGGGTCGCGATGGAACTCTACTAGCTGCGGCTGTTAATTCGAATCTCCTCGATGCCTCCGTTAGTGAGGTTGACACACCAGTGTTTGTGAAAAACCAAATTAATATGTCGGGTCCCATTATTTTGGGAAATACCAATTATGGGACTATTGAGGTTATTATAGATACCGGATCCTTGCAGGCAATATTTATGGAAGCTGCCAAATGGATGTTGTTGATAGCAGTTTTTGAAGTATTGCTGGTTGTACTATTTGGTTATGTTTTGGGATCTTTTTTAACAAAGCAATTGTTAGAAATAAAAGCTGGCGTAAAACGAATCGCGGGCGGTGAATTTGGTTATCAAATCGGTATTCGTGGGAATGATGAGTTTGCTGAGACAGCCCTTAGTTTCAATTTGATGTCGGGTTCTCTTGCAGTTCTCACGCGTGATCTAAAGCAATCGCTGGACAATGCTGTTGATCGGCGGCATCAAGCTGAGGCAATTTTGCATGATGCGATTGCAAGCTTATCCGTGGGTGTCCTGATTACGGATGCCAAAGGTGATATAATTCATCTAAACTCGGCATTTGAGAAATTACATTCCCAACTATTTAGCATAGCTGATGCAAGGGATTTAAGAACTATTGATCTTGCAATTGCTCGGCATATTGATTGTTTGGTCCTCGGACCTGCGTCGGAAGATCAACTGCAATCGAATGACAACGATTTTGACGTTGTATCGCCATTTAACCGTTTCACTTTTTCCAACGGCGATCCTGAATGGACTTGTAAATACGAGAACGGAAAAACGGTGCTTTATTCGTCGAGTATTATGGGACGCGGTGGCAATGTGTTCATGGCCACAGATGTCACTTCAATTCATCAGACCGAGTTGGCCGCGAGGCTCCTTAAAACAGAATTAGTCCAAAGCCAGAAATTCGAAGCCATTGGTACGCTGGCAGGGGGGATTGCTCATGAGCTTAATACGCCTATGCAGTTTGTTGGAGATAATTTGAGTTTTATTAACCGGGCCTTAATTGATCTGAGATCGGTCATTGAACAACATATATCCTTGTTGGGAAATCTTAGTGAGAATACCGATGTAGGTGACTTAACCCCTATGATGGATGCTTTGGAGGCAGCGGACTATGAGTTCCTCAAAGAGGAACTTCCTGAAGCCATTGAGCAATCGATAGATGGTGTTACGCAAATGGCGAACATCGTTCTGGCGATGAATGAGTTCGCTCATCCTAGTAAAAAAGAGGTTGGTGATGTGGATGTGCACCATGCCCTTGAAAGGGCGAGCCTTTTATCCCGGAATGAGTGGAAATATCTCGCTGAAATGGATTATCAGTTCTATAAAGAGTCTTTGGTAGTGCCAGCAAATGAAAGCGAGATCAATCAAGTATTTCTTAACATTATTGTAAATGCTGCGCATGCGATCAAGGCAGCCGCACGAAAAGAGGGACGCATCACACTCAGGACCTTTAGGACTGAGGATAAAGTCATTATATCAATTGCTGACAATGGGACAGGAATACCCGAGGACATTGCTCAACGCGTTTACGATCAGTTCTTTACCACTAAGGGCGTCGGGCAAGGTACAGGTCAGGGATTGGCTCTTTGTCGTGAGTTCATCGTTAAACGAAATGGTGGAAAAATTTATTTTGAATCAGAGCAGGGGATTGGGACGACATTCATCATTGAGTTGCCAATTGTGAGAAATTCAGAAATAAAAAAATCTGCCTAATCGCCTTTTCCGAAAATGGCTGGTGATAATAACACCATTTGGATCAGCTCTCCTTGCCGCCCAGTCCCTGTTTTGGAAAAAATTTGTTTCAAATAGGTACGTGCTGTGTTGTCGGTGAGACCGGATTCAACGGCAGCTTTTTCAAGTTTTCCGCTAGCCACTAGGTATGAAAGCAGCTTGCTTTCCGAGCCTGTGAGGTTGAAAAGGCCGCTTAAAATCTTTGGCGAGACGAGGGGGGATTTTTCAGGATCAGTCACATAGACGACGGCTTGCATTGGCGCAACCACACCGTTTTCTGGGAACGGTTGCACGATACAGTAATATGGGCGTTCCGCAGACGGGCGCTCGAAATACAGGGCTTGGCCTATCGTGGGCGGCAAACTCGCTGCGACATTGGCAATGGCAAAATGTAAAGAGTGCGTCTCTGATGTCTTTAAAGCGCGTAATACCTTATCATGGCCGATACTCAGACACTTTTTTTGTTTTACCAATTCCTGAGCAATCACGTTTGAATAAAGCACTTCAGCAGAAACAGAGACAACGAAAACTGCAAAAGGCATCGAGTCTAGAGCTACTTGCCCGATAGCAGAAGCCTCATTCTTCCCCTTGGTTTCAGTTGAGAGTGCAGCAGCGTCATAAATGCCAGCAGCCAAGTCCCTGAATGAACTTGGTTTCAGATAAAACCTGAAAACATCACCTTGGTTGATCGTATCGATAGCGGTTTTCATATCTGCTGTACCGGTCAAAATAATGCATTGGGTATTCGGATATGACTTCTTGATTTCAGCGACGAGTTCCAAGCCCTTCATGCCTGGCATTTGAAGATCAGAAACCACGACGTCGGCAGGTTCTTCTCGAAGTAAAACAAGTGCAGCCTCTCCGGACAGGGCAAACCTGGTGGCCCAGTCGTCACGATGAGAACGAGAATGACGACGATGAACGTCCAAAATCATTTGTTCGTCATCGACAAATAGTACCTTCGATTTCATAGACCAGGTCCTTGTTTGGACTTGTCATAGTACATTAACCTAACCCCCAAAACAGCAACACTAAGATCAATTTAGGCGAAAATATTCCATATGAGGATATTTTGGAGGAGAAATAAAGCATAGTAGCTAACTATAACTATCGGAGATATATTTTGGAAAATATAAGTATCTTGTTTGTTGATGATGAGCCTCAGTTGCTTATGGGCCTCAGACGTATGCTGCGCGACAAAAAGCGAGACTGGAGTATGCAATTCGCAAATTCAGGCAAAGAAGCACTCGAAATCATGGCACATAAACCCTTTGATGTGGTTGTGTCAGATATGAGAATGCCTGGTATGAGTGGTGCTGAACTGCTCTCCATCGTGCGCGAAGAGTACCCCAATGTCATACGTATTGTCCTATCTGGATATGCTGAAAACGAGATGTTGCTTCAATCTGTTGGCCCCTCTCATCAGTATTTAGCGAAGCCATGCAACTCCAACATCCTAAAAAATACTATCGATCGTGCTCTAATGATTAGAGAGTTAATTGATGTTCCTAATCTTCGCAACCTCGTTTCAGCTCTGCGTCGGATGCCAACGCCTTCGGCGACCTTTCAGAAGTTGACCGACGAACTCTTTTCTCATAGTGCCACAATTCAATCCGTCGCAAACATTATCAAGGGTGATATCACACTCGCAGCCCAAACGTTAAAGCTTACGAACAGTGCGTATTTTGCCCTTCCCAGTAATGTAAACAGTATAGAGCAAGCCGTTCGCCTGCTTGGCTTTGATACACTTCGCAACCTCGTTTTTGTTGCCGGCTTCTACGAAGCTTTCAGTGGCGATGATTGGCAAATGCAGACGCTAGAGAAACTAAACCGTCGTTCTTTTACCATGGCGAGATTGGCAAAGCGTATTTCTCAATCGGCAGGCTTAAGCGAATCTGAATGTGAAACCGCATTTAGCGCAGCGCTTCTGGCACATGTTGGCACGTTGATTTTGGTGATGAATCGTCCAAGTGATTTCGAGCAAGTAATAGAGGAAGTGGAGAACAAAGGTCTTTCTATATTGGAGGCTGAGTATTCAGCTTTTGGAGCAACGCACGCATCTATCGGCGCCTATCTTCTCGGGTTGTGGGGTTTCTCCGATCTAGTGGTTGAGTCTGTTGCGGTCCATCATCAACCGGACCTAATCGATAAATCGAAATTTACTGCATCAACGGCTGTTCATGTGGCGCAGTACATCTCGCGACGCTCGGCAGAGCGGCTGGATTGCGTCGAGCGATATATTCAATCGGAGCTTGATGAAGTTGCACTCACGAACTTCAGCCAGATTGATCGGGTACATCAGTAAGGCCTGTTCCCCAGAATCGAAAAGTTATATCGAACGGGTCCGTCGATATATCAACGACGTGTGTGTTTTGAATGCAAGTTGCAGGAAGATAGCTTAAATCGAATTCTTTCCATGTTGGTGCAAAACGGTCTTCTCTAAGTGTGTTCCAGAATTCGTAGAGTTTAAGACAACTACTTTAGATAATATCCTCGATAGAAACACGAACAGAGGAAACAGTAAAGGTTCCTAAGTTAAAATCATTCTGGTTACGTGTGTTCATTCGTGATCATTCCTAGATCAGAGAATTAACCTATCAGGATTGAAATGGTAATAGCATTATGAAAAGTCTAGTGATGACTCGAGATAGAACAAAGGGTAGAAAATACACCTTATCGTGTTGGAACTATGTTTAAGAATGCTCATAACCTGAAAGTCGTAGGTTTAAATCCTACTTCCGCAACCATAAAAAATCCCTTAAGCCATAGGCTTAGGGGGTTTTTACGTTTAAAGCTCAGCGACCAGAAATAGCGGAGATTGCAGAAGAGAGTTCATTTTGTAGGGGGGCAAAAAATGCGTCACTGTTGGATTATTGGCAATCGAATGTGAGTGGTACGTCGTAATTCTAGAGGCCTTCTCATAACGAACACGCCTTATCACGCTGCTAATTCAAGGTGAGGTGTGAAAGTATTTTTTTGTGGGTAGCCTTTATTTCATCAAAGACACGCGCGCTACTCTATTCAGGTTCGGCATCCCACGTTTTTTCCGGCATCGGCAATCCTGCGAAATCATCAGCCGTTAACGGCTGATCCGGTTGTATGCCGAAGTCTTCTTCAAGCAGCATCATGATTTGACGCACGTGTTGCCCCGAGTGCCAGCATGTACGCTCCAAGACCTCGTACATTTGTCGATCACCATAATACGTTTTGACGATCGTTTCGGTGCATTCCACATCAGGGTTCTTGAGCCACCAGTCTTTTACCTGTTGGCGAATGTCGTCCCCGAAGCGGGCGATATTGTCACCGGTTTTCATCCACGGATCTTGGCCTTTTGCGAGGAAATCATAAGATAGCTCCCCGCCCTGTGCTGCGGATAAAAAACCCTCTGGAATACGGAAAATATGATTAGCGAGATGTCCGAGCGTGCGTTCCCGGTTGCGGACGTTCTTATCAAGTTCCGGTGTTGGCAATTGTCGGATATAGCGTTGAGCCGCTGCCAATATCATGTCGAGTTTATCGACAAGTTCAGGCCCAGAGAGAATGCCGCTGGTTGGAGGCTCAATGCCTAGAAAGTCAGAGATGTCTGTCAGAATTTGCGCATAGGTCCATTCGTTGCCTTTGGAGACAACGGGGATCGATTCTGCACCAAGTTTTTTTAACTCAGTCCAAGCATCGGGCTGCTTTTGAATGTCTATGGAAACAAAGTCAATCTCACGGATCGACAGGAACTCTTTAGTTCGCAGACAACTCGTTCAGCCAGGGCGCCAAAACACCTTGATTGGATCAGTATTCATATTCAGACGATAATGCATGGCGTACATTTATGTCAATCATCGGGGGCGTGATGATTGATCGTTTTCGAACAAGAAGTATAGCGTTTGGCGGAAGAGGTATCCGTCTATTCATTGCTTTATACTGTCCATGCATATCTGGAGTGATGCATTTAACATACTGTAAATATGAGTTTTTTGTTTATGGCTATCCATTGGCGTTCGCCGCAATCCATGTTATTATAATGGGTAGAAACATGGGTGTCTGACGTCAGCGCCCATGGGACACATTGAGGTGATTGCTTAATGGAGGATT
>ENA-UOXV01007342-UOXV01007342.1-marine-metagenome-genome-assembly--contig:-NODE-7342-length-11179-cov-5.255034_pt1 | contig 11179 bp, 10 predicted proteins | sample MGYA00238165_ERZ766961 | MGnify/ENA primary metagenome ERZ766961 (study PRJEB28924, sample SAMN03173240) | marine metagenome | biome: Marine; feature: Water; material: Subsurface seawater | place: North... | reverse complement strand
GCGCCTCAGGTGGAGCATGACAGGCATGCCGGTGGCGGCCTAGACGCCCTAATTGCAGACGAGCCCACAAAATCGCTGCGAATTCTCGTCGCCGAAGATAATGAAGTTAATCAGAAAGTAATCAGAGCCATCCTTGGCCGAGCAGGTCATGAGGTCGATATCGTCGGCAATGGCATCGAAGCTGTCAGTGCCGTCATCCGTGGCGCGTATGATTTGGTCCTGATGGACGTGCAGATGCCGGAGATGGACGGCGTCACAGCCACCCTGCGCATTCGCGATATGGATGGGCCCAAGTCACAGATACCCATCATCGCGCTCACCGCCAATGCGATGAAGGGAGACGAGAAGAGATACCGCGCTGCGGGCATGAACGATTACGTCTCGAAACCGATTGAAAGTGAGAAACTGACATCGGCGATCTATCGGCAAACCGGCGTCCTCGCGCCGATTGCCAAGCCAGGAAAGGCCCCCGCTGCCCTCATACAAGAACCTGAAGCCCCCGATACAGCGCTGCAGACAGATCTCGACCGTCTTCTCGTTGATATCGATACCGATATAGACCTCACCTAGCGCTGACTTGCTCTAAAGATATACAAAAACCCGACCGGAAAGGCCCACAGGCGCAGTCCCACCACGCCTGCGGCAAAGCGCCGTTATGACTCGCCCGTCCCTTGCCCCCGCGAAGCTGAGGCACTAAGTTCCAGTCAATCCTCAAGCGATTCAAGACTGGAGTTATCTGCCATGGAAATGACCGGCGAATACAAGATTCCTGCGCCCCGCCAGAAGGTCTGGGAAGCCCTGAACGACCCCGAGATTCTGAAGGCCTGCATCCCCGGCTGCCAGGAGCTTAACAAAGAATCCGACACTGAGCTTTCGGCTACCGTCAAATCCAAGGTCGGGCCTGTCTCGGCAAAGTTCAAGGGCAAGGTAACGCTGAGCGATATCGACGCCCCGAACGGCTACAAGATTTCCGGTGAAGGCACCGGCGGTGTCGCCGGCTTCGCAAAGGGCGGCGCCGAGGTCAGTCTCGTCGATGACGGTGACGGAACCCTGCTCAATTACACCGCCACCGGCCAGGTCGGCGGCAAACTGGCACAGATAGGCTCCCGCCTGATCGATTCCACGGCAAAAAAGATGGCGAACGAGTTCTTCGGTAAATTCGCCGATGTCGTCGCTGCCGATAACGCGGCACCCGAGGCCTCTGCCGAGGCGGAGGCGCCCGCAGCTCCGGCCCCGGAAGCCGCTCCGGCGGCAACACCTGCCGCACCGGAAGCCACAGCGGCAGCCCCTGCGCAATCCGGTGGCGGCATCAGCCCCGTCGTCTGGGTCGGCGGGTTGATTGTCGCTGTTGTGGTCGTTTTGGCATTGCTGGTCTGAAGCCTGCCGGACGAGAACCTGTTTTCCGTTGTTTAAACTGGTCAGGGCGCTTGACCTGCCCTGTTTACAACGGTTAACTGCTTTAAATTGGAGGGTTCGCTAGAACCCGGGATAGACAGTCCGCAAGTGCGTTACGCCGATCAAACGACGGGCGTACCAGCGGTTGAAACGGTCGGGAATATCGTATTCCCGGTGAAATATGGAGGCTCCTATGGCGACAACCACTGTCTCAATGACGGTTAATGGCAAACAGGTTTCTGCAGAAGCAGAAAACCGCACGCTTCTGGTTCAGTACCTGCGCGAAGGTCTGGGCATGACCGGCACTCATGTCGGCTGCGACACGACCCAGTGCGGTGCCTGCACGGTGCACATTGATGGCATGCCCATCAAATCCTGCACGATCCTCGCCCGACAGGTCGATGGCAAAGACGTCACCACGATCGAGGGCCTCGCCGATGGCGACAAACTGCACCCGATGCAGGAAGCCTTCCGTGAAAACCATGCTCTTCAGTGCGGTTTCTGCACACCCGGTATGGTGATGAGCGCAATCGGCATCGTCGATCGTAACAAGGACAGCCTCGACGAAAAAACGGTTCGCGAAGAACTTGAAGGAAACTTCTGCCGCTGCACGGGTTACCACAACATCGTGAAAGCGATCCTGTCAGCACATAAGGAAATGACTGCCTAAAGGCTGACGAAGAACCGGGAAACGGACCCGCAGCCTCAACCATTATACAGGGAGGCACCAATGCCAGACGGATCAATCGGTACACCGATCAAACGCCGCGAAGATCAGCGCTTTCTGACCGGTACGGGACGGTACGTCGACGACTTCAACCGACCGGGCCAGACTTACGCCTGGATGGTGAGGTCTTCGGTTGCACACGCAAAGATCAAAAGCGTCGATACGTCCAAAGCCGAGGCAGCTCCCGGCGTCGTCATGATTCTGACGGGTGCTGACTGGGCCGCTGACGAAGTCGGTGGTTTGCCCTGCGGCTGGCAGGTAATCGGTAAAAACGAAATCCCGATGCATGAGCCTCTCCACCCTGCCCTTGTCGCGGACAAGGTGCGTCACGTGGGCGACAACCTCGCCGTTGTGATCGCAGAAACCAAGGAACAAGCGCGCGATGCGGCGGAACTGATCGAGTTCGACCTCGAAGAACTGCCTGCCGTTGTCTCGATGGTGGACGCGGCCGCCGAAGGTGCCGCACTCGTGCATGACGACCTGCCCAGCAATCTCTGTTACGACTGGGAAATCGGCGTCAAGGACGAGGTCGATGCAATTTTTGATAAAGCCGATCACGTCACCAAGCTGGACCTGATCAATAACCGGCTGGTCGCAAACCCAATCGAGCCCCGTGCTGCGCTCGCGGAATACGACCCGGCAGGCGATCACTACACCCTGCACACAACCAGTCAGAACCCCCACGTCATCCGATTGCTGATGGGCGCGTTCGTGCTGTCTATACCGGAGCACAAGCTTCGGGTCGTGGCGCCCGACGTCGGTGGCGGCTTCGGCACCAAGATCTATCACTATGCCGAAGAAGCGATTCTGACCTGGGCATCGAAGAAAGTCCGCCGCCCGATCAAGTGGACGGCCGACCGGTCGGACAGCTTCATGACAGATGCGCAGGGCCGCGATCACGTCACAACCGGTGAATTGGCGCTCGATAAAGACGGCCATTTCCTCGGTCTGCGCGTGATGACGAACGCCAATATGGGCGGCTATCTGTCGACCTTCGCGCCGGCTATTCCAACCTACCTGTATGCCACGCTTCTTGCCGGGCTCTACAAGACACCCGCAATCTATTGCTGCGTGAATGCCTGGTTCACAAACACTGTGCCGGTTGACGCCTATCGCGGCGCAGGACGCCCGGAAGCCTGTTACCTGATCGAGCGCCTTGTCGAACAGGCCGCCCGGGAAACCGGGATCGAGAAAACGGAAATCCGTCGGCGCAATTTTATTGCGGTCAGCGAAATGCCCTATCAGACGCCTGTAGCGCTCGAATACGATTCCGGCGACTTCATCCGTAATCTCGAAGACGGCCTTGAAGCCTCGGATTATAACGGTTTCGCTTCACGCCGCGCCGATTCGGAGAAAAACGGCAAGCTGCGCGGTATCGGCCTTGCAACCTATATCGAGGCCTGCGGTATCGCCCCGTCCGCCGTTGCAGGTGCCCTCGGCGCCCGCGCGGGACTGTTCGAATCCGCCGAAGTCCGGGTCCACCCAACGGGTTCGGTCACAGTCTTTACCGGCTCGCATCAGCACGGCCAGGGTCATGAGACGACCTTCGCGCAGCTCGTTGCCGACGGTCTTGGCGTATCGGTCGACAGTGTCGAGGTCGTTCACGGTGATACCGACCGGATTCAGTTCGGTATGGGCACCTATGGATCGCGCTCACTCGCGGTCGGCGGCTCGGCCATCGTCAAGGCGATGGACAAGGTGGTGGAGAAAGGCAAAAAGATTGCCGCGCATCTCCTCGAAGCCTCGGTTGACGATATCGAATTCGATGCGGGTACATTCCGCGTTTCCGGCACCGACAAGGAACTCGGGATCGGCGACATCGCGCTGACCGCATATGTGCCACATAACTATCCGATCGAAGAGCTGGAGCCGGGGCTGGACGAAACAGCATTTTATGACCCGAAGAACTTCACCTATCCGAACGGGTGCCATGTCGCCGAGGTCGAAATCGACCCGGAAACGGGCGTGGTAGGTCTCTGCAGTTTCCACGCAATTGACGATTTCGGCAAAATCATCAATCCGATGATTGTCGAAGGCCAGGTTCATGGCGGACTTGTCCAGGGTATCGGACAGGCGCTGATGGAAAACTGCGAATATGACGATCAGGGCCAGCTTATTACCGGCTCGTTCAATGACTATTGCCTCCCCCGCGCTGACGACGTCCCCAATTTCGTCGTCGGCACGAACGAAGGGGCACCCTGCACGCATAATCCCCTTGGCGTAAAAGGCTGCGGCGAAGCTGGCACCATCGGTGCCGGTGCAGCCGTCACCAATGCGGTACTCGACGCGCTCGGTACCCGCGGGATACACGATATCGATATGCCTGCCACCTCCCACAAGGTGTGGCAGGCTTTACAACAATCTAACGGCTAACTGGAAAGGTCGAACCATGTACGATTTCAATTATGAAAAAGCCACCTCGGTAGACGGGGCTGCGTCAACACTATCGGGCGCGGATGACGGGAAATTCATGGCCGGCGGAATGACACTTCTGCCGACGCTCAAACAGCGTCTGGCAATGCCGTCCGACGTTATCGACCTTGGCGGTATCCCCGAACTTGTCGGCATCACGGTCGATGCCAGCTCCGTCACAATCGGCGCAATGACCCCGCATGCAGTGGTCCACGCGTCCGCTGACGTTCAGAAAGCCATCCCGGCACTTGCAAAGCTTGCCGGGCTGATCGGCGACCCTATGGTCCGCAATCGCGGCACCATCGGCGGTTCGATCTCCAATAACGACCCGGCAGCCGATTATCCTTCAGCCGTCGTCGGACTTGGCGCAACCGTGCACACCACCAAGCGTGAAATCGCTGGCGACGACTTCTTCACCGGTATGTTCGAAACCGCGCTCGAAGAAGACGAAATCGTCACCAAGGTGGTCTTCCCGATCCCCGAAAAAGCCGCCTACATGAAGTTCCCGAACCCGGCATCGCGTTACGCTGTTGTCGGCACCTTCGTCAGCCAGGGTCCGCAGGGCACACGGGTTGCCGTCACCGGCGCCGGACCGTGCGTCTTCCGCCAATCCGACATGGAAGCGGCACTGACGTCTAGCTTCGCGCCTGAATCGGTCGAGAATATCAAACAGGACGACGAGGACATGAACTCTGACATTCATGCCAGCGCCGAATACCGGGCGCACTTGGTAACCATTATGGCAAAACGCGCAGTCGCTGAAGCCAACGGCTAAACGCTTCGGTCAACGGCCTCACGGCCGCCAAAACACATAACCAGGATAAGCCACCGGCGGGTTCGGCGGAATATCCTGGTTTTTTGTATACTGGCCGACCCCGCTTGCGACATGGCACCCAAAGCATCGACCCGTGACGGTTCACGGGCGGATAGCGATAATGACCTGCCGCTTATCCAACAGCGCTATGCTAACAGGGTCTCATCCGTCACTTGAGAATAGCCCCACAATGCTGTACTTGCTTTATTCATGACCGATAATCTCCCCTCCTCCGTTGATGCCGTTGTCGATATGCTGCGCGGCGGAAACTATGTCGCGGACCGTTCGCTTTCGACCGCCCTCTATCTGGCGCTCAAGCTAGGGCGGCCCCTGTTCCTCGAAGGCGAAGCCGGCGTCGGTAAGACCGAAATCGGCAAGGTTCTGTCTGAATCGCTCGGACGTCGCCTGATCCGTCTGCAATGCTACGAAGGGCTCGATGTGTCCTCGGCAGTGTACGAATGGAACTATTCGATGCAGATGATCGATATCCGCATCGCCGAGGCCGCCGGACAACAGAGCCGCGATGCCATTACGGACAATATTTTCTCCGAAAAATTCCTGATCAAACGGCCCCTTCTCCAGGCGCTGGAAGCCGATGAATCCGGCGAGCCTCCCGTCCTGCTGATCGACGAGCTCGACCGCACCGATGAGCCGTTTGAAGCATTCCTGCTGGAGATCCTGTCGGACTTCCAGGTCACAATTCCTGAAATCGGTACTGTCAAAGCGGCAAAGCCGCCCATTGTCATCATCACCTCCAACCGGACGCGTGAAATTCATGATGCGATCAAGCGGCGGTGTTTCTATTTCTGGGTCGATTACCCGAATGCGCAGCGCGAGCTTGAAATTCTAAAAGTCAAAGTGCCGGATGCCCCTGAAAAACTGACGCAACAGGTTGTTAATTTCGTCCAGCACCTCCGTAGCCGCGATCTGTTCAAATTACCGGGCGTCGCCGAGACCATTGACTGGACCAACGCACTTATCCAGCTCGACAAGATCGACCTCGATCCGGAGACCGTGAATTCCTCCCTCGGCGTTCTGCTGAAGTATCAGGACGATATCGAAAAAATTCAGGGCTCAGAGGCAGCACAGATACTCGATGAAGTGAAAGCAGGCATTGCCGCGGGCAACTGATGGCAGACACTCCGGCAAATACCGACCTGACACCGGGCATGCAGCTGCTGGACCGGCTGGACGACAATAAACTTGCCCCTAATATCATGCATTTCGGCCGCGTCCTGCGTGCTGCCGGTCTGCCGATCGGGCCCGGCAAGATAATCGATGCCACACTGGCGGTAATGGCTGTCGGCATTCAGAGCCGTTCGGATTTTTACTGGGCGCTCCACGCCGTGTTCGTCAATCGCCGCGACCAGCACGAACTGTTCGACCAGGCGTTTCATATTTTCTGGAAAGACCCGAAACTGCTTGAGCGGATGATGGGGATACTGCTGCCCTCAGTCGACGGCGGTGAAGAACCCGCCCCCGAAGAACAGCCCCTTCGCCGACTGCAGGAAGCGCTGAGCCAGCAGCAGGAAAACGAGTCCGATAAGGAAGAAGAACAGGAGCAGGAAGAGGAAATCGAACTCGATGCCGCGATGACGGTATCGGAGCGTGAACTTCTTCAGACCATGGATTTCGAGGAAATGTCGGCCGACGAGATCGAGGCTGCCAAGCGTGCGATCTCTCATATGCGCCTGCCGATCACCGAGATTCCAACCCGCCGCTATCAGGCCAGTAACCGCCAGGCGCGGGTTGATATGCGCGCGACGATGCGCGCCGCCTTGCGATCTGGTGGCGATTCAATCCCACTGAAACACCGCAAAAGACGCACCCGGCCGCCGCCGCTGGTAATCCTGTGTGATATTTCAGGCTCCATGAGCCGCTATACACGCATGTTCCTGCATTTCATGCATGCAGTGACCAATGACCGTGACAGGGTCCATACATTCCTGTTTGGCACCAGGTTGACGAATGTCACCCGATACCTCCGCAACAAGGACATCGATCTCGCAATCGAACAGGTCACGGATGCGGTCGAAGACTGGTCAGGCGGCACCCGTATCGGTGAAAGTCTCAGTGATTTCAATCGCTTCTGGTCCAGACGCGTGCTTGGCCAAGGTGCTATCGTTATACTGATTTCGGACGGTCTCGACCGGGATGCCGGTCGTGGCCTGCATATGGAAATCGAACGGCTGCATAAATCGTGCCGGCGCCTTATCTGGTTGAACCCTCTTTTGCGATTTGACGGATTTCAGCCGAAGAGCCAAGGCATTCAAGCAATCCTGCCATCCGTTGACGAATTCCGTCCGGTGCATAATCTAAGTAGTCTGGAAGAACTTATCGGCGCGCTTAACCGCCCCGGCGGACCACGCAAGCAAGGAGTACAGGAATGGCTGACGGAAATGTAGCGACCGGCCTCTCGCTGGACGACGATGTACTGAATGAAGCTGCCAAATGGCGCAAGGAAGGACGAAACGTCGCCCTCGCCACCGTGGTATCCACCTGGGGGTCCTCCCCCCGCCCTACCGGCAGTCACCTGGCCGTCGATGAAGACGGCAAACTCGTCGGCTCGGTCTCCGGCGGCTGTATCGAAGGTGCGGTCGTTTCAGAGGCGATGGAAGTCATGCAGAACGGCAAACCCAAGGTGCTCGAATACGGCGTCACCAATGAACTTGCCTGGGAGATCGGCCTCGCCTGCGGTGGAACGATCCAGGTTTTTGTCGAGAAAGTCGAATGAAACAGGAAATCCTCTCCCGCCTGCTTGAAAACCAGGCTTCCAAACGCGCATTCGCGCTGGTCACGGATATGGAGTCCGGTGATCAGACGCTGGTCTACCCGGACAGTGCCGACGGCGCAGACGGCGGCAATGCGGAAATACTGTCTGCGGCCCGTCAGGCGATCCAGGATGACCGCAGCAAGGTTCATGAATTGAGCGGACGCCGCATATTTGTCGAAACCTTCAATCCGCCGCTGCGCATGCTGATCGTCGGCGCGGTGCATATCGCCCAGCCTTTGTCACGGATGGCCTCCGTTGCAGGATACGATGTCACCGTCATAGACCCCCGGGGGTCCTTCAACACCGAAGAACGCTTCCCCGGTATCTCATTGAATGCGGAATGGCCCGATGATGGTATGCGCGCCCTCGACCCTGATCGTCGTACCGCGGTCGTCACCCTGACGCATGATCCCAAGCTTGATGATCCGGGTCTTGAGGTCGCACTGAAATCCGACGCGTTCTACATCGGCTCTCTGGGCAGTCGGAAAACCCATGCCGGCCGGGTTGAACGCCTGACCGCCGCCGGGTTCACGGAAGCAGAAATCAGCCGGATTCACGCGCCGGTGGGACTCAATATCGGCTCGATCTCGCCAGCCGAGATCGCGGTATCGATCCTTGCCCAGATCACAGAAGTACTCCACCGCAAGATAGAGGCGCGGGAAGCGGCGTGACGCCGCCGCGGCCGGCAAACGCATCATGAAATTCGGGGAAGTCACGCTCGACGCTGCCGCAGGGACAATCCTCGCGCATTCCGTGCGCGTGACGGACGGCGTACTGCGTAAAGGCCGCCGCCTGAACGAAGAAGACGTCACCCGTATGCGCCAGGCCGGGTTGAACGCTGTTACCGTCGCAGAGCTCGAAGACGGTGATCTCGACGAGAACGCAGCCGCCCTCCGGCTCGCGGAAGCTCTTGATGCCCCGGGACTGTCAGCGTCAGGCGGCCGGACAGGGCGGGCGAATTTACGGGCAGACAGCGCCGGTGTCGCGCTGATCGATGTAGAGACCATCCACCGGATGAATGCCGTTGACGAAGCCCTCACGATCTCCACCGTTCGTCCCTTCGATGCTGTCGCTGCCGGACAGGTAACCGCAACCGTAAAACTGATCACCTTCGGTCTTCCTGCGAGCACCGTCGACGCCTGCGTCGCCATCGCCCGGGCCGAGAACCCGCCCGTTCGCGTTGCGCCTTACGACACCTCGCTCAAGATCGGCCTGGTTCAGACGGTCCTTCCCGGGCTAAAAGAAAGCATCATCGCAAAAGCGACCTCTGCGACTGCAGCCAGACTGGCGGACATGGGCCTTGCAATAGATACCGAGCGTCATTGCGCGCACTCGACCGCCGGCGTCACCGAAGCACTCGCCGAAATGACAACAGCAAAATGCGATATCGTCCTCGTACTGGGTGCATCTGCCATCGTCGACCGACGCGATATCGTTCCCGCCGCCATCACGGCCGCCGGTGGCCAGATAGACCACCTTGGCCTGCCGGTGGATCCCGGCAACCTCATGCTGTTCGCCAGACTCGGCGATATGCGCGTTCTGGGCATTCCCGGCTCCGCGCGTTCTCCCCGCCTTCACGGCTTCGACTGGGTACTTCAACGGCTGGTGGCACGCCTTGCCGTGACCCCAGAAGACCTTACCCGTATGGGCGTCGGCGGATTACTCAAGGAAATGCCCAGCAGGCCGATGTCGCGCGAGGATGAAGATATGGCCCTCGACATCCCTGAAGACGCCCAATCCGTCGGGGGATTGCTGCTGGCAGCAGGTCAATCCCGCCGGATGGGCAAGGCAAACAAGATGCTGGTGGAGATCGACGGAATACCGATGGTGGTCCACGCCGCCCGCGCTCTGATCGCCAGCGGTGCGAACCCGGTCGTTGTGGTGCTGGGCCATGAACCCGCCGCTGTTGAAGCCGCACTTGAAGGGCTGCCGGTAACGATAGCCCGCAATCCCGACTATACGGGCGGCCTGAGTACGTCTCTGCAAGCCGGCATCGCCGCCCTGCCCGATCATTGTACAGGTGCTGTGATCGCCCTTGGCGATATGCCGGGCGTTACGCCAGCGGATATCGACAGCCTGATAGAAGCTTTCGATCCCGCCGCGGGACATACGATCTGTGTACCGACACATCACGGCAAGCGCGGCAACCCGGTTCTCTGGGGGCAACGCTACTTCGCGGAAATGTCTGGGGTTTCCGGCGATGTCGGTGCGCGCCACCTTATCGGCGAAAATGCTGACCAGGTTGTCGAAGTCGCGCGCGACAACCCCGGCGTCCTGATCGACCTGGACACACCCGAGGCCGTCGCCGCCCATCTTCGCGGCTAGACAAAAAAGGCCGCTGCGTTCCTACATGGAACCAGCGGCCAGTTCTGGTGCGCCTCTTAAGTCTTTATCAGTTAGGAGCATTCCGGGGGCGAAGCGAATGATCCGTCAGTGAGTCTCGTTCAGGAGTGCGCCGATCATCGCATTCTCTGTCGCAATGACCTTCAGGTTTGCCGTGTAGGCGTGTTCTGCCTGGGTCAGATTTACCGCTTCCCGGACGTAATCAACATTTGGTCGCGCCACCATGCCATCATCATCAGCGAGGCGGTTTCCCGGGTCATACGACTTCACATGAGGTGGCTCGACGGACACAAATTCAGCCCGCGTGCCACCACCGCGATCTGATGACTGATCTACCCGTACCGGTTCGTAAACCGGTGGATCGCGACGCTCGGGGCGCGCGCCGCCGGAGTCGGTGCGAGCATCTTCCGTCCGGATCGTATTACGCGAGTTCGCCAGATTTGAAGCACTGGCTTCAACCCGTTTTGCAGCAGCATCCATGCCGCTGAGTGCTGTACTTATTGCGCCAACCATATTTTCACCTCTTTTATTCTTTCGCATACTCCCACTATTTTACTTACACATTTTTAATATTTGATATTTATTTATTTTTTTATTTACTCTAATTTCTATTTAATCATACTTATATTATATATTACATTGAATAAAATTTTCAGGATTTGCATTTTTACCTGAATGCAAGAAACACCCCACGCGCCCCCTTAACCAATTGAAA
>ENA-UOXV01007341-UOXV01007341.1-marine-metagenome-genome-assembly--contig:-NODE-7341-length-11179-cov-7.122798_pt1 | contig 11179 bp, 10 predicted proteins | sample MGYA00238165_ERZ766961 | MGnify/ENA primary metagenome ERZ766961 (study PRJEB28924, sample SAMN03173240) | marine metagenome | biome: Marine; feature: Water; material: Subsurface seawater | place: North... | reverse complement strand
ATGGTCAATATTTTGGACTTAAAGTCCAAGGGGATTCAATGATTGAAGCTGGTATTAACGAAGGTGATACAGTTATTATTAAAAGATCTGACACGGCAGATAATGGTAAAATTGTTGTAGCTTTAATAGATGAACACGAAGCCATGCTAAAAAGAATTAGAAGAAAAGGCAAAACAGTTGCTCTTGAAAGTGCAAATAGAAACTATGAAACTAAAATATTTGGACCTGATAGAGTAAAAGTCCAAGGTGTTCTAGTATCTTTATATAGAAACTTCTAAGAAAATAGTTTAAAAATCATACATGTCTAATGTTGCAACAAGATTTGCTCCCTCTCCCACTGGGTCTCTTCATATTGGTGGTGTAAGAACTGCCTTATTTTGCTGGCTCTATTCAAAAAATAAAAAAGGAACGTTTCATCTAAGGATTGAAGACACAGACAAGGAAAGATCTAAAGATGAGCATAAAGTTCAAATTATCAAATCTTTAAAATGGATCGGCATAGAACATGATGGGGAACTGTATATTCAATCAAAAAAGATGAATGATCACATAAACGTCGCTAATGAGTTACTTAAAAATGGTCATGCTTATAAATGCTACTGTTCTACAGAAGAAATAGAAGATCAAAAGAAAAGAGCTAGACAAAAAAAACTTCCTTATACATACAATAGAAAATGTAGGGAATTGAGTCAAGGTAATGCTCCAAAAGATATTAAACCAGTTATAAGATTTAAAAGTAAAATTGAAGGTTCATCCATACTAAAGGACTTAGTACAGGGAGATGTTGTGGTAGACAATATCACTATAGAAGATTTTATTATTCTAAGGAATGATGGAACTCCAACATATAATTTATCAGCTACTGTTGATGATCATCAAATGCATATGACACACATCATAAGAGGTGATGATCATAAAATAAATACTTTTAAACAAGTTCAAATATATTTATCAATGAAATGGGAATTACCCTCGTTTGCCCACATACCCTTAATTCACACTTTAGAAGGTAAGAAATTATCTAAAAGAGATAATGCTTCAACGCTGGATGACTATTCTAAAATAGGAATAATGCCAGACGCCTTAAGGAATTATTTATTGAGACTTGGTTGGTCTTATAAAGACAAAGAAATTTTTACATTAGAGGAAAGTATTGAATATTTCAACCTAGAAGGAATAGGCAAATCACCTTCAAAACTAGATATAAGCCGTATATTGTCAATGAATGAACACTATATAAAGAATATCAGTGAAGATGAACTATACAAACACCTTGAACAATACTGCGAACTTTACAAAGAGAAAATTTTCCCTGGGAAAGAAGACAAAATTAAACCATCTTTAACTTTTTTAAAAAATAAAGCCAAAACCCTAGAGGATATATATAACAACTCTAAGTATATTATATTTGATGAGGTTAGTCTTAATCAAGAAGATTTAAAACTTATTGATGATAAAGCAAAAAAAATATTAGCAGATTTTCAAAATGCAATTAAAATATTAGAAAACTTTAATAAGGAAACACTTGAACCGATTATTAACAAGCTTATCAAATCTCACGAAACAAACTTTAAAGGTATTGGACAACCTCTTAGAATTATGTTGACTGGTTCAAAATTTGGACCTGGAGTTTATGATATAATTGTGTCTTTAGGAAAAACAGAGACACTTAAAAGATTAGGGAATAAGATACTTAGCTAATATTAAAGATGCTTCGTTGCTAGATGATGTTTTAGATCTAATCTGTTCAATAGTTTTTTTACAAGCTTCAATTTGTTTTTGCATAATGTCTGGGTTTTTTAATAAATAAACTACAGAATTATAAATTTCATTTGCATTACATTCACCTTGTAACAGTTCTGGTATAATTTCTTTTCTATTAATTATATTTATTATATTGGCAAATTTAACTTTAACTAAAGATTTCATAATAAAAAAATTAATTATGTTAATTTTATAAATAATAATCGATGGAATTTCTAAATTACAAATTTCTAATGATACAGTTCCTGATTTAGATACAGCAAAAATTGAATTAGACAGCACTTTAGACTTAATATTATTATCTGAAATTACTTGAGTATTTTTTAAATTTATTTTTTTTAAATAATTAACAATAAAATTTTTATTTTCATCTGTAGCATGAAATACAAAGCTATAATCATTAAATTTTTTATTCATCAAATTAATAAAATCACATAAAATTGGCAAGAGAATAGTCGTTTCTGAACTCCTGCTTCCAGGAAAAATAGATATAATCTTTTTATCATTAGATACTAAAGATGATAGATCAATCTTAGATTTCTTATTTTTCTCAAGCAATGGATGTCCTACAAAAGTGTTAAGCATATTTTCTTTATCGAAATATTTTTTTTCAAAGTTAAACAATATAAGAATATGATCGATAAATTTTTTAACTTTTTTAACTCTATCTTCGCGCCATATCCATACTTGTGGAGCCACATAATGAACAGTTTTAATATTATTATTAATTTTCTTAACTCTTTCAGCAACCCTGAGAGTAAAGTCAGGACTATCAACAGTGAATAATATGTCAGGATTAAACTTAATAATCTCATGAACAGTTTTGTTAATTCTATTTCTTATTTTAAGGAAATTAAATAAAACACTAGTAAAACCTAGGTAAGTAATCTCTTTAAGGTCAAAGATTGATCTAACACCCAAAGAGTGTAAGTGCGTCCCACCCACACATAAGAATTCTATATTAGGATTGTTTTTTTTTAACTTAGATATAACTGTTGACGCTAATTTGTCACCTGAGGGTTCACCAGTTACTATAAATATTTTTTTCATTTAACCATAATAAAAATCTTATTTTTATTGGCAAAATTTATGCTTTCATTTTTGTCCATAAAAATATTTTGTTTTGACTTTAACACAATTCCTTTAATGCGTGATTTTTTACAATCTTTTAAAGTATCCAAACCTATTGTTGGTAAATCTATTCTGAGATCTTGCTTTTTTTTTGGAAACTTAATTAATATACCTTGTGGATTATTCAATTTTTTCACAATTTTAAGCATCTTTTTTGTTCCAAGAACTCCTTCTTTGGCAATAATGCTAGAATCTTTAATTATTAACCCCTGTGTATGATTGTAAGGGTTTATTTTTCCCAATGATTTAATCCCTTTGTTAATTGAAACAAGGTCTACTTTATTAGGTTTTAATTTTGAATAAACACCTTTCAACAAAGTTAGCTCAGGATTATAAGTGTTAGATTTAACAACTTTAATTTTTTCTTTTGCCAGAATATTAATCACAACTTTTAGAATAGCTGCATCACCGAGTTTTGCCGCTTTTATTATTTTTGGGAAATAATAAAAGCCCTTAAAATCTAATTTTAAATTAGAAAATTTAGGTTTATTAATCTTTCCTGCAAATAAAACTTTATTACATTTTTTATCCTTAAGTAATTTAAAAATTTTACCAAACTGTCCAATACTAATTGAATGAGAATTGGGGTTTTTTTTATAAATTTTATTATTAGATAAATCAATAATCAGATATTTAATCTTTCTCTTTTTAATTTTTTTCAGTATTTGGTTTGGAAATTCTGTGTCTCCAAAAAACAAACCTAACATTCTTGTACGCTATAGGGTGTGCAAATTGGTCTTTTTTTATCTTTATTAATAAATTCTAAAACATCTTTTACTAAAGAGTTGTCTTTATATTTTTTATTTAAATTACTTAAATTTTCATTTAAATTTTTTGTTTTAAAGATTTCTTTATAAGCTTCGGTAAGACCAATGATATCCTTATTTTGAACTTTACCCCTTCTTAGTCCTATAATATTTATACCATTTAAAAAATTTCGATTTCCTGTTGATACTCCATAAGGTATCACATCTCTTGAAACACCTGTCATTCCACCAATCATTGCCATTTTACCAATTCTGACAAACTGTTGGACTCCACATTTGGCCCCTATTATGGCTAAATCATCTATTATAGCATGACCAGCAATTGCTGAGTTATTAGCCATAACGATGTTATTACCAATAATACAATCATGCGCCAGATGAGCGCCAATCATAATTAGGTTATTGTTGCCTATTTTTGTTATTGCTCCACCCTGAATTGTTCCAGTGTTAATTGTCACATGCTCTCTTATAGTATTCCCATTACCTATTATGAGTGATGTTTTTTCACCTTTGTATTTTAGGTCTTGCGGATCACTACCTATTGACGACATTGAATAAAATATATTATTTTTACCTATTTTAGTATGACCAGTAATATTAACATGCGATTGAATTATAACACCGTCATCAATTTCAACATCGGGTCCTATGATAGAGTATGGACCAATCTCTACAGTAGATGAAATTTTTGCCTTTGGGTTAACAATTACAGTCTTGTGTATCATTTACATATTATCTTTGATAAAATTTTTTAAATCTTTCGCTGGATATCCCATAACTCTTGAGTTATCTTGAATATCTTTAATTACACCACTACCTCCAGCAATTTGAACATTACTGCCTATTTTTAAATGTCCTGAGATCCCAGCTTGGCCTCCAATCATAACATTATTACCTAATTTAGAGCTTCCAGCAAAACCAACTTGTCCAGCAATAATACAATTATCTCCAATTATATTATTATGTGCTATGTGAATTTGATTATCTAAGTATGTATTTTTTCCAATTACTGTATTTGACATAGAACCTCTATCAATTGTAGAGCAACAGCCAATTTCAGAATTATCATTAATAACTACCATTCCAATATGTGGATATCTAAAATTTTTTTCTTTTTTAGGAAAGAAGCCAAATCCCTTCTTGCCAATAACACAACTATCTAAAATACGTACATCATTTTTTAAAATTGTATTTCTAATTATTACGTTTGATCCAATAGAGCAATTATTACCAATTACTACATTGCTTTCTATAATTGTATTATGACCAATTAAACAATTTTTTCCAATTTTAACATTTTTTCCAATTAAAACATTTTTCCCAAATTTGACTTTATTTTTATAAGAAGTTTTTTTTATCTCTTTAACGTTAAAATCAAAATCGTCATTAACTGAATTAGGATAAAATATTTTAGTAATCATGGCTGTATTAATCAAAACATTATCAACGATAATTTTATTACAGTTATTTGGTAAGATTTTAGAAAGGCTGCTTGTAGTTATGCAGAATGAAGCCTTAGTTTTGGAGGCAATATGTTCATATTTTTTTGAATGAAAAAAAGTAATCTCATTATTTTTGGCTGTAGTTAAATCTTTTATATCTGTAACTTTGAGTTTTTTAAGATTTTTTTTATTACTTATTTTTGATAGTGCTAAAAGTCTATCTATCTTAAAAGGACCGTTATTTTTAAAAAATGGATTAATCATTGATAAAAACTTCTATCAAAAAAATTATTAATTACTTATCAAGAATTATTACAAATTATTTTCTATCTACGACCGTTGCAGACCATTGAGCATCAGCCATCTTTTTTCCCTCAACAAAAGCTTCACCTTTATACTTCCATACTCTTCCATGAGACCTTGTTGCTTCTATATTAAGTTCTAGTGTACAATCTGGAATAACTGGGTTTCTAAATCTAGCTTTTTCAATTCCCATTAAAAACACTAGTTTATTTTCGTATTCTTTTTTATCTATTCCAGCAGCTGTAAGGGCAGCTGCGGCTTGACCAAAAGCTTCGACTATTAAAACCCCAGGCATAACAGGATTACCAGGAAAATGCCCTTGTACAAAAAAACTATCTTTTCTAACATTCACAATGGCTGTAGCAGAAAAAAGTTTTTTTATGTTCACTAATTCGTTCAAAAGAAGCATGGGCTCTCTGTGGGGTAATAAATCTATTATTTCTTGTTTATTTAGTTTTGTTTTCATTAGTTTAATTTAATTTTTTTATTTTTAGATTGAGTAGTTTTATAATTTCATTCGTAATATTTAAATCTGCTTTTCCCATAATAATATTTTTTTGATCAATAATGAATGTTAATTCATTTTTTTTAGAATATTCAGATAACACTATATTCAATTCATCTAAAATTTTTTTCATACCTATGTTTCTCTTGGTTTTTAAAAGTTCTATTTTCTTTTTGCCATTTTTTTTAAAATTTTCGAATTCTTCATTTAAAATAACAACATTTTTATTATATTCCTCTTTAGATAAAATGTCTTTTTGTGAACTAATTTTTTTTTTTTTTTCAGATAACTTTTTTTTTGTTTCATCAAAATATTTTTTATTATCATTATCTAATTTACTTAATTGTTGAATCATGGATTTTCCTAAAGAAGACTCCTTTATTATCTTATCTATGTCCACAAAGGCAATTTTAACTTCTGATTTGCTTACTGATGATAAAAATATAAAAAAAATAGTAATAAAAATTAATTTTAAATGATTAATATTATTCATTAAAAAGTGGTTCCTAAATTAAATCTAAAACTCTCAGTTACGTCATTATCATCTTTTGTAATTGGGTATGTAAGTGAAAAACTTAATGGTCCCATTGGTGTTATTATATCTAAAGCCACTCCTGTTGATGACCTAACAGTGTTTCCCTGATCCACAGTTTTAGAATAATCCACGTGCCAAACATTTGCTACATCGAAGAACAATGAGAAATCCACTTTATCAAGTGTCGGAAATAAAAATGGTAGGTTTAAAGCGGCATTAAGTGATCCCATAAAATTGCCTCCAACATAATCATTTCCATCTTTAGGGCCAACTTTACCTGACTTAAATCCTCTTAGTTTACTTTGTGGTAAGAACATTCTTTTAGACACTCTAACATCTGTATTTGATTTTAAAGAGGTTATTGATCTTGTAAACAATCCAACGGATAATACAGTGTCATCCATAATTTCTTTATACCCCGTTACCTGGTAACCATTAATGATTGCAGCACCATCAGATATTAGTGGAATTTCTTGTATAAAAGCACTCAACAAGCCACTAGAGGGCCTGAACGAAGAATTACGATTGTCGTAACTAATAGAATAATTTAATAAAGTGTCAAAATAGGTGCCCTCTTGTTTTTTATAATTTGCTGAAGCATTCGCTGTTGTTGTTAATTCTTCGTATGATATTGAAATTTCTGGAAACAAGTAAAGATTTGAAAATTGCTCAAATCCAGTACCTAGTGCAACTTTATTTAATGAACTTTTGTAACCATAATCTTTTTCTCTGTCTGTGCTAGTGCTTTCTATTGATGATGTTACAGCTCTATCGCTATATGCAAAATTAGGATTTGTATATGAAAACTTACCCCTAATAGAATCTTCTGTTAATGATAGATTTGTATCTAATTTTATACCGTTACCATTAAAATTATTTTCCCTGATACCAATAGCAAAGGAAGAACCATTAGATCCATAACCAGCACCAGCAGAAATTTCTCCTGTTGGTTGATCTTCAACACTTATATCAATAATCTTTAGTCCTTTGGAACTACCATCTTTAATCTTTGAATTCACGTTTTTAAAAATTCTTGTACTTTTGAGATTGTTAATTGTTTTATTATGAAGCATCTTATTAAATGGGTCTCCTTCATCCACCACAACTTGCTGCCTAATAAATCCTTCATTTGTTATGTTGTTACCAAAAATATTTACACGCTCAACATAAAATTTATCACCTTCTTTAACGTTAAAAGTAAAATTAATTTTATTATCATCTTCAATTATTTCGTTAACTCCGATATCTATAAATTCATAGTTTTTAATTGCTGCAATCTTATCAATTTCATTTAAAATAAAATCAATACTCCTATAAGAATATATTGTGCTTTCTAAACTTTTAAAAATTTTTTGCAGTGCTTTAAAATCTTTAATATCATAATCGTCAGGTATATTAATTTTAAATGTGTTAAATAAAAATTTATTACCTGAGTCAATTTTAAAAGTTAGAGAAAAGTCTTTTCCATCTAATATTTGAGTGTAAACATCTTCAATGTTTACGTTGTAATAACCTTTATTTAAATAAAAGTTTTTTAATAATCTTTTATCAAGATTAGTGCGTTCTTTGGATAAATATTTTTCTTTAGATAAAAGTTTCCAAAATTTCTCTTCTTCAGAATCTATAATTTTTAGCAACTTGCTGCTTTTAAACTTTTTATCACCAATGAACTTAATTTCCTTAATTAATGCTTTTTCACCCATTGTTACGTCATAAATTAAATTGATTGTATTATTGGGGTTTGTTGTTGTTTGAACATCCACTTTTGAAAAATAATAACCTAGTTTTCTTAAAATATTTGAAATTGTAACCAAATCTTTTTGAAGGATGAATTTATTAAAAGGGTTTTTTTCTTTAAGTAAAGATTGTTCTTTTAATAATTTAACAAATTTTTTTGCTTTAATGCCATTATATTCAATATTTAAAATAATAGGATATTCTTTAACGTTAATATTAAGTATTTCATTTTCAATACTAGCAGAAACATCTTCAAAAAAATTTGTATCATACAAAATTTTTACTGCATCATTTAAATTTTCATTTGTTAAATCTACATTTTTTTGGAGCTTGGAAAAATTTATAATAGTTTGTCTGGAAACTCGGTCGTTACCCGTAATATTAAATTCTAAAAAAATTTCTGCTTTAACGTAGCCTGTTAATAGAAATAAAATTGTAAAAATATTTAATAATTTTTTAAACATATGAAAACCTTATATACACAAATTATTTGTTTTTACACGTACATATTCATAAACATACTTAATTTCTTCAATATTTTTAGGCTTTTTTAACTTATATTTTTGAAGTTCTTTATCATTAATGATTTTAAAAAAAAATTTAGTAATGTCTAAAAATTTTATTTTTTTATTCAAAAAATTTTTTACTAAACAGTCATTGACACTAACAATAATTGTTTCAAACAAAGAGTCTCTCTCTGGAAGAGATTTAATTAACTTTACTATTGGAAACTTCATAAGATTAACTTTTTGAAAATCTAAGTTATTTAAAATTTTGAAATCAATTTTTTTAGATTCAATTTTTTTTTCAAAAGATGGATAAAGTGAGTTAAAAATAGGGATTTTCATATCAGTTTCATGTACAAGAATTTTTAGTAAACCATTTGAAAATTTTACCATGGCATGGACATATGATTTTGAATGTATGAGGATATCAAGTTGACTATATTTCAAATTAAATATTTTTTTTGCTTCAATAATTTCAAAAACTTTATTCATCATGGTTGCAGAATCTATTGATATTTTTTTTCCCATTGACCAGCTCGGATGCTTCAACGCTTGCTCTAGTGTTATTAGTTTAAAATCTCTAATAGGAAGGTCTTTAAATGGACCACCAGAAGCTGTTATAAAAACTTTTTCTATGTAATTACTTTTTAAACCATTCATTAATGACCATATTGAAAAATGCTCAGAATCCACAGGTACAAATTTAGACTTAAATTTTTTTAAGTTCTTTTTAATCAATTCCCATCCACATATAATTGACTCTTTGTTTGCAATAGCAATTTTTTTTGAATATTTAATTATGTCTAGAGTTGGGCTTAAACCTTCAAATCCAGAAATTGAACACATCGTATAATCAATTTTTTTTTTATTAAATATGTTATTGAAACAGTTAAATTTATTATAAATATTAATTTTCTTATCTTTTAAAATTTTTTTTACATGTAAAAAAGTTTTAGGATCAGTTATAATTATATTTTTAACATTAAATAAACTTACTTGTTTCAATAATTCTATATAATTTGTGTTGGAGGTAAGTAAGATTATTTCATATTTTTTCTTATCTTTTTTAATAATGTTAATTAATGTTTTTCCAATCGAACCTGTTGATCCTAAAATTGCAATTTTTTTTTTCATTCTAAAAAGAAGATAGTGTTAAAAAGCCGACAGGTATTGAAAAAATAATTCCATCTATTCTATCAAGAACACCCCCATGCCCAGGTAATAAATTACTTGTATTTTTTACTTTTGCTTTACGTTTTAAATATGAGATAAATAAATCGCCTATTTGTGAGAACATTGATATGATAATGGTAATAAAAATCATTAAATAAAAACTTATACCAGGTATGCTCTGAATAAAAAAAGGTATTAGAGATAATGAAAAAATGAAGGAGCCTATTGATCCTGAGATAGTTTTTTTAGGGCTAATCCTTGTTAGTTTTCGACCTTTAAAAGTTCTGCCAATAACTAGTCCACCTATATCTGTCATAACAGAGACTAAAATTGAATAAATTATAAATATTTCAAATTCTGGATTACTTAATTTTGACATTAAAATTATGTAAATTAAAGTTGATAGATATAAAAGTGATGTAGTTTTTAAAATAAACCTTATAATTTTATTATTCCTATTTTTTCTTTTGTAAATTTTGCTTATTAATGCATAAAATTCTATCCATGAAATTATACAAATTATTATTAAGGAAATTATTAAAATATATGTGTAAGAAAACATTAAGAAAAGTAAACACAATAAAAAAAATGAAGTTTTTATTCTTTTTTGCAACTCACTGCTCATTAAATGCTACCAAAATTTCTTTGCAATAATTTAAATTTATTTAATATTTTTAAATAATCATTTCTTTTAAAATCTGGCCATAATTTTTTTTCAAAAAATATTTCTGTATAAGCTGATTGCCACAATAAAAAATTGCTTAATCTTTTTGTATTACCAGTTCTAATCATTATATCAGGTTCCGGTATTCCCTTTGTGTACAAGTTGTCATTAATATTTTTTACATTAATTTTTTTATGTTTTTTATTAATTATTTTTACCGTATTTATTAACTCTTCTTTAGATCCATAATTTAATGCAAGATTAATTTGTAAATTATTATTATTTTGAGTTTTTCTTTCAGTAGTAGCCAGTATTTTTTGGAGTTTTTTTGTTAATTTTTTTCTGTTCCCTATAACTTTAATTTTTATCTTATTCTTTATAAGGTTATCTAATTTTTTTATCAAAAATTTTTCCAATAAATTAAATAAAAAAAAAATTTCTTTTTTTGGCCTTTTCCAATTTTCTGTGGAAAAGGTATAGAGTGTTAAATGATTAATTTTTTGCTTTATTGTTTCTTTAATAATTTCTTCGATTGTATCAAGACCAGCCCTATGCCCTAAGTTTCTAGAGCCTTTATGTGTAATTCCCCATCTTCCATTTCCATCCATAATGATGGCAACATGTTTAATTGGGTTCATATGGTCATTATTTC
>ENA-UOXV01007340-UOXV01007340.1-marine-metagenome-genome-assembly--contig:-NODE-7340-length-11180-cov-5.128270_pt1 | contig 11180 bp, 12 predicted proteins | sample MGYA00238165_ERZ766961 | MGnify/ENA primary metagenome ERZ766961 (study PRJEB28924, sample SAMN03173240) | marine metagenome | biome: Marine; feature: Water; material: Subsurface seawater | place: North... | reverse complement strand
ACTATAATGAGCCATCCAGTAAAAGAGCGGGCGGTTGTAGATGCTGGACATAAAGCAGCCTCTGTCGATTCGGGTTTGCCACGCGTGGCTGATTTACATGACGTAGCATATGTAGGTGCTTCAGATGAACATGGTTCTTTAACATTGGGAGCAAACGCATCCGAGGTCAAAATAGGAGAAAAGATTCGGCTCATACCTGGACATTGTGACCCAACTGTGAATTTACACGACTGGTATATTGGCATTCGTAATGGAATAGTGGAATCAATTTGGTCTGTAGAAGCCCGCGGAGCCGCATTTTAATTATTGACAAAGTTCATTCGAACACCAGGTTATCGGTGTGGAAAGTGATAGATAATCTTGAGAGGTACCTATGGGGGAGTATGAGCGATCAATTCCTGAAACCACTATTTCAGAAGAACAGGCAAACATAATTGAGGAGTTTAGTTTTTTTGAAGATTGGATGGATAGATACCAGTATTTGATCGATATTGGCAGAAAACTCCCACTGATGCCGGAGGAATACTTGCGAGATGAGTTCAAACTAAAAGGTTGCCAAAGCCAAGTTTGGTTTGTAGGTGAGGCGGTTGGAGAAAGGTTAATTTTTCGAGCTTCAAGTGATGCAGCGATAGTAGCAGGGTTGATAGCAATTCTATTAAGAATTTATTCTAACAGAACACCTGAAGAGATACTGAGTGCGTCGCCAAGTTTTGTAAAGGATCTTGGTCTGGAAGAACATCTGAGTCCAACCAGAAAAAATGGGCTTGGAGCTATGTTGAAGTCAATTATGCAACGAGCAGAACTTGGTTTTAATCAGACCGCATAGGTAACGAACTTTAATGAAAACTGCAATCTCTAACCTATATCAAGACAAGCTGTTAGGTTTAGCAAGCCAGGCAGAAAAATTGGCGCGTCTTGAATGCCCAAACAAGACAGCTACCGTCGTCTCCAAAGCTTGTGGTAGTTCGGTTACGGTTGATCTCCTAGTGATCAATAATAAAATATCTATTGTTGGGCAGAAGGTAGATGCCTGCGCATTAGGGAGTGCGTCATCTGTGATTGCCGCGTCTAATCTTGTTGGCAAAACATATGAGGAAATATATGCTGTCAGAGTTAAATTAGTTAATATGTTGCAGGATAATGGACCACCACCTGAAGGAGAATGGTCAGATTTAGCCTTATTTGAGCCCGCGAAAAATTTAAAAAATAGACACGAATCTATCTTATTAATATTTGATGCGGTATTGCTTGCTCTTAAATAAATATTCTCGAAGATGTTTTGCATAGCGTTAAACTGTCTTAGGTAATATCACTAATCTAATAATCTAGTAATGATATTTGCTGAAGTAGGCGCGTTTAAGTAGGATGCCGGTCATGGATGAAAATGAAAATTATGATCAATTACAGAATGAACCTGTAATTGATATAAGAAATCCAGGACACCGTGCGGCATTATTTAAGCGCATACGCCTAGATCACAGTTTAGAAATCACAGAGGATTATATAGAACTAATATCTGATTTGATTGAGACGACAGGAGAAGCACGTGCCGTGGATCTCGCTTCTAATTTGGGCGTCAGCAAACCGACTGTTAATGCAACTATTCAGAGATTACAGAAAGACGGTTATGTAGATTCTAAGCCGTATCGTTCAATTTTTTTAACCTCAAAAGGAAAGGATCTTGCCGAGTGGTCACGAGCGCGCCATAAAATCGTTTTAGAATTCTTACATTCAGCCGGCGTACCACCAAATGTAGCAGAAGCTGATGCTGAAGGTATTGAGCATCATGTGAGTCAGGCAACTCTCGATGCTTTTGAGACAGCGACCCAGATTTTAAAAGAAGAAAAACTCCTGAGCAAAAATTAATGATCGTTTTTAACTTTGGCCAAAAATAAGAATGGGCAAATTGCAAAAGCGGTCATGCAGAACGCGTAAAAAGCGTTTAAATACCCGATCATTATAGCTTGTCTTTCAATTTCTCCGCTTAAAGTCACAAGCCTTTGAACCCCGTCAATGGACCAGGTTGCAAAAAGTGAGTCTTGAAAAGTAAACGCTTCATTTAAGGGATTAACATTTTGAGACAAAGTTGAGTAATTCATACTTCCAGTGCGGATCATGATAGCAATAGTGATTGATATAAAGACACTACTGCCAAAGTTTCTAACTAAATGAAAAATAGCGGCCCCTTCTGCCGTTTCGGTTTCATCTAATTGGCTAAAGGTTATAATTGTAAGAGGGACCCATATCATCCCTACACCTAAACCTTGAAGCCATGATGTCCACAAGACATCAAATATTGTTAGATTAATACTAAATTGTGCCATATACCATCCAGAAATTCCTTGAAGAAAGAACCCAGTAAACATGGTGTAACGTGGATCAATCCTACTGCCCCCGAGAAACATAAACGTGAATCCCAGTAACGTTCCAGTACCTCTTATACCCAATATTTCTCCAACAATAGAATCTGGGTATCCGTGTAAAGTTTGAAGTAGTGCTGGAAGTAATGTGATAGGTGTAAAATTTAACATCCCAAAAATAAATGCAAAAATCAAACCTAGTAGGTAATTTCGCTTTAGTAATAACTTTGGATTGAGAAATGGCTTTTCTGATGTCAACGAATGGGTAACAAAAATATAGAATCCAATTACAGCTATTATGGCACAACTCATTATGATCCAATTATCAAACCAATCCAGACGCTCCCCACGATCGAGCATAAATTGAAATGCCGCCACTGCCAAAGCTAGGGATAAGAATCCTGTCCAATCGAGATGCAGTTTCGAATAATAGCCCTTTTGTCGTATAAAAAGTGATACTCCAATTAATGAAGCGACACCGCAAGGGACCATCATAAAGAATACCCACCTCCAACTATATGTTTCGCTAAGATATCCTCCTATTGTTGGCGCAAGTATTGGGCCGAGAACAACGCCCATACCGAATATCGCATTTGCAGATCCAATTTTTTCTTTTGGGTAAGCGTCTACGATGATGGCTTGAGATAGAGGCGGCAATGGCGCACCACACGCACCTTGCATTATTCTGTAAAGCACTAGCTCCTCTAGTGAAGAGGCCGTGCCGCAAAGAAAGGAAGAAATAGTGAAACCGAGGACTGACCACATTAGAACATTTCGGCGCCCAAACCGAGCTGTTAACCAGCCTGTCATTGGCGTGCCGACTGCTGTTGCTATAATACTAAACGTTACTATAAGTGCGACTTCATCAGTTGTCGCAGAGAGTGCGCCTTTAATTTGAGGAAGTGATACATTGGCAATAGTAACGGACATTGCATATAGCATTGTTACTAATGTAAGGGTAATTAAAATAGCAGCCCTTTCGAGGGCTGTATTTTTATAAGTTATTAATGATTTCTCTAATGATGACATTGTGCTGGGTTTTATCCAGCTTTTATGAAATTTGAAACTACTAATGTTAAAAATTATCATTTTTATAGAATAAAGAAATAATTGATTACATCAGAGATTGTTAAAAAGTAGTTTATATTAGCTTCATTAGTCTTAATAAAAAGGCTATGAGGTGATTTAAGTAAATATATAGTGGGGCATGGACATTGGACATCAATTTTTTAAATAATGCTTTTAAGGATGCCCTTCCTGAGCAAATCGCAAATCAAAAACAGACTGACCCGGAGTTTGAAGCTGACAATCGACCGATTAGGCGAATGCATTTGAATGAATGTGCTTATCTCCCATCTCCTAAAGTATTTGAAGCAATTAAAGAGCATGCTCCCAGAATTCATAGATATCCTGACTTGCATTGGAATGAAATTACACACGCATTATCTAATTATACGGGGATGGCTCAAAATAGAATTGTAATGGGTAATGGAAGCGACGAGGCCATTGTCGCCGCTGGACGTATCACTCTGGATACAGGGTCCGAAATGCTGGCTTCGATGCCATCTTTTCCAAGTTACTACAAAAATGCAATTGTCAATGGCGCGAAGTTGTTGACTACGGGAATTCAGAAAAATGGTGCGATCGATGTTGACCTAATGTTATCTCGAATTACCAACAAGACAAAGTTAGTATTCGCTGCAACCCCAAATAACCCAACAGGAGGAGTATTAGGGAACGAGGATGTAGAGAAATTAGTTGAAAAGGTTCCGGATACAGCTTTGCTAATTTTGGATGAAGCATATTATGAGTTTACCAAATATAGTGGAGCTGAGAATCAGCTAAATATAATGAAAAAGAGGAAGGGACCATGGGCTGTTTTCAGAACTTTTTCGAAAGCTTACGGACTTGCTGGACTTCGAGTTGGTTATATCCTTTGTGGGTCTGAGGAGGTATATGCTGGCTTCCAACTAGCACGCAGTACCTTCAATGTGAATATTTTGGCTCAAGTGGCAGCATGTGCGGCATTAAAAGACGAAAGACATATGCAGGATATAGTGTCTAAAACTATCGTAGAACGGCAACGTATCTACGATGGTTTAATTAGCCTTGGGTGTAGGCCTTATCCAAGTGAAGCAAATTTCATATCAGCTTTCACTCCATTAATGGCAAAAAAAATAAAAGAAGATCTAGCTAAGGAGCGGATATTAATCAGTCAAGTGAATGCTGTAGGGTTTGAAAAATGTATACGGATCACGGTAGGTAAAAAGGCTGATACTAAAGCTTTTCTATATGAAATGACAAAAATTTTAGCACAGTAATAGTATAACTAAATATAAAATCCCTAAATATTTAGGCTAACAAGAGTTTTATTTCTTCTTGATCGGTCTCAGGCTTAGATTAATTATTGTTTTTAGCTTATCTTTTATTTTTGGAATTCGCATGACATCCGAAATACGGCGATCTAAAAATTCCCATGTCTTAGTGTGATCTTCAGAGTTATCATCCAGCCAATAGAGGGTAGTTGAAGATAGAACAGCAGTTAGAAGCGCACGTTTTGAATAGAAATTAAAATCGACCGCTTTATCTCCAGCCCTTCGCCATATCAGGTCAACTGTATTGTATAGATCTACTGGTGAGGACTTTAGCACAGACCGTCTCAAAGCCTCTTTATGATCAGATAACACTTCTAACCTGACACGAACGGCTTTTGTTATACGATCTCGTATCTTCATTGTTTCAAAATTAAGTTCACTCAGACGGTCAATCATCTTACGATCAGCCCAGTTTGAGAAATGCTTTACCAACTCATTTTCAGGATCAACAAATACTGTATAAATTAATCCTTCTTTTATACCCAAATCAGTAGTTGCGGCTTGGAGTGCTTTTAGGCTCCATCCATCAAAAGTAACATGAGGAAGAGAAGCTTCTAGTAATTTATCTCTTAATATTTGTCGTTCTTTATTAACACTATCCATTATCATTGCCATCTCTGGTAATATCGTTTTTTAAAGTTTGAGTTTCCTGAGCTCCGGCAAATTCATCTATGTAACCCAAACGCGCCAGATCTATCATTCTTTCGGGGTATAAAATTCCATTGAGATGGTCTACCTCATGTTGGACAACGCGCGCATGAAAACCTGTTGCATAGGATTTCACCGGGCTACCTTCCGCGTCGAGCCCAGTATAGTTTATCCGCGTATATCTGGGGACCTCTCCGCGTAATTCTGGTATAGACAGACAACCCTCCCACCCTAATTCTTTCTCCGAGGTTAAAGGGTCAATTTTTGGATTAATTAAAACTTGAATGCCACAGGGTTGATCTCCTTCTACACTTGTCGCCCGACTACTAGGAATTTCAAAGATTATTACGCGAAGGCTAATGCCAATTTGAGGGGCTGCTAACCCGACACCTTTGGCTTCGCGCATAGTTGTTATCATATCGGGTATTATCGAGGTTAATGAGTGAACATCCTCGGGTCTTACAACCTCAGCGTTCATTCTCAGGATTGGGTTACCCATCTTTATTATCGGTCTGATTCCCATACACCTGATATAAGCCTTGTTCATTAAATGGTAAAGTGGCGAAATAAGTAGCTTGGCTTTTTACCGTAATATGTGCTATTTAACGGCTCTGCGATTTCCGGTGCGGAGTAATCGCTTGCAAATATGGTCTAAATAGTTAATGGAGGTGGTTTTCAGTGCAGGTTTCGGTTAGAGATAATAATGTAGATCAGGCTCTCAGAGCATTAAAGAAGAAGATGCAGCGTGAGGGTATTTTTAGAGAAATGAAACTCCGCCGAAATTATGAAAAACCGTCAGAGAGGCGGGTGCGCGAAGAAGCTGAAGCAACACGACGTCATCGGAAACTAATGCGTAAGCGATTGGAACGCGAAGGGTATTAGGAAAAACCTCTGTTTTATCCAATAAATATTGTAGAAGTTAGTAGCTCTTAGATATCGGGTTACTTATTTTGAATTAGTGTTTCGAGTAAGGTTTGATACTATTATAATTACGTAGGCTACAACCTCGGTATTATTTTTTCAACGAAACGTTCCATCTGAAGTTGTTGCGCTTTTGCACTATCCCCTCTGTAGCGAACTATAATACTTGAGAACCCGGCATCTAGTATGCTTTTCAAATCATCTATTATTTGTTGTTCTGAGCCACTGCCTATTTCTCGTTCCCCGAATGGACCTTTCTTGGCTTCGCCAGGGTTTATAAATATTTTGTAAACTAAATCGAGATCGTCAAAGACCCGTCCAGTGCTCTCACAGAGTTGTTTTAGCGTGCTAAGGCGTTCTTTCATGCGAATAGCATCCAATGCAACAGCGAGCCATCCATCTCCATACCTAATAACGCGTCTCAATGCTGGATTAGCGATACCACCAATAAGAATTGGTGGATGAGGCTTTTGAACTGATCCTGGTACAGAGTAGATAGGATCAAACTGATACGTCTCACCTTTGTAGAATACTTCTTTTCCATCGCATAAGCTTTTAAAAATTTCTAAGTATTCATCTGTGACTTTGCCACGTAAAGAGAAATCGGCGGTATTAAGAACTTCAAATTCCTCTTTTAACCATCCAACACCTGCCCCAAGAGTAATACGTCCATCAGAGAATTGATCTATCGTGATTAACATACGGGCTAGCAGTATCGGATTCCTGTAAGGAATTATTAAAACAGCGGTTCCAATGCGAATATTAGTCGTTGATCCCGCTAAAACTGCCATTGTTGCGATTGGTTCTAGTAAAGGATCTTCGATCGGTGCTGGGAACCCACCAGTAGCGCTATACGGGTATTTAGAGTTAAATTCCCTTGGGAATACTATATGGTCTGCAAGCCAAATAGCACTAAATCCCGCTGACTCGGCAAAGGTAGCTAAGTCAATAACAATATTAGGTTTTGCTAATGGACCATATATTCCCAGGTCCAAACCAAATTGATTAGCTGTAGCCATGAATTATAACCCTATGATGCATACTTTCCAGTTAACTGCGGTGTTGGTGTCTCATGACCTGCATTTTTCCTGTCGAGTCTAGTTTCTCGTGCCCAGGTACGTTTTAAATCATCTTGAACAAATATCGAGAGGCGGCCGAGACCTTCTACTTCCAACTCTACTTTGTCTCCATCCTGAAATGAACTTAGCCCTCGGTGGTTCGTTCCTGTTGCTATTAAGTCGCCTGGTTCAAGAGTGTGTATCGAACTTAGCCACGAAATCGCTTTTGGGATTTTATGGGCCATATCGCTTGTATTAAAATCTTGTTTAAGATCTCCATTTATCCAGAGCCTAACGGATAGATTCTGGGGGTCTTGCACTTCATCTGCGGTAACTATGAACGGGCCAATGGGAGCAAAAGTTGCTCGTGATTTAACCTGAAAAAATACATTGCGCTCTGGTGGAAGTCCACGTGCAGACCCATCAATAAAATTTAAATAGCCAAAAATATAGTTCATAGCATCAGATTCAGTTACATGACTGGCTTTTTTACCAATGATTAATCCCAGTTCGGCTTCACCTTCAAAAATAGTAGCAGGAACATCAGGTAAAACCATGGTGTCACCATTACCAATTATTGCGGACGAAGATTTATGAAAGCCATTTATCTTAGGTTTTTCTTTTAATGTACCGTTTTCCATATAATTTACGGCCATACAATCTATATTGCCTGGCTTTGGTAATGGTGGCCTGATCCTTAAAGACCCAAATGGTATAGGGGCCCCCTCTGCTACTGCTGCCTCAAGCTTTGGTCGGTATTTATCGAAGGCTTCTATTAGGCCAATCATAAGGTTTCCAGAATTAGTATGCGGGATATCATCAACAATATTTGAAACATCAACAAGTCCATCACCCTTTACCACACCGAGCTTAAAATCATCAAAATATGCAAGTTTCATATCACTCTCCTTTTAGAGTAATGTATCTAGTTTATTCTATAGTAGCGTTTTCTAATAGGTACTCTACATTAGCATTTCGAGCTATTTCACGGATTAAGTTTCGTAGATTTCGATTGATAGGAATACCATTCTTTTTACGATCTTTCCGGCTAATTTGTTCCGGCTCTCCAGGAACTAAAACAGGTTTTTCTGGATCACTTGGTTTTACCGCTCTAAGTGTCTCTATAACAACTTCAATATCAGCCTCGTAATCCTCTTTGGTTCTAAAGCTCTCAGGGTTGATCGCTTGAAAGTAATGCCCCAAATCGTCCGGTGTATCTGTATTACTATTCTTTACACGTATAGGGGAGAATGAAGCCCCCGACATTGCTCCACTCAAGATATGCGAAAATATTGCAAGCCCATAACCTTTATGGCCTCCCAATGTTTCTCCAATCCCTCCAACTGGGTTTAAGCCCCCCCAATTTTTATTATTAAAAATGTTTATGGCTTCATTTGGGTCCAAAACGGCTCGTCCATCGCCATCATTAACCCAACCTGCGGGTAATTCCAGTTCTCTAAGTTTTCGTACTTTAACTTTATTTACCGCTGCCACTGTAGTGGCAAAGTCTAATACTAATGGGTCGTATTTCCCGGCGGGTGCGGCAAAAGCAAATGGGTTAGTTCCTAAAACAGGTTGCGTTCCTCGAGTGGGCACCATTGAAATTCCGCGAGTTGATGTCGTTACAATTCCGATCAGACCCTGATGTGCAGCTAATTCAGCATAGTATCCAGCGGCACCAAAATGATGCGAATTTGTAACACATACGATCCCAACATCATGACTTTTTGCTTTTTTTATCGCCATTTCCATTGCCTCGACAGACACAGGGTGGCCTAACCCTCTATCTGCATCAAGCAATGCCGTAGTAGTTCGATTACGAATAACTTTTGTTTGGGCTTTAATATTTAACGCACCACGTCTAAATGTCTCCTCATATTGATGGAGCATATTAATCCCATGGGAATCTACACCGCGTAAGTCTGTTTCCACCATGACATAAGAGGCCACGTGGGCTTGTTTTGAAGGCATGCCCCAAGCGGTTAATATAGATATGACTTGTTTGAGCAGAATCTGGGTTGCGTAACGCGGCGGGTTAAGGAGATCTTCATCACTCATATCAAAGTTTCCGATCGCTCATACTTTCTCCACGCACTCATTTGCAACGCGGAGGTATGGCAATGAACTACTACTGGTTTGCCGTCTATGTTGAAAGCCGCTTCGATGTTTTCTGCAACCTCTGTTTCATCTCGTATTGTTATGCCTTCTGCCCCAAACGAACGAGCCCATGCAGCAAAATCAGGGTTAGTTAGCTTAGTTCCCTCCATAAATGGTTTATCAGGGTATCTAACATAAGAATGCATTCCTATTGTTCCATACATTGAATTATCAGCTATTATCATTATCAGGTTAACGTTATATTGAATGGCAGTCGCTATTTCATTACCCATCATTAACGCACCACCATCGCCTATAAAACAGACAATTTGTGTGCCTGGTCGCCGCAAACCAGCCGCCACTGCCATAGGCATACCAGACCCCATAGCGCCAACAACGGACGATAAAAAAAGTTGTTTCTGTCCAAAACTAATATAACGATGAATGAAACTCCCAAAGTTTCCTGCATCAGAGGTGATTGTTGCGTCCTGCTTAAGATATTTATCGACTTCACACACAACGGCAGCAAAATTTACGCCATCACTGGCTACATCCCATTCCTTGGATAATAGCTCCCTATGTTTACTATTTAGCGATTTGACCCATGTTTCTCGTTTATTTACATTCTTGGGGATATCCATGGAAAGTAGCCCTTTTATGACCTCGTGAGGGCTAGCAGGAATTCCTACTTCTGGATGCCATACCCTGCCAATCTCATCGGCATCAGGCCATATATGGATCATAGGAAATTGCGGTTTTGGTGCTTTAGGGAAGGTATATGATTGGCTGACAGTATCTGTCATACGTTCGCCCAAGACCACCAGTAAATCAGTTTCTTTCATTTGATTAATTAACAATGGCGGAACTCTAATGCCCATGTACCCGCCATAATTAGGATGCCATGAATCAAAAAGTTGAGGCCTACGATGTGTGGGACTTATTGGTAATACCCACCGTTCAGATAAGATATTTAGATCTGTTAACACATTTTCATCTACTAATGATTCGGCTAAAAGTGCGCCCCCAACTAATATGAGTGGGCGCTCCGACTCAATTATGATCTCAGCTAGTTTTCTGAGGTCTTCTGTTGTTGGAGAGGATGATAGTTTAGGCGCTGGACTAATCACCGGACTGTTAGTTTCTTCATCGAATAGATCTTCTGGTATGACAATCGCTACTGGTCCCTGCGTACCGCTTTCGGCGAGATGGAACGCTCTGGCAATTGCTTCTGATGCCATGTCTGGTTGGTTCATCTCTATAACTGATTTTGTGATGTCTGCTAAAAGTAGAGAGTAGTTCTGTTCCTGAAGCGCAAGTCGTCCGAAATCAGCTCTCTCTACTTGGCCAATCAGTATAACCAATGGTGTCGCGTCATGATACGCAGTATGGAGTGCCACCAATGCATTTGCTAAACCCGGACCACGGCTAACGAGCACAACACCAGCCCTGTTTCTAAGTCTCCCATCTGCGGTAGCCATGAATGCAGCGCCAGCCTCATGCCGGCATACAATAATACGCATTGTATCTCGCTCAACCAGGGCACTCGTCAACCCTACATAACTCTCCCCTGGCACACAAAAGACTTGATCAATGTTATGCGCTTCGAGACTATCTGCTACAAGTTGAGCTACCGTGTCTGTCATAACCATCACCTTTGAATACCATTTAAATGATTTTACTCGTGGAGTTACAATTTACTGAATTTGTTGTTTGTCCTATAA
>ENA-UOXV01007339-UOXV01007339.1-marine-metagenome-genome-assembly--contig:-NODE-7339-length-11180-cov-8.164494_pt1 | contig 11180 bp, 13 predicted proteins | sample MGYA00238165_ERZ766961 | MGnify/ENA primary metagenome ERZ766961 (study PRJEB28924, sample SAMN03173240) | marine metagenome | biome: Marine; feature: Water; material: Subsurface seawater | place: North... | reverse complement strand
CCATGCTCGAAAAGGGTAATTACCTTACACTTCCTGACTTAATACTAATTGATGGCGGCAAAGGTCAATATTCTTCAGCAAAAGAAGTTTTAGATGAATTTGGATTACATGACCTGCCCATGATAGCCATAGCCAAGGGTAAATTAAGAAATAGTGGTGATGAAACATTTTTTTATAATGGAAAATCATTCAAATTTGAAAAAAATGATCCTACTCTATTTTTTATGCAACGACTTCGTGATGAAGCACATCGATTTGCAATTACTTCACATAGAGCTAAAAGAGCCAAAGGTATTAAAAAATCATTACTAGACCAAATAAGTGGCATTGGGGCTATAAGAAAAAGAGCTCTATTAAACCACTTTGGTTCAGCAAGATCAGTAGAATCTGCAAGTCTTGATGAAATAAAATCTGTTGAAGGTGTTGAGGCAAAAGTTGCGAAAAAGATATATAATTTCTTCCACGAATAAAAATAAAAATGCTTAGAAAAATTCCAAATATTTTAACAGTTGGACGAATAATCATCGTCCCATTCTTTGTTTTAGCTTTTTATCTACCTGGATTTTATGGAGATTTAACAGCATTAATATTATTCGTTGTAGCTTCATTCACTGACTTCTTGGATGGAATGTTGGCAAGGATGCTTGGTGAAGAGTCAAAATTAGGGGAATTATTAGATCCCATTGCAGATAAAATTATAGTTGCTACAGCGCTTATATTATTAGTGATGGATGGCACTATCCGAGACTACGAGGTTATTGCTGCAATTATTATTCTAACTCGAGAAATATTAATTTCAGGTTTAAGAGAATTTCTTGCTAAAGGAAAAATAAAATTACCTGTATCAAACCTTGCAAAATTAAAAACTCTTTTACAGATGATATCTATAGCTCTCTTGTTATCTGGGGATACAGGAAGTAGAATTATTGATTTTCAAGATTACAATGCACAAACAATCGGAATAATTTTATTATGGTTGTCAGCTGCTCTTACTTTATACACAGGTTATGAGTATATACGTAAAGGAATTGATCACGCAATTTCAGAGGATAACAAAGATTAAGCTGCTTTTTTCTTTCTAACTAATGTTTGATAACTTTCATTTAAATCAATTATCATATCACAAACTTTAAATTGATTTTCTCCAATGCAGGATACGGGTGTTACCTCTGCTGCTGTTCCAGTTAAAAAACATCCAACAAAACTAGGAAGTTCTGAGGGATCTATTTTTCTTTCATGTACTTTTATATTTTTTGTCTTTGCAATTTCAATGACTGTTCTTCTAGTAATACCATCTAAAAAAGAGTCTGGTGTAGGAGTGTGTAGTTCATCATTTTTATCTTTAAAAAAAACATTTGCACCTGTTGCTTCTGCAATATTGCCTGCGTGATCAAGCATTAATGAATCTGAGAAACCTTGTTTTTCTGCTTCATGTTTTGATAAAGTGCATATCATATATAAACCTGAAGCTTTTGTGTCCCAAGGAATTGTATTCGGAGCTGGCCTTCTCCAGTTTGATATATTTAATTTAATTCCCTCTATTTTAAGTTTTGGATCAAAATATGATCCCCATTCCCAAGTTGCAATTGCAACATGGATTTTAGTTTGTTGTGCCGATATTGCCATCATTTCACTGCCTCTCCAAATAGTGGGTCTCACATAGCCATTTTCTACATTTTGAACTGAAATAATTTTATTGCTGGCATCATTAATTTCTTTTTCTGTATAAGGAATTGTCATACCCATTCTTTTTGCAGAATAAAAAAGTCTTGTTGTATGTTCTTCCAATTTAAATATAGAACCATCATAAACCCTCTCACCCTCAAAAACACAGCTTGCATAATGAAGTCCATGATTTAATACATGTATTTTAGCATCAGCCCAGTCTACAAGCTCATTATTATACCAAATTTTTCCAGATCTTTTGTCGTAAGGTATCATGTGTGAAATATAAAAATTATTACTGAAAAATATCTTTGTATCTGTAATATGTCAATATAACTTACCTATAATGAAAGAACTTTTATATCTAAAGGATGATCAACTGAAAGATTTAATAGAGAAACTATTTATTGGATATAGGGAAACATTTTCTGACTCAAAAAAAATTCTAGATAAGTACTCAATTGGATTGGCTCATCAGAAAGTTATGCATTTATTGTCCATGTATGAGGGTATTTCTATATCTGAATTACTTAAAAAATTAAAAGTTACAAAGCAAAGTCTAAATAGAGTACTAAAAGATTTGATCAAACTAGAGGTAATTATTTTCAAAAAAGACGATCAAGATACTAGAATAAAACATGTTTTTTTGAATGAAAAAGGAAAGAGTATATTTTATGAGATTTTTGAAATACAGAAAAAGAGAATTTATAGTGCCCTGCTTAAATCAAGCTCAGAAGAAGTAATTAATTTTGATAACGTATTAAAAAAGATAATCAATGGATAATTTTATAGCTCACATATTAGTTGTTGATGATGATAGCGGCATAAGATCATTAGTAAAAAAATATTTGAATGAAAATAACTATTTAGTCACTACAGCAGATAATTCTGAAAGTGCTTATGAAAAAATTAAAATAATTGAGTTTGATTTAATTATATTGGATATAATGATGCCAGGAAAAAGTGGACTTGAATTTATTCATGAAAATAGAAACATTTTAAAGACACCTATAATTTTACTTACAGCAAAAGGTCAACCAAATGAAAGGATTGAAGGATTAGAAATTGGTGCCGATGATTATCTTCCAAAACCTTTTGAACCAAAAGAATTAATTTTACGAATTAAAAATATACTTAATAAAACTAAAAAAATAGATCAAAAAAGAGTTGTAGAATTTGAAAATATTAAAATTGATCTTAACAAACTATTAATTTCTAAAAATGGAAAAGAATTTAAAATAAATAATACAGAAAAAATAATTTTAGAAAAAATGATTAATGATCCAGGCAAAACTTTTTCAAGAGAAAGCATTGGCAAGTTGATTGATATAGACAAAGAAAGATCAATTGATGTAATTATTACAAGAATGAGAAAAAAGATTGAAATAGACCCAAAAAATCCAAAATATCTTCAAACAATTAGAGGAGCCGGATATGTTTTATGGATTAAATAGATTTATTAAAAATATTTTACCTAAAAGATTATTTTATCGTGCTTTACTAATCGTTGCTGTACCAGTAATTGTTTTACAATTAGTTATAACGTTTGTTTTTTTTGATAGCCTATGGATCAAAACCAACAAAGGAATGACGAGAGCACTTGCTAACGAAATAAACACTTTTATAGAAGTTTATAATGATAAAATTATTAATGAAAAAGAAATTACAGATCTCTTTTCTGTTTATCTAGATTTAAATATTGATTATGTGGAGAATAATAATTTTGATTTTAAATATGAGGAAAGATGGTTTAGTCCAATTGATAGAACATTGAGACGAGAATTTAAATCAAGATTTGGATCTGAAAAATTTTGGTTTGATACTACAACTTATAAAGAGTTAATTGATTTGAGAATTAAATATAAATATGGTTATTTTAAATTTTTAGTTCCAAAAGATAGAGTAACGAGTTCTTCAGCTAGAATTTTTGCACTGTGGATTACTGTCCCAGCCTTGATAATGATTTTTATCTCATTAATATTTCTCAAAAATCAAACAAGACCAATTACAAATCTTGCTAAAGCCGCTGAAAGATTTGGCAAAGGAGAAGAAATTGAAGAATTTAAACCATCTGGTGCAGCAGAAATTAGAAAGGCTGGTTACGAATTTGATAAAATGCGAAAAAGAATTGCCAGACATCTAAACCAAAGATCAGAAATGTTATCCGGAATAAGTCATGATTTAAGAACTCCTTTGACTAGGATGAAACTTCAAGTTGCCTTTATTAAAGATAGTGAATTAGCTCATAAACTAACTGAAGATATTAATGAGATGGAAAAAATGTTAAATGAGTATCTTCAATTTACAAGCTCAACTTATTTAGAAAAAGATGAAGAATTTAATCTTACTGATTTGATTAATGAGATAGTCAAAAAATATAACAACGAGAATATCTCTACAAATCTTAATTCTAGAATTTATATAAATGGAAGAAAAAATTTAATCAAAAGATGCATTAATAACCTGGTAGATAATGCAATCAAATATGGTGATAAAGTTCATGTTGATCTCAATAAAAATAACAATAATTTATTCATAAAAATTGAGGACAATGGACCCGGAATACCAGAAAATGAATTTGATAATGTTTTTAAGCCATTTTATAAAATTGATAAAGGTAGAGCTGATTCGAAATCTAGTGTTGGTCTGGGGTTGTCCATAGCCTCTGATATTATCAGATCTCATGGTGGAAATATAAAATTGGAAAAATCCTCTCTTAATGGTCTTGGAGTTAAGATTTTTTTACCTGTTTGATTTTTTTTTTTTGTAATTGATCTATTTTTCTTTCCAAATTTTCGACCCTTTTTAAGAGTATATTAAATTCATCTTTTCCTGTTAATTTCATTCTAAAAACTATTTCATCCCTTTTAGACTTTAAAATAGTCATCAGTTCTGATGCTAAGTCTTTCGAAGAAACCAAGCCTTGCTCAAAAAGCTTTGCAAGTTTGTCAATAACAAATTTTGAGTTTTTCATATATTTATATAATAACTTATTATAATTATAACCTATAATTAAATTTTAAAATGTTCATTAATAATTTTGACCCAGTTGCCATTGAATTCTTTTCAATTGAAATAAGGTGGTATTCTTTGGCATATATATCTGGAATATTATTAGGTTGGTTTTTGGGTAAAAAAATTTTTATATCGAATCTTGGGTTAAAAGAAAAATTTGATGATTACATTACATATGTAATTTTGGGTATCATTATTGGAGGTAGATTGGGATATGTTGTTTTTTATAATCCTTATTATTATTCGAACAACTTAATAGATATATTTAAAATCTGGCAAGGTGGGATGTCTTTTCACGGTGGGCTAATAGGTATTATTATTGTTAGTATTTTTTTTGCAAAAAAAAATAAACAAAACGCACTAAGTTATTTGGATGTTGTTTCTCTTGTAGCACCTATAGGTATATTTTTTGGAAGAATTGCAAATTTTATTAATTCTGAACTATATGGAGCCGAAACAAACGTGCCTTGGTCAGTTAAATTTGCACAAGTAGATAACTTATACCGACATCCATCACAATTATATGAGGCATTCTTTGAAGGAATAATATTATTTTTAATTTTACTCTTTTTTAAAAATAAAGGTTTTGTAAAAATACCAGGTTTAATTTCAGGATTGTTTTTAATTTTTTACTCAATTTTTAGGTTTTCTATAGAGTTTTTTAGAGTACCTGATGAACAATTAGGATATCTATTTTTTAGTCTTACAATGGGACAAATCATGAGTTTTATATTTTTGTTAGTTGGAAGTTATTTAGTTATTACAAAATATAATAATAAAAATGAGTCGTAATTTAACCTTAGATAAATTTATAGATTTGTCTCTTTATAATAAAAATTTTGGTTACTACATGAAAAAAAATTCTTTTGGGAAAGAAGGTGATTTTATAACAGCACCAAATATTTCAATACTTTTTTCTGAAATGATTTCAGTTTGGGTTGTAAGTTTCTGGAAAAGCTTGGGTTCACCAAAAAAAATTAACTTGATTGAACTTGGGGCAGGTAATGGTGAAATGATGAAAGTGCTGATAGATAGTTTACAAAATTTTCCAGTTTTTTTTAAGTCTTGCAATTTCATGATTCATGAAAAAAGTCCATCGTTGACTAAAGTTCAAAAAAAAAAACTGAACAAAAATAAGATTATTTGGATTTCTCAAATTAATAAAATTAAAAAAAATCCTTGTATATTCATTGCAAATGAATTTTTTGATTCAATCCCAATAAAACAATTTAAAAAAAAAAATAATTTTTGGTTTGAAAAGTGTGTAAAATTTGAAAATAAAAACAAAGCTCATTTCTTTGAAAGAAAAATTAACATAAAAAAATTTGAAAAAAAAATAAAATATAAAATTTCTTACAATCAAAATTTTATTGAATATTCTGAATTAGGAGTAAAGTATTTAAAAAACATCTCTAGAATAATCAAAAAAAATACTGGGGGAATATTACTCTTAGATTATGGATATTTTGATAAAAAAATGAAAAATACTTTGCAAGCTGTGTCTGATCACAAATTTTCAAATATATTAAAAAAAATTGGTGATTCTGATATCACTCATAGTATAAATTTTAATCTATTTAAAATGCTCATTAAACAAGTTGGTGGGCTAGAAAATAATTTAACAACACAAAGAAACTTTTTAATTAATATGGGAATAAAACAAAGAGCAGAAGTCATATCAAGAAAACATAATTTTTTAAAGAAAGTTGATATCTACTACAGACTAGAAAGATTAATAAATGATAAGCAAATGGGTAATTTGTTTAAAGTTATGTTTATTAAAAATAAAAAAAATAAATTTAAATTAGGATTTTAAGTTGATTAAATCAAAAAAATTTAATTCAAAAAAAATTAATCATGGTTTTTTTAATAAACTTAAAGGCAAATCTAGAGGAATATATAAAAGTTTAAATTGTGGAATTGGATCTAAAGATAAAAAATCAATTGTAAAAAAAAATTTGAAAATAGTTAAAGACAGAATTGATAAAAATTCAAAAGATATTTTTTTAGTCCACCAAATTCACAGTAATAAATTTGTTTTTATAAATAATAAATTTAAAATGACTAAAAAAAAAGTGAAAGCAGACGCAATAATAACTAATCAAAAAAAACTTCCTATAGCGATATTAACTGCTGATTGTGTTCCACTTTTGTTATTTGATAAAAAGAAAAATATTATTGCAGCTATTCATGCGGGATGGAAAGGAGCCTTTAAAGGAATTGTTCATAAAGTAATTGGTTTTATGATTAAGAAAGGTTGTAAAAGGAATAATATTACTGCCGTAATTGGTCCATGTATCTCACAAAAAAATTACAATGTCAGAGAAGATTTTCATAAAAAATTTATTAAAAGAGACAAAGTAAACAAATCTTTTTTTAAGAAAAGAAAAGATGTAATTTATTTTGATTTACCAAATTATGTAAAATTTCAACTCGAATTAAACAAAATTACAAATATTGATATGATAAATATTGATACATTTGATAAAAAAAATAATTTTTTTAGTGCGAGGCGATCTTTAATTTCAAAACATGATGATTATGGTAGAAATATTTCAATAATTATGATTAATTAAACTTTTCAATGAAATTATTAACTGGAAATAGCAACAAAGTCCTTAGTAAAAATATTGCTAAGTATTTAAAAACAAAACTCATTAATTCAAGTATCAGAAAATTTTCTGATGGTGAAATTTATGTAGAAATAAATGAAAACATTCGAGGAAATAGTATTTTTATTATTCAATCTATATCATCACCCGCTAATGATAATTTGATGGAATTATTACTTTGCATAGATGCTCTTAAAAGATCTTCTGCAAAAAATATAACCACCGTTATCCCATATTTTGGTTATGCAAGACAAGATAGAAAAGTTGTTCCAAGAACATCTATATCAGCTAAATTAGTTTCAAATTTAATTACAAAAGCTGGTGCAGATAGAGTTGTGACTGTTGATTTGCATGCCGGTCAAATTCAAGGTTTTTTTGATATACCTGTGGATAATCTTTTTGCAACACCAATATTTGCAAGACATGCAAGAAAAAAAATTAAAAGTAAAAAAATTATTTGTGTAGCGCCTGATGTAGGTGGAACTGAAAGAGCTAGAGCACTTGGAAAACTACTTAATGTTGGTCTAGCAATAGTTGATAAAAGAAGACCGAAGCCAGGTCAATCAAAAGTTATGAATGTTATAGGAGATGTTAAGGATCAAACTTGTATTATCGTGGATGATATTATTGACTCAGGTGGAACTATAGTTAATGCCGCTAAAGCATTGAAAGAAAGAGGAGCTAAAGAAGTTTATGTTTATATTACCCATGGTGTTTTAAGTGGAGATGCAGTAAAAAAAATAAAAAGCTCTGTAATTAAAAATTTAGTAATTACAGACACAATTGATAATGGTGAAAAAATCAAAAATGTTAAAAATATTGAAGTTTTACCGATTTCAAGCTTAATGGGAGAGGCAATAAAAAGAATTTCTAATTCAACTTCTGTATCAGATTTATTCAAATAATTACCTTGATTATTTATAAACATCGGTTAAAAACCTTTGTTTTATGAATTCTTTAGAAGTTAATATTAGAGATAATTCCACTAAAGGTCAACTTAATGCTATTAGAAGCAATGGTAATGTGCCTGCTATAATTTATGGTGGCAAGGATCAGAATCAAAAAATTTCTATACCAAAAAAACTACTTAAAAATTTGATTGAAAAAGAAAATTTTTTGTCAAGTATTATAACCTTAAACATTAAAGGAAATCCTGTAAATGTTTTGCCTAGAGAAGTAAAGTATCATATTTTAACAGATGAACCTACACATGTAGATTTTTTAAGAGTATTACCAGGTGTAAAAATTAAGATTGAAGTTCCTGTGAATTTTATAAACCACGAAAAATCTCCTGGACTAAAAAGAGGTGGTGTATTAAATATTGTGAGAAGAAAAGTTGAATTGAAATGTCCAAGTGAAAAAATACCTGAAGCTCTAACTTTAGATTTAGATGGTGTAGATATTGGAGAAAGTTTTAAGATTTCATCAGTAAAATTAGATTCTGAGGTGCTACCAACTATTCTAGGAAGAGATTTTGTAATTGCAACACTTGCGGCACCAACGGTAATGAAAGAACCTGAAAAACCAGCCGAGGAGGCTGAAGCTGCAGAAGGAGCTGAAGGAACGGAGGGAGTTGCGGCAGCAGCAGATGGAGACAAACCGGCGGAAGGTGATAAAAAAGAGGGTGATGATAAAAAACCCACAGAAAAAAAACCTGCAGAAGAAAAAAAATAATCAATCTAAATTGAAAATTTAATTCCATTAATTTATGCTTTTATTCGTAGGATTAGGCAATCCAACACTCGACAGTGAAAATAACCGTCATAATGTGGGGTTTAAAATTATCGACTCTATTAATAAAAAATTTGGTCTCTCAAAACAAAAACCAAAATTTAAAGGCCTTTTAACTACTGGGAAAATTGGAGATCAAAAAGTTTATGCAATAAAGCCCTTAACATTTATGAACAATTCAGGTATTTGCATAAGGGAATTAATTGAATATTTTAAAATTGATGCCGAGGACGTAATTGTATTTCACGATGATCTTGATGTGGAATTTGGAAAAATAAAAGCGAAATTTGGAGGATCAAGCGCAGGTCATAACGGAATAGCTTCTATTGATAAGTTTATTGGCAAAGACTATTCAAGAGTAAGAATTGGAATAGGAAAGCCTAAGAATGCTATTGAGATAGGAGATTATGTATTACAAAATTTTGATGAAGATGAGGCTGCTGGAATTGAAAAAATTTCAGGAGATATAAATGATGCAATTTCTATACTTGTTGAAAAAAAATTAGATTTATTTTCTAGCACAGTTAATAATAAATAATGAGTTTTAAGTGTGGAATTGTGGGGTTGCCTAATGTTGGTAAGTCAACTTTATTTAATGCTTTAACTAATTCAAGTAAAGCACAAGCCGCGAACTTTCCATTTTGTACAATTGACCCCAATATTGGTATTGTGCCAGTTCCTGACCAAAGATTAAAAAATTTATCAAAAATATCAAATTCAAAAAAAATTATAAATACGACTATTTCATTTGTGGATATTGCAGGCTTAGTAAAAGGTGCATCAAAAGGTGAGGGATTGGGTAATAAATTTCTGTCACACATTAGAGAAGTGGATGCAATCATTCATATGATTAGATGTTTTGATTCTGATGATATTCAAAATGTTAATCCAACTGTTGACCCAGTGAGGGATTTAGAAATAATTGAAACTGAAATGATGCTAGCTGATTTAGAGTCTATTCAAAAAAGATTAGAAAAAAGCAACAAAAAGAATGTTGATGAAGAGCAATTAAAAATACTAGAAATTGCATTGGAGTGTATCAATAATAATAAAGATATATCAATATTAAAATCTCAATTCGAAAAAAAATTACTCAACCAAAGTGGTTTGCTTTCCATTAAACCAAAAATTTTTGTTTGTAATGTTGATGAACAAAGTGTTCAAAAAGGAAATAAGTATACTAAAAGTTTTATAGAAAAATTTGGTGAAGAAAATACGTTGATTGTATCAGCAGATATTGAAAATCAAATTAATGAGTTAGAGACTCTTGAAAGAAAAAACTATATGGAAATGATTGGCTTAAACAAAACAGGGTTGGACATGTTGGTTCAAAAGGGCTACAAAATTTTAGAATTAGATACTTATTTTACATCAGGACCCGAAGAAACTAGAGCATGGACTATTCAAAAAAATTGTACAGCTCCAAAAGCTGCTGGTGAAATTCATACAGACTTTGAAAAAGGTTTCATACGAGCTGAAACAGTTTCCTATGAAGATTTTTTGAAAAATGATGGTTGGGTAAATTCTAAGACAAACGGAAAAATGAGGTTAGAGGGTAAAGACTATATTGTTAAAGATGGAGACGTACTAAACTTCAGATTCAACACGTGACCAGATTCTCTTCATACTGAAATAAACCAAGATAGTAAGAATAATCAAATACATAATTGCTTTAAATCCCATTTGGTGTCTAGACTCTAGATGAGGTTCAGCAGCCCACATTAAAAAAGTAGTTACATCTTTTGACATTTGCTCAACTGTTGCTTCTGTTCCATCTCCATATTCTACTATCCCTTCAGAAAGTGGAGCTGACATTTTAATTTTGTTTCCATACATATATTTATTATAATAAACACCTTCATCCAAAACCATCCCGCTTGGTGCATCTTCATAGCCTTGAAGTAAAGAATAAATATAGTCTACCCCGCCACTTCTAGCTTTAACTAAAACTGACATGTCAGGTGGATAAGCACCACCGTTAGCAGCTTCAGCAGCTTTAACATTTTCATATGGTTTTACAAATTTATCTGATAATTTTGCAGGTCTTGTAAACATTTCTCCATCTGCGTTAGGGCCATCCGTTACTTCAAAAGATGCCGCTATTACCTTAACTTCTGCCTCAAAAAATTCTGGCCCACCTTTTTCGCCCAAATTTCT
>ENA-UOXV01007334-UOXV01007334.1-marine-metagenome-genome-assembly--contig:-NODE-7334-length-11184-cov-5.660527_pt1 | contig 11184 bp, 18 predicted proteins | sample MGYA00238165_ERZ766961 | MGnify/ENA primary metagenome ERZ766961 (study PRJEB28924, sample SAMN03173240) | marine metagenome | biome: Marine; feature: Water; material: Subsurface seawater | place: North... | reverse complement strand
CCCCGCGCCAGAGCCCCGCGCCGCGGCGCCGCTCCTCTCAACCCTTGCCCTCTCCCTCTCCGCACCCTCGCCACTCCCAGCAGCGCCCCCGCCGCGCACGCGCCTACGCACGCGCCTAGTCGTCCTTGGACTTCTGGAACAAGAGCGTGTCTGATTGGTAGTCCATGGCCCCAATGCTCAGGATCGCGAGCAGCGTCTGCCGCGGCGCGCGCCCGTCAGCGCGGCCATGCCGGCTCTGTTATACTTGTTTGAGGCAGCCCGCGGCACTGCTGCGCTCGGCGGGTAGCATGCACGATCACACCCTGACAGCAACACGCACACGCATCTACGCCACACCGGCCTGGCTGCGTGTCGGGGGGTGGGGTGTGCGAACCACAACGATCATCACGACCGGGAACCAAAGGCCAATCTGCCCGATCGCGATCTGCGTTGTCGTGAGCGGCTCTGCGCCACACCGCGCACGTCAGAACACCATCAGCTGCTACCAGTATATGCCATTGATGGCTGAAAAGCTGCAACCTATGCAGCAGACGCGATTCCAGGCGCCTGTGCGCAAGGCAGCTGCGCTTGCACCGGGATTGGTTGCACAGCCAGAGTAATGCGCCCGGGCGCCCAGGCCCTCCCAGCGAATCTCGACCTCTTCCCTACTTCTCACACAAACCACATTTAATGGTGATGCGCGGCAGAAAGCCGGTTCACCCCCCGCATCATGGATCCCGGCAGACAGCCAGCCGTGGCACAGGGACCCGCAAATACGTCAGCAGCCGACCCCAGGCCACTGCCTGTCTCCACCCGCGAACCCTACAGCAAGGTTCAGCGCCACCAGTGATGTATGCCGCAAAAGCGATGAACCGCACGAACAACACATGTCACCCAAACGATGCACAGTGCGACCCGCGAGGGTTCGCCAAATCCAGACGCGCCCGCATGGCAACGAGCCGACGCGCCCGCCGTGTGCCCCTTGATCAATGCTGGGGAGCATCCTTGGCACGAGCGGCAGCAAAAAATGGAGACCAGCACTTACCAGCCGCGACGGGAGCGGCAAGGCATGCGAAGATCGCCAGAAGCGTGGCGAGGGCCGCAGGCGCCTGCATCTTCCGGTGGCGTCTGGTTCGTTGACTGATCAATCTCCAGTCAAAGTTAAACGGTGTCAACTCTGATGAGTCTCCATTTTGACCAGGCAGTAATGGCCACGGCAGGGAGGCTCGCTCGGGCGGCTTCCGGACGGTGGATGGCACAAGCGCGGATCATTCAAGCAGGAATGTTCGCTGTTCATCCCGCAGCGGCGGGCGTGCCTGCAGGTGTCCGAAGGACGGGACCCATACCCGTGAGGCGGTTGCTGCAGCGCGGCGCGAGTTCGCTCGGGTTCGGTGGGGTACCGAACCGGGCTCACTCCGCGCAGGCTTCCACCGCGGCTGGGGAGGAAGGGACGAAACTTGAAGCCAAAGAAAAGCGGGAGGTCCTACAGCATGTCCCCGACAGCCGCTTCTGGAGCGAAGTCTTTGAGGGTTTGGACCTGGATGGGCTAGACCGCAGCAAGTCGCGTGAGGGCCAGGCGGAGGGTGGGACAGTCCTGATGTGGGCCAAAAAACCGCGCGAAGCCGTGAAGAAGGGTGACATCCTCTTTGAAGCCGAGTTCTTTGGGATGTTGGTTGAACTCAAGGCCGAGCGCCCGGGCTTCCTCTCTCAGCGCCTCGTCCAGGAGGGCGAGTTCCTGTCTCGAGGGCAGTGCGCCTGCCTGATTCTTTCTGAGCCTGAGGACGCGATCGAGCTCGACCGCATGGCAGAGGATACTCTGCTTGCTGGTTCAGAAGGGAGCGTCAGGCAGATGGAGGACGCCAAGGACGGGATCCAGCGCTCGCGTGACTCTCGACGTTCCGCGCTCGTCTCCGCCGCGAATCTGCTTGCAGTGCAAGGTCTCTCGGACGGAGAAGGGTCCCTGCTCGTGACCCGTGTCCCTGGGCATGCGCCGCTGCTCTGGGTAGCCCCGCCGGCGTTGCACCTCCGCGAGGTGAACAAGGACGTGCTGCTGGACCTTGACCCGACGCTCGGCGGCCCCGACGGCGTCACGCTCCCTGGCGGCGCGGCCGACGACGACGCACGCCTCGCCCTCGCGCTCGCAGCGCTCAACGCGCTTCCTTCTGCTGAATGCGTGGTGATCGCTCGCCCCGCCGCCGTCACTGCGCTCTCGCTCATCGCCGGCGTCCACAATGACGCCGCGCCCGGCGCTGCGCTCGCCGACTTCGGCCCCGCTGCCGGCCCGCGGTGCAGCGCCCATGCGGCCCCTGCCCGTCCGCGCAAGCCTGCACACGTGTATGGTGGCTGATGCCTGTCACACTCTCCTCTCCTTCCGACGCAGAGTCTGTCTGACGCACTAAGACGCCGCGCCGCTGCAGGTTCCCGGCGGGAGTCCCCCTTGTGCATGGCTATGCCGCTGGCGGCGCGGCGCTGGCGGGGTGCGCGGAGGAGGCCACGGCGGCCCTGGCCGTGGGAGCGCATGCGCTGGTGCTTCAAGGTGCGCCTGCCGCCCGCCATCCGCCGCGCGCGTTCCCGTCCCGCCGTCACGGGTCCGCTTGCCACACGAGGCGGGTGAGGTTTCCGGCGCAGGACGGCGCGCCCAACTCCCGCCGGACCGGCTGAGGCGGCGCACGGCGCGCAGGCTGCGGGGTGCTCGCAGTGGGCGCCTCAGTCGAAGAGGCTTATGCGGTCGTGGCGGCGCTGGAGCGCGCGGCGCGCGCGCGGCTGGCGTCTCTCTCAGCCGGGCGCCCGCTTGCAGACGCGCCGCAGTGCTGGGCGGCGGGCGACTCAGCGGGGCCGCACGCGGCGCGCGGGGCGCGCCGCGACGTCGAGCACTTCGCCTCGCTCGTCCGCTTGCTCAAGGCAGGGGCGCTGCCGCCCGGCATGCTCTAAGCACGCGTGTGACGCGTCGCGAGTGCGCGGCGTGATCCGTGGTTGATTACATGAGGGTGTGATATCTGTTAAGATGAAAAGACATTCGGAGGGCTTGCTGGTGGCGGCGGCCCGCGCCTAGCCTAGTTGCTGCCCGCTCGGCTGAAGAGGCCGGATACTGCCCGGCCGGGGCTCGACGCCCAACTGTCTCGACGCCCAACATTCGACCCTGGCGAGGGTTGGGGCGCTGTCAGCTCTTGGGAGCGCGGCAGGGGCTGGTGCGGCGGGGGTGCGGCGCGGGGGGGCACTGCCCCTGCCATAAGCTTCTCGCGCAGGTTGTTGGCCATGTCGACGGGGCTCCACGAGCCGCCGGACGTGGAGCGCACGGGCGAGTGGGAATTGGTGGGGAGGTTCTCGGGCACCGAGCGGCGCTTCGAGTCGCGCAGGCGGAGCGCGCTGGTGCCTCCCGATTCGAGCTCGGCGTCGGCCGCGCCTCTTGTGACGGCGACAGGCGACCAGTTTGGATCTGGCTTGTACTCTGAAAGGCGGAAGTTGACGCAGTCGACTGAGACGTGCTGCGGAAATTGCAACGGCCGTCCGACGCGGTCTGTGAAGCAACGCTCGGTGCAGGAGAACCAGCTCGTGGCAATCGCCCCCTGGGACTTGATCTCCATCTTGTCCATTAGCGTGTGCTTGATGTCATCATCGAACTCGCGGCACAGCTGCGCGGTCGATGACTCGCTCAGGTGCACAAGCGAGGGTTCGCCACTCTGCTCCATTCGAGCAGCGAGGCAGACTGTCTCGCCGTAAACGGTCACGACTGGCGCAAATACGTGCGTGGTGATGTAATCGATCGTGATCGGCCCCGAGGCAACCCCAACACGGATAAACGTATTGTGTAAGACACGCAGATTGTTCGAAACTTCCGAGGCAAAGCGCACCATGCGCGTGACCTGGTCATAGCTGTGGTCGCCGCTGCCCACGTTGGTCCCAGCCACGACGAGGTAGCAGTCGCCGCGGGTCTCGATCTTGCGCACGCAGTACTTGTTGATGAGCGGCTCGATCGTCCCGTGGATCTTGGACATCCACACGGCGACCTCGTCGGGCTTGCGCCGCATGCAGTTCTTGGTGAAGTCCACAATGTCGAGGAAGAGCACCGTCGCGTTGTCGTACCGCTCCTGCTTCGGGGTCTCGCCGTCGGCGATCGTCTGCCCAACCGACTCTCCGTAGAGGAAGTTCAGGCCGCTCTTCCAGCTGTCGGTTTGTTCGAATGTCTCTGCCTCAACTGGAACCACCACAGCAAAGCAGAGCCCCAGCGTCGGCCTCGTCGAGCCCCATAGCCCTCTCAGCCCCGGGATACGCCGCGCACTGACCTCTTTGTTTGTCGTGCTGTCGGCCAGTGCGCCGATCGAGACGTGGCACTTGAGGTACTTGCCGTCCCCCATGAGCAGCTCGACGTTGCGGAGCGGGTGGATCAGGCTCCCCGGGAGCGCGCCCTTCTCGGACGCCGCGCGCATCCACTTCCCGTGCTGCAAGCGCATCGCCTCGGGCAAAAACTCCTCCACCCGAATACGGTCCTCCGGCTGCGCCCCCAGGCGAGGGTCAGCAGGTTCCGCAGGAGAGGCCAGGCGCTGCAGGAAAGCGGAGCAGGCGCGAGTCGGCGTGGAGCCCGTTGATCGGCGGGAAAGGGAAAGCGGCGGACCGTCCAGGTACGGCGGGAAATGCGCTGCATGGCCTTGTCCATGTACCTAAACCCACGATTCGTATTTCAGCCTCGAGGAGCCACACTGGGAGCTGAGCACAAACTGCCGCAGAGAGGGGCCTGGTATCATCTACCTGATCTCCAGGTCCACGCCGCTCACCACCATGAGGCCTGCGATTGTGCATGTAGGGTATGAGCATCGATTCGCCCAACCCTAAACAAGGATGGCTTTCCATCGGTTCATCTCCGAGTACACTTGATTGCGACAAGCAAACGCGAGTCAGGGGCGGCACAAGATACCGTAATGGTTCTGGCCCGCGAGTGAGGTGGCGAAATTGATGATAGAGTCGTGCGCTGCAACAAAGCTGCTGAGGAGATCCTCTTGTCGACGGAAACGCGTGCGATCATGTTGAATCCACTCGATCGCACGGGCTAGCAGGTCACGAATGAGTAACACCGCAACCACGAGAAGTATCCCCACTGCCACAGAACGAGCGTCTAGTCGACTACTCTCCATCATCTTTGTTGTTTCGTAGAACGCAGCAAAGAGGTTTGGCACGGGCAAGTGATCCACGCCTCGAGAAACGCCACAACGACCCCCTTTGCGAGGTCTGTGCAATCAAGCTTGCTGCCTTGCCGCCCCCTCCTCCCTCCGCCTTCTCGTTTAACCGCGGCTTCGCTGATGGGAAGCCGGCTACCTTCCACGCACCCTCTCGAGGTAGTTTGCCGATGCCAGATGTTTTCAGGGCGTGGCAGCACCGGCCAGGACGATGCAACCACCAAGGTTGCAAGATACTTTTGCAGATCACGACCCGATGACATCTGAAAATGGCTGTCAGATTCTCCATTTTACGGTATGAACCTAAATTGAATAGGTTCATACAGTAAAACGGTATGAACCTATTCAATTTAATTATTGTCGCGTCCGTTGTCGGACACCTTTCTCTCAGTTTGTGTGTGAACCGAGCCACCCCTAACAGGAAATCCTGTGAAGGTTCCTTGCCGGGGGGTTTCAGACGACCACAACACGTCTTGGCAGTGAGGGCGGGGCGCGCTCAAGAGCATGCGCTCCGTCGTAGGAGTGGCGCGGCGGAGCGTCATTCCGGCATGGACTACGGTCTGTCTTGTCCCTCCGCGCTCAGTTTTAGTGGCGCGGGGCGTGCCCGCTCTGTGCACGCTGCTGGTCCCTGGGACCTTCGCCACGACCCTGGCGCAGGCGCTCCTGCCCCAGTACCTGGCGCTGGGGGAGGAGAAGTCGCGCAGGCGCATGCGCAGGGGTTGTCAGCGCCTGTTCTGCCGCTGACGCGTGGTTCGCCAACAGATTTACCGTGCAAACGCGTTTCCTGGGACCGCTGTCGGGCCTCGCAGAGCCATGTCACAGCGCGGCGCGGCGCGCAGCGACGGAGACGAGGAGGACGCTCTTGTCCCCAATCGTGAGCGCTGGGGACAGGAGCGCTCAGGCCGTAAGGCGGGTTCGTTCATCAACGGGCAGTGGAAACCAGCACCTCCAGTCCGCAAGAGCTCGCTGTACGGTGACCAGGGCGTTCGTGCGGGCGGACAAGGGCTGGCTCGCGGCCTGATGGAGCAGGAGCGCACACTGTCTCAGCAGAACGGAGCGGGCAAAGATGCAGCGTCGCCATCCGCGCCACCCACGCCGCCCGCGCCGTCGCAGGCTGCAGCTCCATTAGCTCCGGGGGCGTTGCCAAGGAGCGGCGGCAAGGCGGAGGGGGTGCCGCAGCCAGAGAGCCCGCTGGTCACGCTGGTGCGAACGGAGGCCGAGGCGGTGCTGGCAGTTGCGCGGCTCTCCGAGGTCCGCAAGGTGCAGCGTGTCTTTGCAGTCGACACTGAGACGTCAAAGCTGGACGTGAAGGAGCAGAGCCCGTGCGGGAACGGGACGGTGTGCTGCTTTTCGATTTATGCTGGGCCGCAGCTTGACTTCAAGGGTTGTGGCGAAACCATTTCCCTCGATGTCCCGTCCATAGAGCGCGAGTATCGACAGAAAGAAGCAGGCACTGCTCCAGCGGAAGGGCTGCCCGAGGTAGACGAGACGGGCGCCGAGAATGACATGGACCGCAAGAGCACGCGGCTGTGGGTCAAAACCGACGGCGAGGAGGGCCAGAGGGTGCTCGAGATATTCAAGCCGTGGCTCGAGAACCCCAACGTGAGGCGCGCCTTGCGCGATACCCTGCAGCGTCCGCACCGCACTGACAGCACCCTCCTCTGGGCAGGTCAAGAAGGTGTTCCACAACTGGAGCTTTGACTTCCACGTGCTCGCCAACCACGGCGTCTTCTGCCGCGGACTTGCAGGCGCCTGCTTATCCATGCCCTGTTCTCAACGGCCACTCAATGGCTTGCCAGCGTCCCGGGCGCAAGCTGTCGTGCTGCTGAGGTGGCACCATCATTCGACGCAGCTGCCCTGATGGCTGCTATCACCTCTGCGTGCAGGCGACACGGTGCTCATGGCACGCCTGTGGGATTCAAACCGTGCTTTTGGCGGAGGCTACAAGCTCTCCTCCCTCTGCCATGATCTGCTAGGCTGGGGCAAGGTGCGCCGCCTCCTGTGGCCCGTGTCACATCGCCCCCGCGCGCGCCCCTGAGCCGAGAGCCCTGCCCTGCGATCGCAGGTGGACATGAAGATCGTGTTCTCGCGGGGCAAGCTCAAGACTGACGGCACTGAGGGGCGTAATATGTATCTGCCGGACTCGCTTGACATCCAAAACGACCCCGAACAGTTTGACAAGTGCACCCACACCCACACCCCGCGGCAGGCAGCGCGCATCCCGCGCAGCGCCGACAGCGCCCGCTGACGGCGCCGGCCCGTGTGGTCTGCCAACAGGTGGGTGCACTATGCGACATTCGACACGCTGTGCACATGGCACCTCTACCACATCCTCCGCAAGAAGCTGGAGGAGATGAAGTGGGCGCCGGACCCGTGCTACTTCTCCGCGCTCCCGGGCGGTGCGTCCGTGCACACACACCTCCGCCAGCGCCAAGCAGAAGCAGCAGCGGCTGCGGCAGCAGCAGCAGCAGCGCACTGACAGCCCCCGTGGGAGGCGCAGGAGGCGGCGGTGCCATCACGGACCCCTCGCTCACTCCGGTCGAGCCACGCGACCTCGCCTCGGGCCTGTCGAAGCGCAGGGTCCCCAAGGGTCGCTCGCTGCAGGTGCGTATCCCGCGCTTGCCCGCCGGGAGGACCGAGGCTTCTGGCCCGCCCGGCGCCTGCGCTGCTGGGCCTCGGCACCGCACGAAGTTCTCCTTCACCCGGGCGTGCTCGCCCTGGCATATTTAGATAATCTCGTTTAGATTTTCTAAATATGTATTTGGCAGGTGTTCTACACCCAGTGCTGGCTGCCCTTCGCAGAAATCCTCTCAGACATGGAGCGCAAGGGCGTCGCCATCGACATCGGCCACCTGCGCGAGCAGGTCCCGTGCTCCCCTGCTGTGCCGCTCCGCCCTGGAATGTCCTGCGGCTCCCGGCGACCGTTGCCCCTCTCCCCCCCTCCCTCCCTACTGTTGCCCCTACCCGTGTCCCTACTGTACACTTTCTCTCCCCTCTCCCGATGCAAGCATCGGGAACACGTTTTCCCTGCCCCGCCCTGCGAGCGTGCTACGCGGTGGCCGTGACCCGCGCGTGCGCGCGCAGGCGGAGGTGGCGCGGGGCGACCAGGCAGCGGCCGACCGCAAGTTCCGCGACTGGGCGCGGAGCCTGCACCCCGACGGGGAGTACATCAACACTCACTCGGTGATACAGAAGCGGCATGTGCTGTTTGGCACCATGAAGGTCCGAGCGCACACCGTCCCGCTGCTCGACCGCGCCGCCGCTGCGCCTGGCGGGCTGCGCCGCCCGCTGACTGAGAGGGGCAGGTGCGGATGACGCGTGACTTCACCCACGAGCGCTCGAGGCAAAAGCACCCGCGCGGCGCGGAGGTGGAGCTGGCGTGGCGCGATGGGGAGGCGAGTCCCGTGGCCGCTGCGCCCCGCGCCCCCGTGCCGCGGCGCTGGCCGGCGGGCGGGCCGCGTGGCCAACCGGCGCGGGGCGGCTGCAGGAGGTGGTGCGAGCGGGCGCGGGCGAGCGCGTCAGCGCGGCTGGGGACCGGCCCGGAGACAAGCTCAAGACGTTTACGATCGAGAACAAGGAGGGGTTTCTTCTCGCGGGGCGCACGAAGCCGCTCTCCACCCGCGAAATCTCCCTCGGCGGTGCGTCAAACTTGTTGATCAACACGAACCGTTGCGTTTTTACTTTTGCTCCATGCCCCCGCGGAGCGTTGGTTCTCTGAGCGCGGTCGCCCGTCCCCGCTCCCCGGGGCGCCCCCGCTGACGCGTAGCGCGCCGGCGAAGGGCTATGGTTGGAGCCTACGGAGTACACAGCCACCGGGAAGGCGTCGACGTCCGGACCCGCGATCGGCAAGCTGGCGGGCGACCCGTTTTCGGATCCACCGCGCTACGGGACGGCGTACGAGGGCGCCGGCGGGGGCGAGGAGGGCCGGCGGGCGTGTGAGGCGCTGTTCCACCTGCTCGAGGTGGAACGCATCTCGCAGCTGCTCAATAACTTCCTCGAGACTCTCCCGAAGCAGGCCGACCCCGACGGGCGCATCCACACGTCCATCAACATCAACACGGAGACCGGGCGCCTCTCGTCCAAGCGCCCGAACCTGCAGAACCAGCCCGCGCTCGAAAAGGACATCTACAAGTGTCCGCCCTGCCCCCCCCGCCCCCTCCCAGCGGGCCGCACGCTGCCAAGGCCATCCCTAGGCGGGACCGTGGCTGGAGCGCCCGCGACCGCCGCCGACACCCGAGCGCACTCCAGCGCGGCACTCACGCGCCAAAGCGCACCCGCCGCAGGATCCGCAAGGCCTTCACGGCCTCGGCCGGGAACCGCCTGATCGTCGTGGACTACGGGCAGCTCGAGCTGCGCATCATGGCACACATGGCCCGCTGCAGGTGAACCAGCACGCGATGTAGCCCAAGGGTCTTGTTCGTATTGATCATACTGATTGTCGTGTTGGCACTAGCTCCATGATCGACGCTTTCGCGGCGGGCGGCGACTTCCACTCCCGCACCGCGCTCGACATGTGCGCCCCCGCCCCTGTCTCGCGGCCTCCGCACCTGTGCCTCGCGTCCAGCGTGGCGGTGGCGGGGTCCGCCTGTGCCTCGCGTCCAGCGTGGCGGTGGCGGGGTCTTCGCCGTGCCGAGCATGCCCCCCGAGCGGCGCGCAGCGCATGTAACCGCGCGGCGCGGCACGGCGCAGGTACCCTTACATCCAGGAGGCGGTTGCTAAGGGGGAGGTGGCGCTGGAGCGAGGCACGGGGGGCGAGAGCCTGCCGCTGATCAAGGACAAGTACGCGTCGGAGCGCCGCAAGGCCAAGACGCTCAACTTTTCGATCGCGTGCGCGCCCGGCCGGTCCCTATGAGGGATCCGCTTGCAAGGAGAGGGACTCGTTTGCAGAGAAGGATTCGTTTGCAGAGAAGGATTCGTCTGCAGAGAAGGGTTCGTTTGCAAACGGATCCACGGTCGCTCTCTCGTACAGCGTGCGCAACGCCGCGCGGATGCGCGCGGCGGGGCGCGGGCGGGGCGCGGAGCGTTGAGCGCGGCGGGGCGCGGGCGGGGCGCGGGCGGAGTGACGCGCGGGCGGGCGGGCAGGTACGGCAAGACCAAGCACGGGCTCGCCAAGGACTGGGGGGTCTCCGCGACGGAGGCGCAGGCCACGATCGACGCGTGGTGCGCCCTCCCCGCTTGTGCCTGCGGGCGAGGGTGCAAAGCGCCCGCTTAATTGGTGCGATGCATGCGCGCCGATGCCATCGGCATCAGCTTGACGCGTGACTGTAGTCGCGCATTACAAACGTGCTTTACGGACTGCTTTGCCCTCTCAGGTTCGCCGCGCGGCACGAGGTCAAGGACTGGCAGGATAAGGTGATCGCAAAAGCACAAAAAGTGGGCTACACCGAGACGCTGCTCGGGCGGCGCCGCACGCTCCCCTTGATCAAGTGCGCCCCGCCCGCGGGGACGGGGTGCGCAGCGGGCGCTTCGGGTGCGGTGGCTGAGGGCGGAACGCGCAGTTCGAAGAACACCTCGCAACGGTTCGGAGCGAATCGGGCGGCGATCAACACGCCGATCCAGGTGGGGCCACGCCCGCGAGAGATTCGACCCGGCGCCGCGGCCGCCCGGGGGCGCCGCGCCTGGCCGCACCGAGACCGCAGGGCGCACGCACCCGCGCGTGCGGCGAGGTGGTCAGGTGCGGCGGCGGCGGCGGGCGCACAGGGGGGCGCGGCGGACATCGTGGTGATGGCGATGATCCGGGTCGCGCGAAGCGAGCTGTTGAGAGAGCTCGGCTGGCATATGGTGCTTCAGGTGCGGCGTCGCACGCCCGCGTGCCGCTGCGGAGGCGCACTGGGCTGTGTCGTCGTGCGAGCGCACGAGCGCGCCTGGGAGAGAGAATCCCTCCCTGCAGCGGCAGGCCCGGGCCCCCACCAGCCGCGCGGGGGGCGCGCTGACGGGCGCGCGACGGGACAGGTGCACGACGAGCTGATTCTTGAGGGCCCCGCGGACAGCGCAGACAAGGCGTTTCAGGAGGTGAGCCCCCCCCCCCCCCCCC
>ENA-UOXV01007333-UOXV01007333.1-marine-metagenome-genome-assembly--contig:-NODE-7333-length-11185-cov-26.405571_pt1 | contig 11185 bp, 7 predicted proteins | sample MGYA00238165_ERZ766961 | MGnify/ENA primary metagenome ERZ766961 (study PRJEB28924, sample SAMN03173240) | marine metagenome | biome: Marine; feature: Water; material: Subsurface seawater | place: North... | reverse complement strand
CTGCAGATATATATGCTAGATATAAAAGACTGACAGATAATGAAGTTGCATTTATATGTGGAAGTGATGAACATGGTGTTGCAATATCTTTAGCTTCAAAAAAAGCATCTATTTCTCCTAAAGAGTTGATTGATAAATATGATAATATAATAAAATCATCTTTTAAAGAATTTGGAATTTCATTTGACAACTACTCTAGGACGTCCAAAAAAATTCATCATGAAACATCATTAGAGTTATTTAATACACTTAAAGAGAAAGATCTTTTTTCATTAAAAAAATCTGAACAATTTTATGATTCTAAAGAAAATCAATTTTTAGCTGATAGATATATCTCAGGAGATTGTCCAATATGTAATGCTAAAGATGCATATGGTGATCAATGTGAAAAATGTGGTTCAACTTTGAGTCCAGAAGAATTAAAAAATCCAAAATCAACAATATCAGATTCTACTCCTGTTTTGAAAGAAACAAAACATTATTATATAAAACTTAATGAGTATGAAGAATTCCTTAGAAATTGGATAACAGTTGAAAATAAGGATAAATGGAAAGCTAATGTAATTGGGCAAGTTAAATCCTGGCTTGACAGTGGACTGAAGCCTAGAGCTGTTACTAGAGATTTAGACTGGGGCATTCCTGTTAAAGTTGATGGTGATGACGGAAAAGTATTATATGTTTGGTTTGAAGCTCCTATTGGATATATTTCATCCACTAAAGAATGGGCTAAAAATAATAACAAAGATTGGGAGGACTATTGGAAAAATCCTAAAACCAACCTTATTCATTTTATAGGAAAAGATAATATTGTCTTTCATTGTATCATTTTTCCAATAATGTTAAAAATGTTTGGAGACTTTATTTTACCTAAAAATGTTCCCGCAAATGAATTTCTTAATCTAGAAGGAGATAAGATATCTACCTCAAGAAATTGGGCAGTATGGCTTCACGAATATTTAATCGAGTTTCCTGATATGCAGGATGTTCTTAGGTATGTTCTTACTGCAACTTGTCCTGAGACAAAGGATAATGACTTTACATGGAAAGAATTTCAAACTAGAAACAATAGTGAATTAGTTGCGATATATGGTAACTTCACTAACCGTGTACTTTCTTTAATAGATAAATATTATGAAGGGAAAATACCTAATCCTAAGGCTTTAGATGATGGTGATAATAAAATTCTTAAAGAAGTAGTTTCTCTTAAAAATGAAATGGAATCAAATTTAGATGAGTTTAAATTTAGAGAAGCTTTAAAAAATTTAATTGGTATTGCCAGAATAGGGAATAAACACCTGGCTGATAATGAACCATGGAAAATAAAAAGTGAAAATCCAGAACGTGTTGAGCAAATACTAAAAACCTCTTTTGAAATAGTTACATATCTAGCGGTTCTTTCTGAACCTTTTTTACCTTTTACATCTGAAAAGCTAAAAAAAATGATTGGGATCAATAAAACGGAATGGTCTAATATTGATAATCTAGGTAGTGAAATAGATTTCAACTTTATAATTACTAATAAAGAAATGTTATTTAGAAGAATAGAGGATTCTGAAATTGAACTTCAAATTGATAAATTAAAAAAGAACCTCTAGTTCATTAAATCATCATTTGAAATTGATTTAATAATGTTTACTGAGTAGTTATAGAATTTGAATATTTTATCTAACTCTTCAAGCCCCTTCTCTTTATCCCAATCTTTAATGTTAAGTTTTGTTTTTTGAATTTGAATATTTAAGAGTTTTAATCTACCTTTTATTTCAGATCTATCCTTATACAATTGAAACTCTGAACGTAAAATTTCACTTGAAAAATTACTAAGAGAATTCAGATTTTCTGTTAAGTAATTAAAATCGTTTTCAATATAACCTCCTATTGAATTTGATAAGACCAGAATGTAATATTCTAATCGACTAAATTCAGACCAGTTATTAAGATTGTTTTCTTGTTTAAACTCATCGTCCAGAACTATTGGAGTTTCAAAAACTGCTTCAATTATTTTCTCTTCTTTATTTACTAGGTTAGAGTTATTGTCTGGAGTTTCACTACATGAGGTAATTAGAATTATAATTAATAAAAATTTCTTATCTAAAAACGCTCTCATAATTAAATTAAATCTACGATATTTTATACTTTTATCATTCAATTTTTAAAATATGAGTAAATCGTTTGTTGTATTTATAGTTATTCTTTCAATGATTATAGTTTTAGCTTCTATTGTTTATGACTATATGACCTCCAAAGATGACTAAAAAAATCATAATTATTGGATCTGGTTTTTCCTCAATTTCTGCTGCAACATATCTAGCAGATAAAGGTTATTATGTAACTATCCTTGAAAAAAATACATCTTATGGGGGAAGAGCAAGAAAATTCAAAGCAAACGGATTTACTTTTGATATGGGTCCGTCATGGTATTGGATGCCTGATGTTTTTGAAAAGTATTTTAACGATTTTAATAAAAGAGTTGAAGATTATTACTCTCTTAAAAAATTAGATCCAGCTTACCGAGTTTACTTTGGGAAAAATGACTTTATAGACATTGGAGATAGTCTAGAGAAAATTAGTCAGACTTTTGAAAAACATGAAAAGGGTTCTTCAAAACAGCTTATGAAATTTATGGCTGAAGCTAAAAAAAATTATTCCATTGCTATGGAAAAAGTTGTCTATAAACCTGGAGAATCAATCTTAGAGTTAATCACATTAGGAACAATTAGAAGATTAAGATATTTTGCTACCAATATAAAATCTGAAGTAGCTAAATACTTTAAAAATAATAAGCTTAAACAGATTCTAGAGTTTCCAGCTTTATTCCTTGGTGCAAAACCTGAAAACACTCCAGCTTTTTATAATATAATGAATCATGCAGATTTTGGATTAGGAACTTGGTTCCCTGAAAAAGGTGGAATGCATAGGGTTGTTGAATCTATGATTGAACTTGCATTAGAAAAAGGAGTAAATTTTAAATCCGATCATCAAGTTGATGAAATATTAGTTGAAAATAAAAAAGTAAAAGGAGTTGTTTCCAATGGAAATACTTTTTTATGTGATATTATAATTAGTGGAGCAGATTATAATCATACAGAAAAACTAATTCCAGGTCATCTTAAAAATTATTCTGATTCTTATTGGGACAAAAAAACATTTGCCCCTTCTTCACTTCTATTTTATATTGGTTTAGATAAAAAAATTGAAAAACTGAATCATCATAATCTTTTTTTTGATGGTGATTTTAGTAACCATGCATCTGAGATCTATGATAATCCTAAATGGCCTGAATCTCCTCTTTTTTATTTAAATTTTCCTTCTTTGACTGATAAAAGTATGGCTCCAGAAGGACAGGAAAACTGTTTTATACTAATCCCTATAGCTCCTGATTTAAAGGATGAAGAAAACATTAGAGATAAATATTTACAAATTGTGCTTAAAAGAATTGAGGAGGTTGCTGGAGAGAAAATTAGTGATCACATAATCTATAAAAAATCATTCTGTGTTGATGATTTTATAAATGACTATAATTCCTATAAAGGCAATGCATATGGACTTGCTAATACATTATTTCAGACTTCAATCTTTAAACCAAAGATTAAAAGTAAAAAGATAAAAGGTCTCTATTTTACGGGACAATTAACTGTTCCTGGGCCTGGCGTCCCCCCTTCTTTAATTTCTGGAAAAATAGTTTCTAGTATTGTTATAAAGGATTTCCCGAATCAATAAATTCATTTGTTTCTAGTATATCTGATATAACCTCTGATATAATCATTTTAATTTCGTTAGAAGATATTGTTGAATGATTTTCAACAAACATAAATGGAGAGTTTCTCTTTTTCAATGAACATATTCCTATTTCAGAAATTTCTTGATTTTTATAACTGCTTTCAGCTAAATATTTATAAAAAAGTAACTGGAGTAAATAAGAATATTTATGATCTGTTTTTACACTTCCAATATTTTTTAAATCTAATACACCTTGATTTACTAGTCCAGATTTGTAATCAATAACTCTTAATCCTCCATTAAACATGTCAATTCTATCAATGATACCGTTTAGCTTAACATCTTTATTATTAACTGTAATATTAGTAGATACTTTCTTTTCTAAAGAGATGATTTTAATCTGTGCATTTTGATTTTTCAGTTGATCTTTTTCATACTCTAGAGTATTATTAATATACTCTTTTAATACTTCAATAAATATCAAATTTTTTCCTTGTGGTTGTTTTGAATAAAGTTCAACAAAAGAATTTATTGATTCTTTTTCAAGATTTTCTTTCATTAAATCTAAATGTTTTACTTCAAGAATTATCCCTATATATGGCTCATATATTTTTTCAATTACCTTATGAATTAATGTACCCTGATCCATATAATTTAAATATTTTGATTCTTCAAAATCATTAACATTAAGTATTTTCTGTTCGTAAAAAAAGTATGGATTCTTAATAAATAAATTTAAAGTTGATGCAGATATTCCTGTCTTTAGAATACTCTCTATTCTATCATCTATCAAACTATCTTTTAAAATTATTGGCGATTCATTTTTAATAGTTTTAATTTTTTGTTCTATTACCTGTCTATTACAGATATAAGAATCTGTCTTCAATAATTCTAGTTGCTTAATATATCTGCTCTCCTCTCCACTCATAAAAGATTTTAAATCAGAATCATAGATTAAGTGAATTTCTTTAGATTTATTAATCAATTCATAAAATATTTTTGAAATTTTGTTTTCTTGATCATATTGAGACATCTCATCAAATTCTATTTTTTCAGAATTAGATAAAACACCTTCTTTAATATCACTAAAAGGGAAAAAACCTTCATTCATATTTGTAATTATAACATGATCATAAGTTGAAATTTTAGAATCAAAAAGATGATAATTTGATGTGAATTTTAAATTTTTGTTGTTATCATAAAAATCTACAAGCTTTACCAATTTTTGATTTGCAAAAAAAACATAAACTTTTGCAGAACTATCTTCACTATATATTTTTGATAAGGTATCTGATAAATATTTTGCTTGATTTACATTCTTTGACGTGGAAATTATATTGATTTTTTTCTTCTGTAAATTATTTGAATTAGACTCATCTATATTTTGATTATTTGCATATCTGTGTTTTTCACCAATAGAATATTGATCAGGTTTTGACTTATAGTCTAGAAAACTCTGGATTAAACTTGAAAATGTATTAACTCCTGGATTATCTTTTTTTGAAATTACATAAAGCTCTTTTTCAGCTCTTGTGAAGGCTACATAAAGTAAATTAATTGAGTCTAATAAATTATTAAGAATTTCACTTTCAAATATTTCTTTTGCAGTATCTCCCATATTAAGAAGAATTTTAGATTTTCTTGTTAGAGTCCACTTCAAATCATTTAAAGATTCGAAAGGCTCATATAGCCAGATAAGATCCTTATTGGTGTTTTCATCAAGTCTATCACTATATATAGGTGAAATAACAACTGGAAATTCAAGACCTTTTGATTTATGTATTGTAGAGATATTAATTGAGTGTTGATCATCAGATACACTTAAGTTTATATTATCTGACTTTTTTTTCCAATGTGAAAGATATGATTTGATTGTGTCATCATTATTATCTAGAAATTCAAAAACATCATCAATTAAGGCAATTAAATAGGGGTCTTCAATTTCTAATTTGAAAATAAATGCACAGTATTTTATGGCATCTAAAATATTTAGAGAAGAAAAATGTTTAAGGTCAAATACATCTTTAGTTGAAATCTTTTGAAAAAAACCATTAACATCCACTTTAGATAGATTAATAAAAAAGCATTCATTTAGACTATCATATCTCTTGTCAAAATAATTCTTAGTAAACAGGAAATTTATTATTTTTTTTCTTTCAGAGTAATCGTTATTGTTTTGACTTAAGTTAAAAATTGAAATAATAAATTGAACATTCTCAGAGTTTTTTATTTGTAGAATATCATTAGAAATTAATTTAAATTTTGGGTTTTTAATATTTTCAATTAACTCTTTTGAATATTTATTTTTTCTAACAAGAATAATTATATCTGAAGTAGAATAACCTCTGTTTAATAATTCTAAAATTTGGTTTTCAATTTTTGAATAAAATGAATTTTCATCAGTTACATCAACTGCAACATATCCATTTTGTTTTTTATGTGAAAATTGTTTGAAATTTAAATCATCTGAATTATAGATTTCTATATTTAACTTTTCAGATAAGTAATTGAAAAAATCTGAATTGAAGTCAACAATTTCTTTACAACTTCTATAATTTATATCTGTGTTCTTTAATATAGGTTTAAAGTGAAAAGGATTCGTGCGGTCATATATTAAGTTTATAAACTGATTAAACTTTCCTCCACGCCACCTGTAAATTGATTGTTTTGGATCTCCAACAATTAGAAGAGAACCTTTTGATCCATCATGAGATTCACTGTGAATAGAATTTGAAATTAAAGGGATTAAATTCTGCCATTGAAGCTCAGATGTATCTTGGAATTCATCTATAAAGAAATCAGTGTATCTAGATCCAAGTTTTTCATAAATATAGGGAGCTTCATTTGACTTTATAAGTACATTAAGTTGAGAATTAAATTTACTAATAAGTCTAATTTTATTATCACTTTGAATATGTTCAATTTTTTCTTCAATTCTAGATATTAAAGATAACGAAGGAAGAAAAGATAAAGTCGAGTTTACTTTATATTGATATATGATTAATTCTTTAATTTTCAAGTAATCATTAAGAAGGTTAATTCTAATTTTTTCAATTCTTTCTACTTTACTTTTATCTAGAGTTTTGTTGTATAAATTTGTTTCTCCTTTTAGAGATTTTTCAATTGAGTCATTAATAAAAAATGTATCCTCATTATTAAAAGATTTTAAATATTTATTTAAAAATCCTCCTCTAAAATCATTATCATCTAAACCATTACTGATTATTAAATCAATAGAACTTAAAGCTAAGTGATGAATGTTTGAAGTATTGTCATTTTTAATTTTATGTAATTTTTTTTTAATCTTAGAAAAGAAATTAAAATTCATTTTCTTAAAATAATCAACCTGAATTCTATTTGATTCTTTATCAATAAATAATCCAAAATCTTTTAAATCATATGAGATATCCCAGCTTTTATTTAGTGTAAGTTTAAATTTGGCGAATTCAATAAGTAATTCTTTTAGTTTTTCTTCTTTGTCTATATCAGAGAATAGTTCTTCTATAGCTTGATCTAAATAAACTGAGTTATCCAGTTCAATATTATAATCATCTTTATTATTCAATTCTTCAGAAACACTTTTGATAATATTATTTGTAAAACTGTCAATTGTGATTACATTAAAATTTGAATAGTTATACAAAATTTTATCTAATATGTTGGAGGATTTTTTTTCAATTTCTAATTGATTTAATCCTGTTTTTTTGGAGATAATTTCTTGAATTATTTTGTTTCTATTATATTTTAAATCAGATAAGTAAATAAGTATTCGATCCTTCATTTCAATGGAAGCCTTATTTGTAAAGGTGAGTGCGAGCATTGATTTAAAATGTTCCTCATCTTCACTTTTCAAAAGTTTAGCTATATATTCAGTAGCAAGATTAAAGGTTTTACCAGATCCAGCTGAAGAATTTATTATTTTAAACGAGTAGTCCATGTTTAATATTGAAACTTAATAAAATAATCCTAATTTTGTAAAAAAAAATTATGGCTTTCGAATTACCTAAATTAAATTATGCTTTTGATGCATTAGAACCAAACATAGATGCAAAAACTATGGAAATTCATTATGGAAAACACCATAATGGTTACACTAATAATTTAAATAACCTTATTTCTGGGACTGAAAATGAAAATAAAGATATTGAAGAAATACTTAAATCTTTAGATCTTAACAATAGTGGATTAAGAAATAATGCAGGAGGTTATTTTAATCATAATCTATTTTGGGAGATTATGAGTCCTAACTCTGGAGGAGAACCAAAGTCTGAAATTTCAGATTCTATAAACTCTAGTTTTGGATCATTTGAAAATTTTAAAAATGAATTTAGTAAAGCTGCAGCAACAAGATTTGGTTCCGGATGGGCATGGTTGTGTGCTCATGAAAATGGAACACTTGAAATATGCTCTACGGCAAATCAGGATAATCCATTAATGCCTAATGGCTGTGGAGGTAATCCAATATTATGTCTAGATGTATGGGAGCATGCATATTATTTAAATTATCAAAATAGAAGACCTGATTATATAAATGCATTTTTCAATGTAATAAATTGGGATGAGGTAAATAAAAAATTTACTCAGAGATAAAAAAATAGGCTAGATATTAACATCTAGCCTATTTAAAACTAATCTAACAAATTGGTTTTTGGTTTATGTATTAAAAATTATATTTTAATCCAACTGATATATTTCTACCCATTTGTTCAATTCCAGCAGTTTTTAATCTTGATAAGTGGTCATAATACTCTTTATCAAAAACATTACTTATTCTCCAAAATAGATTTAAGTCATTAGTCATAAACTCTGTTTTATAGTTTCCTGAAAGATTTAGTACTGAGTATCCGTCTGTTTCCTCTTCAAACATTGACACTCTACTTTGCTTTGCTTTAGCAATAAAATCAATTTCAACTGAATAGTTATTTCCAAAGTCAATATTGAAAACTTGGTTTAATGTTAATGGAGATATGAAAGGAAGTGCCTCTCCATCCATAGACTCAGCAAATACGTATTCAATTGAGGTATAGTAAAACAACCAGTCAATAGAAGTATTTTTATTTAAATGAATTTCTCCACCATAAAGTTTGGAATCTTGTTGCATGTAATCGTATACTCTTAAACCATCTTCAAACATACTTGATGGGTTTAGATATATATAATCGCTTATATCATTGTAAAATAAATCAAATGATACAATTGAGTTATCATTATTTATTTGATACGATAAATCAGTTTGTAAACTTTCCTCAGCTTCCAAATTAATATTTCCTTTTTTATATTGAAATGATCCGTGATGAGAACCGTCTGCATATAATTCAATTAGATCAGGAGCTCTAAATCCAGAGCTTAGATTTATTCTTAAAGTTGAATTTCCAAAATCTTTTTTAAATCCAAGAGACCCATTGAAATTGGAATAATCATTTGAACTAGATTCTGAGGAAATAGATCTATTATCATATCTAACACCAATTAAAGCTTGTGAAGTATCATCTATATCAAACTGACCTAAAGCGAATAAACCAAAGTCCTTTTTCTCTGCATCAGGAATTAGAGTTTCATGACCAAAATTTTTATTTTCTTGGTTAAGTAAACTAGTTCCAATAATAAGATTTAAATCATCTGACTGAGGCATAGTTAGTTTAATGTCAATTGAGGTAGTTTCAAGTTCCATGTCAAGTTCTGCTTCACCTTCCTCATGACCCTCATGATCGTCATGATCATCATGACCTTCTTCTTCATGACCTCCAAACTCTTTTCTTTCATTTAATTGTCTCCCTAGTGTAATGTCTAAAGTGTGATCGTTACCCATATCAAAAGTGTTTTTCCAAGTTAAAGTTGTATGATTTATCTCTTGATAATGATCTTCTTCTCCATGATCATCATGATCATCGTGTCCATCTTCTTCATGATCATCATGATCATCGTGATCATCATGACCTTCTTCCATATGTGGAATTCCAACTTCAGTTTCAGACATGCTAAATCTCAAGTCTGATTGAAATTTTTCAGTTTGATATGCAACTCCTGCTTTAAAGTCATTTTGCTTAAACCAAGAATTTTCTATCTCACCATCAGGTGAAGAATAGTTTCCGTTGTCTGTAATATCTGCTCTAAGCATATAGCTGAAATTTTCTGAGCTACCTTTTAAACCAAGATTATTACTAAATCCACTATAATTTGAATTATATATACCAGTGTAATCTATTTCAAGATCATCAGATGTTAAATATTTTTCAGGTTCTATGTAGAGCACTCCTCCCATTGCATCACTTCCATAAAGTACATAAAGTGGACCTTTTACTACTTCTACTGAATTCACTCCAGAGCTACTTAAAGCAAGTCCATGCTCTTCACCCCATTGTTGATTCTCTAATCTCATCCCTTGGTTTAAGACTACGACTCTGTTAAAACTAAGCCCTCGAATTGATGGCTTTCCAATTCCAGCTCCTGTTGATATTATAGATACACCAGGAAGTTTTGAGATTGAATTACTAATATATTGTTTGATGATTGGATTGATATCGTTGAAATTTAATTTGTCAACTTTTAGTACCGACTTTCCAAGAGTTTGTCCAAATGGAAGTGTTAATACTACCTCATCAAGCTCAACTAAATCTTCGTTAACTTGAGAGAATATTGGTTGAAAAGCCAATAACATTAATGCTAATAAGCTTATTCTAATTTTAGTTTTCATTATTTTTTATTTAAGATTAAATTATAGGGCATATTTTATAGCTATTATGCTTTAGCTGATTTTTTAAACCCCCCTAAAACTTTAGGGGGTATTTAATTTTAATTTATCCTTTAACTACATATGCAATGTGATCGTGATCATCATGGTCATCATCTTTACCGCATGAAACAACAGCAAGTGTAGAAAAGACAAACATTAAGAGTAATAAATATTTTTTCATATTATTCTTTTTTAAGATTAGTAATAATTGTTTAATTCTATTGAATTAGCTTTCGAATAAACTAGATTACTGGTGGACCTCTTAAAGAATAATTATAAAATGTTTGGTGAGTATGAAAAGCTTTGTAAAAAGTTAGAGTTGTGAAGTCCTCAGATGATGGATTATCAAATACAAAGTCATCTGTTAAATCAAAATCAATTGAATTGGTAATAAAGTTATCGACTACACAATCATCAACTTTTTCATGAATATGTTGTTCAGAGTATGAACAAGCAAAATGAGAATCAGATAAAATATAGTGATGAATAGCCAAGACGTTTGGCAAACTCAAAGTAATTAATAATACTATACTTGAAAATATTCTCATAATAAATTAACTATATCAAATATATTAAATTGATTAGATAAATGTAAAAAATATTTATATTTGCCGTCCATTCCTCCTTAGCTCAGTTGGTTAGAGCATCTGACTGTTAATCAGAGGGTCCTTGGTTCGAGTCCAAGAGGGGGAGCAACATATAATGATAAAACGGTTATACTTTTATAGTGTAGCC
>ENA-UOXV01007324-UOXV01007324.1-marine-metagenome-genome-assembly--contig:-NODE-7324-length-11200-cov-16.019381_pt1 | contig 11200 bp, 7 predicted proteins | sample MGYA00238165_ERZ766961 | MGnify/ENA primary metagenome ERZ766961 (study PRJEB28924, sample SAMN03173240) | marine metagenome | biome: Marine; feature: Water; material: Subsurface seawater | place: North... | reverse complement strand
ACTACATCTATAAATATCGGCTACCTTTCCTTTGTATTCTACTTTGAACGACATACTGGGCAATACCAGACGCTACGCCGACTATTCCTAAAGATACCACTGCTTTTGACTTGACACCGAGACCCATCACAATGGGTACGATGTTCAACGGAGACGCGAGCGCTAACGCGCTTTTCTCGTATTGTCGCTCGAAGGAGGAATAGAGGAAGCGGGCGAAAGCGAACGCGCTCGGTAAAGAAAACGCTGCAAAGATGGCAGAACTGACGCTATCGTTACTGTTGCACAAAAGCACTTGGGCAAAGTATCCGCACACGACTGCGACGTACGCGAAAAATGACGCCTTTTCGGTCCGAGCTAAGAAAAGAATCGTGGAAACGAGCGGGATCGTAATGAAACTCGAATCCTCGGAATCCCAAAACACGACCAGCGTTGCGACGAACGCGGACAACGTCGCAATGTTTCCCACGCGATCCATTGCGTCATGATAATCATTTTTCGAGATAGCATTCTTGTTCCCGTTGTTAAAGCCCATGTTTCTCTCACTTGCGCTTTGCCTCTTTCGTACAAACGGATTGTATACTTTATTGTTGTTGTTGTCATCGTCGCGGTTTCTCGTCGTCGTTCGTTGTGCTCTCGAGACCACAAAGTGAGTATACTTCACGCTCAAAGCGCAGTGTAAGAAACACACCGCGACGACAGAAAGTAAATTGTAAACCTCTTCGTCACCAATCATCGTGGTTATGGCAAATACTATTGCTAAAACCATGGCATAAAATACACTCGCTCTTTTGTATTGAACAAACGCGCCGCACAACGCGCAAACCACCACGCTCTCTTTCATCACGAACAAACCGAAACACAAGCCGCTAACAGTTCCGACGCCGAACAAACCAAAAACTATGGATAAAATTAGAAACCAACTTCTGTATGTTTCTTCTGCGCCGTCATATTCACCTCCCAGTGAATACATGCTATCCCTATCTGGCTCTCTGTCTGGAACGTGGTCTTGATCGTACCAGAATCCAACTTCGCCTTGCCACGGCAAAGGCGGTTTTATTATAACGAGAAGGAGACCGGCTATCATACAAATCAAACGCGCTTTCCGTAAGGATTGAAACCCTCCGAGTGCGCTCGTCGCACACAGCAATGAACCAAACAATCCAGCATCCGTCGGGCGATGGCCGGTGAAGAGAAATAGAACGTCAAACAGCTCCAATCTCGCGTACAACAGCCCAAGAACGATGAGTATCGTATACTTAGACGCACTTGCACACATCAACACAAAAACTTTCACCCAATCGAGATCTAAAAATACAGAAAGTTTGGAAACATACACGGTATAAATGAGCATATCTGGAAACCTTGTCTTTGAGAGATTCAGCATTTTCGTGGAAAGTTGAACGCCGCAAAACGTCGTGAGCGCTATTAAATACGGCGGGTAAAACGTACTCCCATCTTCTTGAATCTCGTTGTATAACATTGCCTCCACTTGCGCCATCACGGCAGCTTGCACGAAAAGCATGCCAAATAGAACTTCTTTGGAAAATTCCATCAGATATAAACCGGGAACGGCGAATGTGATTGACGTGATCAACAAAATGCCGAAACACGTATTTTCCATGCCTTCGATGAACCAATAATTCCTCTTCAAAAAGTATCCAACCGTTGCGATCGCTAGACACATAAACAACGCGTAGATTCCAATGTTTAATCTCGATATATCGATGAGCGTTGCGATGCCGAGGACAAATGCACCGCCGATGAGTAACAATACAGAATATTCAGTCGTGTCGACGACCCGCAACGCCACCGCGACCGCGGTCACGAGCAGCGTCATTCTCGTCTCAAATAAAACCGTCGCACCGAGAGAGCACAAAATGACCACGTGTAACGCGTGCTCCCAGAAAATAAAAGATGATTCTATGAGTGTTGGCCAATGCGTTCCAACGTACACGAATGCTGGACAAAAACACACGCAAAATTTGTGAATATACTTTTCGCGACTTGTGAGCGATCTTTCTCCCGGCGCCCCGGATACTCCTTTGAATGAGCCGCCTCTTTGTCGTCGTCCCCGAGATGAAGACGGCGGCGATGACTTTTTACCATCATCATCGTAGAGAAGATGATACAATACCATCAAAACAATCTGTAAATAAAACGGCGCTAAAACCGCACCCACAGATGCCATCAACGTCCACCCGATCAACGCGCCGCACACCGGCAAAATCGAAGCCACGAGAACGCTTTCCATCCATCTCGAAACGTTCGGATGTTCCATTTCCACCCATTTAAACTGTAAACTCGCCCACAGACCGCACAAAAACAGCATGATTCCGTTCGTGGTCAGCAGAAACAACGAAATAATCGTCGGTCGTAACGGCGCGAAGAACAAATCAGATTCAATCAACATCGCTAAATATATCGAAAACAACGTGAGCCAAACGCAGACGAGCGTCATCTCTGGATACCTCAGCAAATCTAGAATATACGACGCCGCGCAGCCGATGAGTAAAGTGGTGAATATGCCGTCTTCGCCCGCGCCTAGAAGCATCAGAATACACGGGAGTAAAGAGAACGCGTATAACGACGACGACGAATTTTTGTTGTTGTTCTTGTTATTAAAAACATCATTCGTGGTGCGTCTCGTTGTTGTTATTCTTGAGTTCATCATGTCTCAAATTGATTAAGAAATGTTTATCGCGGTCAGTGCATCGCAACACTAAAATATACCGATCATCAACCGCGACGAGGGCTTCTTGAAAACAACGAGCGACGCGACGAGAGCGTCGTCATCTTGGTCGCTTCTTCTCGCTTCTCTCTCTCTTTCTGTGTGTGTGTGTGTGTGTCAAAATTCGAGAGCAAAAAGTAGGGGATTTTGAAGAAGCAACTTTGTTTCCCTTCATTAAAAGATACATCACATGACGCATTTAGCTTCGACGCTTTCCTCCTCCTCCTCCGTGGTTTTAACCAGAGTTGTTGATACACCAGAACGACGACGACGAAATACTACTAACACTAATATTATCCGCGCGTTGGGTGGGTTTGGACCGGAAATCAAACCCGAAGAGATCCGAAAGATTCAAGAGGCGAGGAGGAAGAAAATCGAACAGGCGAAGCGAGACGCAGAGGCGAGAAAGAAAGGGAACAACAACAACACCACCACGAAGAAGACAAAGAATACAGAGGAGGAGACGAAGCCTAAAAAGTTCTTCGGTTTGTTTTAAATGATGAGCGCGTCGTGTAAAACCACGTGAAGAAGTATGCATTGCACACATATCCGCGCTGAATGTTTATCCACTCGCCCTTTTCCATCACTTTTTCTCTCAAAAGGGTGCCTCTCTCGTCTGCTCAAATTCTTCATTTTTACTCGTCAAATCACTCCCTTTGGCTTGGCTTTCTACCACATAAAATAAACACACGCATAAACACACACTCAAACGCGAAAGAAAGACGCGAAAGAAAGACGACGACGACCGACGATCGCTGAGAGTGGTTTTTCTATCTATCCTTTGGTTGTTCGTCGTCATCATCCTCATCAATCACCCGTCTCAAAAACAACATTTTTGAATCTCTTTTCTCTTCGTCGCGTCGGGAAAATAACGGGCGGCAAAACAAAAAAGAATTTAACGAAGAAGGAAGGAGGTTTTCATCGGCATCATCATGTCTTCTTCTGCGACGAGCACGGAACAAATCTTGCGAGAAACGTTCAACGCTTTAGAAAATGGATTCAATCAAACCGCGATATTACGAGGCGAACCGACGAGAGCGCAGACGCATTTGAAACAGTTGACGAATAAAATGGCGGACGGGAAGAAACTGATTAAAGAATACGAGAGACGAGCGAAAGAGGAAGCAGAGGAGGAAAGCAAGAATAACAGTAATAGTACTACGAATTATGCGGCCAGGTTGGATCAGATTCAGATGACGAAGAAAAGAATGGTTTCTGAGTTGAATAGGTTTGTTACGATGAAAAAAGCTGCGCAAAACGCCATCGCGGAGAAGCAAGCGGCCATCGCGGAAACGACGAGAGTGTCGAGTTCGTCCGCGGCGCAAGTGTCTCGATTAGCTGGAGTCATGCCGACGTTTCAAAAGATGCACGAGATTAAAGAGGGCGATGATTTGCGAGAGATGGATTCGCAACAGCTCGTGCAACACGGGAGAGGAATGATGAACCAGACGGATAAATCAGTCTCGAGGTCGAAGAAAATTGTACACGAAACTATCGAAATGGGCGCGGTGACTGCGGGGAAGCTCAAAGAACAAACGCAAAAACTGGACGAAATCACGGACGAGTTGGACGAGCTTCAGTTTTCGGTTCGAAAATCGTTGAATCTTGTTCGAGATATTACGAAAGGGTTAGCCACGGATAGGTGCGTAATTACTCTGATGCTTTTAGTCGCGGTAGGAGTAGTCGCGGTGATTATCGTAAAGGCTACTGGCGCCGATAAGAAGAAATCGAGTAGCCCTGCCCCAGCGCCAGAAGCGGCGCCGGCGAGGAGGTTACTTTTGCACGCGATTGAATATAGTTTAATGTAATATTATAGATGATACTAGAGACAGAAATTTTATACGTACACTTGTTTGATACTTCACTTCTTTTTTTACAACTTGAATTCTGGCTGGCTCTTTTCAGGCGCCTATGTGGGCTATGTAATCAATTTCCTATTTATGTTATTACCTGTATGTATTGTACCGTTGTTGTTGTTATTGTTCTACAGCATTTTCTTCAAAAGACTCTTCCGCGTCTTCCATTTGTTCATCCTCCTCTTCGTCGTCCCCGTCGAGTTCATCTTCTCGATGACCACTACCAGTATCCTCGTGCTCCGAACTTTCCTCCTCCGACGATAAAGACGAAGACGAAGAGAATGACTCGTCATCGTCGTCATCATCCTCATCCTCATCCTCATCCTCATCGTCGTCGTCATCGCTATCCTCCTCGTCCTCTTCCAAAAGTAAGGGATCTATACTTACGTCCCGGCCTTCTTGACGCCGTCTGAGCAGTTCTATCAACGAACGACCAGGGATCTGGATAACATGGCCACCAGGAGTGTTGATTTGAACGTATTCCTCACCATCGATCTCGTCCTCGTCCTCGTTGTCTTCGTCGTCTTCATCTGAGGAGTCGAAATCGTTATCTCTCTCGCCTTTCCGAGGCGGCTCGTCAATGTGCTCTCCATCCTTCGACGCCTCGAAAATTTTAATATCCGAATCAATGCCAGAAGCCGCAAGGACGGGCAAATGGGGGTGTGGAATCACATTATTAACGACTTGCGAATCTCCCGGGAGTTTGCACACGAGTTCCGTCGTTTTTTTGTTCCACACGAAAATGTTACCGCAGTCCCCGCCGGTGGTTACGTATTCGTCGCCGCACATGAACGCGACGCCTTTAAGGAACGTGCGCGTGTTTTTCCGCCCTTCGTACTTTTTTGCGCACCCCTCGTATCGTTTCTCCAATTCGTCCATAGAATCGTGCTTGAAGAGATCAATCTTAACCGACGAGACAACCTTACGCGTTTCTAAAACGTACACGTCTTCGCCCTTATACGTGCACGCCAACTCTCCGGTCTTACTAAACGCTATTCCAGAGATACCCTCAAATCGACGAGACCGAAACGAAGATCTCATGAGCTCCTCTTCGCCTTGGAACTTTTTCATAGCACCGAATGCTAATCCAGGACAATATTCCGCCACGGTCGGCAAACATCTTTCGACGAATCCAGACGACCGCGAAGGAGGCGACGACGGCAATCCAAAGCCTCCAGCTGCTCCCGTTGGTGTTCCAGGACTTCCAACCGTACTACTTGGCGAAACACCGTAGTTAACGCCACCACGTCGCATAGCGGCGGCGCCGGTACCGGTTGGCGACGGAATCGGCGACGTCCCGGGAGATCCGGCGTGAGAATAATAATCTTCCGAAGTTCTCGTCAGCTTTGCCACGTGGTGCCGAATATCAAATACCCTCACGATTGGGTCGTCGCATCCAACCGCAAAAGTATGCGGAGCCGTTGGATCAAACGCTATATCCGAGGCCGCGCCCACTGATGCCAAATCAATAACCACTTCTCGTCTCGATTTCGTCCCTTCTCGTATATCAAACAGTCTCACGCACCCGTCCTGATGCGTGGATAAAAACGACGTGGCGGACCCGGGGAGAAAGATCAGCTTCATCCCCATACCAGCACCATCACCGGACCATAATTGATGCGCGGCTGGCGAATCCAGGTTTATATTCCGCATGTATCTATTCGTGTGATGGTTCGGCGGCTTCTCCGCGAACCCTCGCTCTAAATCAATCATTCTCACCTGACCGTCCGCGGCTGTCGTCACGCACTTGGTCGAGTTACAGTTTGGAATAAACTGCGCGTCAAACACGTTGTGCGTGTGCCCGGTAAATACCGACCCTTTCACCGGAAAATTCGTCCCCGTGCTCCAAACGACCACGGTCATATCGTCCGACCCGGAAATCAACAGCGACGCGTCTTCGTTCCAACTCACCGTATTCACGCACCCGCCGTGTTTTTCCAGGTTTTTCAACAACCGCATGCCTTTAATAATCGACGGGTGTTTCATGCACTGCGTTTGCGTGCACTGCTTGTGATATCTCGGGTCCCATTGGCGCCGGGATATGTCTCGGAACATGGACTTATTTTGTCTTCTCGGAGTGGTCGTCGTCGTAACACTACCCCCGGTGGGCGACGTTTTTTTCGTCTTATGCTGCAATAAAATCTCCTCTTCGGACGTGGAGTTGTCCGACGCGTTGTTGTTTATCCCAAAACTTTCTCTCTCTCTTTCTCGTCGTTGAGACGCGCCGTTGTTGTTCAAAGCGTTCGCGGAAGGAGTCTCCCGAGGAGAGCGACTCGTCGTCGTCATCGGGGTTGACCCTTCTTCTTCTTCCATTATTCGTGGGAGTCTCGTTCTTTATCTTCTTCCAAAACCAAAGCGTACTAACAAACTCTCAACCAACTTGATACGATGTTCTGCGGGAAAAAAGAAACCTGAAGAGAAAAGCGCCCCCGCCTTTCGCGCAAAAAATGCGCGCGCACCACGCGCGATCTCCTTCTCTTTTACGACCACTCGTGACGCTGTAGCGCGCGTTTAGAGTGAGATACCAAAGATGATACTTTCCAACGATCAAAAACACACTTTCACCGCTTTTGGCGCGCGCGCGCTTTTTGAAAGAAAGATTTGTGCGGGAAAGAGGAAGAGATAACTTCCTTCTTCCACGCGAGAGCTGCTTTTCTTCCTTTTTTGTGTACTCCTGCTGTAACGAACTTTTGTTGGAGCTTTTGTTGGAGATTTTTCGTCCGTCGTTTTGTCGTTTTGCGACGGTCTCTGGTCTCTGCAACTCGTCTGCTTTTTCAAGTGCTTTTGTTCCGTTTGCTCCGTCCAATTTTCTCATTTCATCAGAACAACAACGAAAAACGCATATATTATATTATTACTATATCACAGAGAAGGGAGAGAAAGAGAGAGAGAGAGAGAAAGGTGAGAAACTCTTCGCCGCTTTTCCGTCGCATCGTCGCAAAACCAGTTCAACAAAACAAAAAAGAGATCGAGAGATTGAGAGAATTACACAAAACACAGAAGAAGAGAATTGTGTTTTGTACCCAATTCGGCGCGAATTTTTAAAAAGAAAAGATGATCCCTCAGTACTGTTCGCAGTGCAAATCTGACGTCGTCGCGGAAGTAAACGACGCGAATGGATTCACGTGTTGCACGGTGTGCGGTAAGATTCTGGACGATTCCGTCTTTAGCACGGATCCAACGTTTTCGAAAACCAGCGGTGGGGCGATTCAAGTGGATGGGAACTTTGTCCCGGAATCGGGTATAGCGCACTCAGTCGGGAGACCGACCAGAGGTGGGAGAGTGTTTGGGTTGCAAATAGATTCGCACGAGAAGACGGTGAATAAAGGAAAACAGGAGATTAACCAAATCGCGGATCGACTGGCGATGAAACCGAGAGAGGACATCACGACTTCGGCGCACAGATTGTATAAAATCGCGGTGTCGAGAAACTTCACGAGAGGACGAAGGACGGCGCAAGTCGCCGGGGCGTGTTTGTACGTCGTGTGCAGACAAGAGAATCGACCGTACATGTTGATTGATTTTTCGGACGTTCTACAAACGAACGTGTACGTTTTGGGTGGGGTATTTTTACAGCTCTGTCGATTGATGCGATTGGAGCAACATCCGTTGATGCAAAGACCGATTGATCCTTCGTTGTTTATTCACAGGTTTGCGGATAAGATGAATTTAGGGAAGAGAGTGCACTCGGTGTCAAACACCGCGCTAAGGCTCGTTGCTTCTATGAAGCGGGATTGGATGCAAACTGGACGTCGTCCGGCTGGGATTTGCGGCGCCGCGCTTTGGGTCGCCTCACACGTTCACGGCTTCGATCGATCGAAAAGTGACGTAGTTTCGATCGTACACATCGGCGAGCAAACGTTGAAGAAAAGAATCACGGAGTTTAGCTCAACGCCGGCGGCGCTGTTGTCGGTGGAAGAATTCGACGCGCAAGCCCAAAAGTATGAAAACGACGACTTTATTGGAAGTAAAGAGCAACAAGATCTCATCTGTAGCGGATCGACGACGCTGACGTGCAAACACAGGGACGACGACAACATGCCCGAGCACTTTCAACACGGCATGTGTCGAGCGTGCTACATTGATTACGTGAAGGTTTCCGGTGGAACAACTTTTTTGGGTGGGATGGATCCCCCGGCGTTTACCGCCGCGCAGAAAAAACGAGACATGGAACAACTCCAACCGAGGATTTTACGAATCGCAAATTTTGAAGCCGGCCAGGCGGAAGTTCAAGCTGAATTTGAAGGCGCACTTTTAGAGGGCGAAATTAACGAGTTTGCAATGATCGCTGGCGTCGTGCAAAGCTCAGCGCCTGCCGCGGGTGCCGCTAATGCCACGGCGGCAGCTCAAACCCAAATCGAAGAACGACGACCGCCGCAGGTTATTCGCCAAGTGCAAGTGCAACGCGTCGTTTTGAAAGAGCCGCCGTTTAAGTTTATGATCGAAGCGGAGAAAGTTTTGAAGAGAATTGTTGGTACAAAGCCGGCGGAAACGCATTGTTTACCGTTTGTTCACGGTAAAGCGAAAGGATGCGTTTTGAGAGAGCACTTCCGAGACGATATCGGCGAGTTTACCAAAGATATTCGGCTCGAAATAATGCACTATTTGATCAATTTAGGATGCTTCGACGACGGCGCTTTGGAGCATTTAAACACGCTTTACCCATCGCACGACTTGATATTGCTCGGTAAAGAAGACTTTACGCCTCCGGAAAATACAGTCAAGATAGAAGTAGACAATAAAGCCGAGAAGGCGAAGAAGGAAGCGGCTGAAAACATCAGAAAATACAAAGTGAATAAGGAACCGCCGCTGCCGGGTACCTCCTTCAACGATAAAATCAAGAAGAACGAAGAGGCGCTGAGGAAGTTGAATAACCCGGACGTAAAGAAGGAAGAGGGCAAAACGGAAAACGGAGTCGACACGCCAACCAACGACGAAGAGGAAATGAGAGACGTGTGCTCGGATATAGAAGACGAGGACATCAACGAGTACATGAACAATCAAGAACAAGTCAACTTGAAACGCGTCATTTGGTCGGAAATGAACAAAGACTATTTAGAATCGCAAGCGGCGAAAGAGGCGGCGAGCAAGGATGCGGCTGCTCGAGAATCCAATCAACCACCGAGAAGGAAATACAACACGAAGAAAAAAGAAGAGAAGTATCAACGAGCGGAAAACGCCGCCGTGGCTGCGCAAACGGTCCTCATCAAGAAACGCGGCGTATCGTCGAAAATCAACTACGAAGCGTTGCAAAACTTATTCGACGACAAGGGCGAGGCAAAGAAAAAGAAAAAAGCGTCGTCTGCTGTGGCAAAAGACAAAGCAGCGCCGAAGGAGACGACGACGACGACGACGAAAGCAGCAACAACGGGAACCGCGACAGCGAAACGAAAACGAGAAAAAGAAGAGGCGCTACCGGTCCCGGCAGCAAAGAAGACGGCCACAAAGCCCGCATCGAGAGCCGCCGCTGCAGTCGCGGAGAAAATGAAGGGAAAGAAGAAAGCGCCGCCGCCTTCGAAAGAGAAATCGGCACCCCGCGCGACGCGAGCGTCTCGAACCGTCACCGCGAAGAAATTCATCAAAATGTAAAACACACTGTTACTATAATAAAATTTATATACTTCATCATTAAATGTCACATGTACAAACACGAGATGGCTACTAAGTAAGGCGTGAGTGACCTTTTTTTATTTACTTCTCCGCGAACGCCTCGCGAGCTAATTTGGCAATTTCACCGTCGCTCTTACCCTCTCTCACCGCCGCGATCAAATCGTTTTGTCTCATGTTAAAAAACATCGCCTTCACCGCATTTTTCAACGCCGGATGATACTCTTCGCCGCTAATGACCTCTTCCGGCGTTTTCCACGCGTACCCGTCGTACTCGGTATTCACCATCTCCACGTTCGCTTTCTCCTCGTCCGTAATCGTCGCCGTGGACACCACAATCACGTCTCCGGTACCATTCTCGCTCGGCGCTTGTTTCCTCTTCGCCCACACGTGCGTGGACGTGTGCACGACTTCAAATCTTGTCTCTTCGATATCTATTTTACACTCTCGTTTCACGTTTATTCTCGCCGCTTCGAACACCGAATCGCCAACTTTAATCCTCCCGCCGATAAACCACGGCCCGTTCGCCGCCGGTTCCACGTTCCTGTACCCGATTAAAATCCTCCCTTCCGAGTCTCTCAACAGAACGTCCGCGCACCCTTTCACGATGCAATCTAACGCGCGAGAGTATTCCTCGTCTTCCAAGAAGGTTTGGTTTTTTGTATACGCCCCCGTCTCGTAGTGCGCGTGGAGGGAACTTCGGTGCATGTTCCCGGAATAGACAGACGTTTTCGTCGTCGTTTTCATTGCTTTTGTCGATGATGATGATGATGATGTCAATAAGGTTGTTCCTTCGGTCGCTCGTTCCTTCATTTATGAGCCTCTGCTTCAATGCTTCCCGTGATGATGATGATGATGATGATGATGTGCAGAAAACGTAAATGTACTTTTGGTGTTGAAAGAAATGAGGAAAAAGGCAAGTGTTTTCTCATCTGTTTTCCAGGAAATTCAAAACGGCGTTAAAAAATGGCAAAAAGATGTACACTGATGAAGTAAGAAGAAGAAGAAG
>ENA-UOXV01007323-UOXV01007323.1-marine-metagenome-genome-assembly--contig:-NODE-7323-length-11201-cov-4.136103_pt1 | contig 11201 bp, 12 predicted proteins | sample MGYA00238165_ERZ766961 | MGnify/ENA primary metagenome ERZ766961 (study PRJEB28924, sample SAMN03173240) | marine metagenome | biome: Marine; feature: Water; material: Subsurface seawater | place: North... | reverse complement strand
GAGAACACTAACCATAGCATCTAATGGATTTGTAATGCAAATGACAAACGCTTTAGGACAATTTGCTTTAATACCCTTTCCAACAGTTTGCATAATACCTGAGTTTTTTTCAACGAGATCATCTCTTGTCATTCCTGGGCGACGTTGAAAACCTGCAGTAACTATAACAACATCTGCACCCTTCATATCTTTATATTTAGTTGAACCATTCATATGAGAATTAAAAGACTCAATGGTTGATGATTGGGCAAGATCAAGAGCTTTTCCTTGAGGCATACCATCAGCTACATCAATTAAAACTACATCACCTAATTCTTTTAAACCAATCAAATGGGCTAAAGTTCCACCAATATTTCCTGCTCCAACGAGAGCAATTTTTTTTCTCATAAAAACCCTATATAAGAATTATAATTCTGTAACAATAGCCTTCTTTATATCTGCTATAGCTTTAGCTGGGTTTAAACCTTTAGGGCAGGAACGAGTACAATTCATAATAGAATGACATCTGTATAACTTCATAGAATCATTTATTTGCTTTAATCTTTCTTTTCTTTGTCCATCGCGACTATCATTAATCCATCTTGAAGCCTGTAATAGAACTGCTGGTCCTAAATATTCATCACCATTCCACCAATAACTTGGACATGAAGTTGTGCAACAAAAACACAAAACACATTCCCATTTTCCATCGAGTTTTTCTCTATCTTTTGGATCTTGTTTTTTTTCATTAAAAAAATTTTTTTTCTTAGATTGCAAACCATCTGTTATTTTTTCTTTATCACGATCAATCCAAGGTTTGATAGATTCCAATTGTTTATATGCCTTTGATAAATCAGGAACAAGATCCTTTACTACTTTCATATGAGGTAGAGGGTAGATTTTTATATCATGTTTGATTTCACTTATTGGCTTAAGACAAGCAAGGGTGTTGATTCCATCAATATTCATAGCACATGATCCACAAACACCCTCTCTACATGAACGTCTAAATGTTAATCCTGTATCAATTTCATTTTTAATTTTAATTAAGGCATCTAGAACCATGGGGCCACACTTTTTTTTATCAATTTCATAAGAATCAATTCTAGGATTTTGATTTTTTTCAGGATCCCATCTATAAATTTTTAATTTTTTAGGCATTTCAGATTTAATGCTAGGCGTGTGTGATATGCCTTCAACTACTCTAGAATTTTTAGGTAATGTAAATTCTACCATTCCTTAATAAACTCTTTTTTTAGGAGGAATTGGCTGAACATGATTTGTTAATGTGTTCATGTGTACCGGCCTAGCTCCCATTTTAATTTTTCCATCTTCCTTCAACCAAGCTAAAGAATGAACTAACCAATTTTTATCATCCCTATTTTCATAATCTTCTCTTGCATGAGCTCCTCTACTTTCTTTACGATTCAACGCTGAGTGTAAAGTAACTTTTGATTGTGCCATTAAATTATGGAGTTCTAAAGTCTCAGTTAAATCTGTATTAAAGATTAAAGATTTATCTTTTACACCAAGATTATCCATTGAAGCTTCTAGTTTTTCAAAATCTTTAATACCACTTGAAATTAAATTTTCTGTTCTAAATACTGCACATTTTTTTTGCATAATATTTTGCATAGAAGTTCTTATTTCTCCAGTGGTTGAGCTTCCTTTATGGTTACGAATTTTATCAAACCTATCTATTATTTTTTCAGTAACATTAGAATTGATATTTAAATTTGTAGAATTAACTTTGGTTTTTTTTATAGCATTAATACTGGCTGCTTTGCCAAATACTACTAGATCAATTAGTGAATTGGTTCCTAGCCTGTTTGCCCCATGTACTGAAACACAAGCAGCTTCTCCTACAGCCATCAATCCTTCACAAATATTATCAGGATTATTAGTGGTAGGACGCAATACTTCTGTTCTATAATTAGTTGGAATTCCTCCCATATTATAATGAACTGTAGGTAATACAGGAATTGGTTTTTTAGTTAAATCAACTCCAGCAAAAATTTTTGCTGTTTCTGAAATGCCTGGTAATCTTTTATGCAATGTATTTGAATCTATATGCTCCAAATGCAATAAGACATGATCTGAATTTTCACCACAGCCTCTTTTTTCATTAATTTCAATAGTCATTGCACGACTTACCACGTCTCTCGAAGCTAAATCTTTAGCATTTGGTGCATATCGCTCCATAAAACGTTCACCATCACTATTTGTTAAATAACCACCCTCACCTCTTGCTCCTTCTGTAATTAAAACTCCTGCTCCATACACTCCAGTTGGGTGAAATTGAATAAATTCCATATCTGATAATGGTAAATCTTGACGCAATGCCATAGCACTTCCATCTCCTGTACATATATGAGCGCTAGTAGATGAAAGATAGGCTCTTCCATAACCCCCTGTTGCCAGAATTGTTTGTTGAGATAAAAATCTATGAATAGTTCCATCTTCCAAACACCAGGCTATAACGCCTCTACAATTTCCCTCATCATCCATTAATAAATCTAAAACAAAATATTCTATAAAAAATTCTACATTATGCTTAAGAGACTGTTGATAAAGTGTATGAAGTAAAGCATGACCAGTTCTGTCTGCTGCTGCACAAGCTCTCATCGCAGGTGAGCCCTCTCCATTATTTGTTAGATGCCCTCCAAAAGGACGTTGATATATTTTACCATCTTCAGTTCGGCTAAAAGGCATTCCATATTCTTCTAACTCAACTACTGCTTCAGGGGCATTAGAACAAAGATATTCTATAGCATCTTGATCTCCAAGCCAATCGGATCCTTTAACAGTATCATACATATGCCAACGCCAGTTATCTTCACCCATATTTCCTAACGCAGCTCCAATACCCCCTTGTGCTGCAACAGTGTGACTCCTTGTTGGAAAAACTTTAGATATGCAGGCTGTTTTAAGACCTGACTCAGCTACTCCTAAAGTCGCTCTTAATCCAGATCCACCTGCCCCAATAACTATAACATCATAGTTATGATCAATAATTTTATAAGCTTTATTCATTATAATGCATTTAACTTAAATATTGCTAAAATTACTAAAAAAAATGAAGTAATTACAATAAAATTAATTAGTGTTATAGATATTTTTTTTAAAGATTTTGTCGATACGTAATCTTCAATTATTGTTTCACAGCCTAGTTTAGCATGTATAAGCATTGCTAACATCATTATTAAAAACAAGACACTATTTAAGTATGATTCAAAAAATAATTTAAGTTCATAATAATCTAAATTTTGAAAAGAAATACATTTAAATATAAACCAAAATGATATTGGTATTAAAATAATTGCAGTTATTCTTTGAGTTACCCACTTTATAGAATGCTTATTTTTCATATTATAATAACCAAACTAAACAAGATGATAAAAAAGTTAAAATAATAACAATGTAACCAGAAAAATATACTGTTTTTAAATCCATACCTAATCCATACGTCCAATAAAGATAGCGAATTCCATTAAATAAGTGATAAAAAATACCTACAGTCCATAAAATTAAAATAATTTTAAAAAAAATTTTATTGGAAATAATTTGAAATAGATAAAAATAATTTGGACCCAAAGATAAAAGTGATATCCACAAAGCTATAAAAACTGAGCCTAAACTCAAACCAATTCCTGTAATGCGATGGAAAATTGAAAATGCGGCTGTTAAAACCTTCTTATGAATACTCAGGTGGGGGGACAAGGGTCTGTTATCAATCATTTTAAGAAAACTAATAGAATTTATTATATCTATTAAGTATCTTTTTTTTTGATAAATTCAAAAAAATAGTAATTTAAAAATAATATTATCATTAGTCAAATTGTGGAAAAATCTGTGGATAGGTTGTATTTTTTACCTAAATATCATTTATTTCAAAAACAAATTAGTTTTTTTATTAGGTTATTAGTTGAAATCTTAGACCATTAAGCGTAATTTCAATAAAGCCGGATAATGAACTCATTTTCTTTGCTTCGGAGGAACGCCGAGAATTAATTACATTCATTCCCGCCGGGTGAGTGTATTTGAGTTTTATCTTAACTAGAGAAGTGTCTGCCAAGGTACAAACTGGGGAAGATGATTCCGGCTTTTTTATTTTAAATTAGTCTCAAAGAAATGCTTCATTTTTAAGGCATATAATTCAGGATATTTAAACATTGCATCTACATGATATGAATTTTTTGCTAACCAAAAATCTGCATTAATATTTTTTTGTTTTACATATTTTTTAAAGAAATAAAAATGATGAGGCAAAACTCTTAGATCTTTATCTCCATGTGTAAAAAAATATTTTGTATTTTTTATTAAAGAAAATGCTGGAGATAATTTTGTTGGATCTATTCCTGTTAAAATTTTTCCAGCTAGGCTCACCGCAGGTCCAAAATCATGGTGTAAACCATATCTGCCAATTTCATCTTTTAAAATCATTTTAAACTCAGCAAGAGAACTATCTAACCATACAGCCTTAATTGCTAATTCTTTTTCAGCAGCAAAAATTACAGATGTTGATCCAAGTGATATTCCTAATAATCCAATTTTGCTTTTTGGAAAACCATATTTATTTAAAAAATCAAAAGCTCCTAGGACATCCTTATATTCTGATAGTCCTAAATTTTCATAATTACTGACTTTAGAACTATCTCCATAATTTCTTAAATCAATTGTTAAAACATTAATTTCATTTTTAATTAACAGACTTGCAATTAAATTTGATTCTGGCTTACATTTTCCATTTGGAAATAAACCATGAACCACAATTACTACAGGACGATTTGGATAATAATTAAAAAGCCATCCACTAATTTTTATAGCCTCTTGTCTGGAGGAGAAAAAAACTTCTTGCCATTTTTCTAAATGATATTTTTTAGAAGAAAAATTTTTTCTTAATTGTCTTCTTGGCAAAACTGAATATTCCTGATGATCAACAAAAGTTGACCAAGAATTAGGCAGAGAACCTTCATGCATACCACAAGACGATTCTATTCTTAAAATTTTATTTGCTAAATAAAACCCAATTAAGAAATAAATAAATATACAGAAAAAAATGAGTGAAATTGAAAGATAAATTAATTTTCTATTCATTTATTTAAAGTATTAATTATTGTCATTTCATACAATCTACTTGCCGTTCTTTCAAATTCTTTATTCAAGCTCCTAATTTCACAAAGTTGATTTATAGGTTTAGAAGCTAAAATCACTACTGAACATTTTTGTTCATAAAGCATGTCAATTAAACTAATAAATCTTCGACATTCGTCTATCTCAGTATTTGTAAAAAAAGGAATTTTTTCAATAAATATCAAGCTAAAAATTTTAGAAATATTCAAATAGTCTTCATGGCCTAAATTAGTTTCACATATTTCTTTAAAGGAACAAAATGCAATATTTGATGTGCATTTTTCAAATCTAATTGTTCTACTTTTAATTTTAATTCTTTTAATATGTATTTGGTTCTTATCAACAAATTTTTCAAATAACTTATTAAATTCCTTAGATGTAGTTTCGTTGATTGGGGAAAAATATGTTTTAGACTGATTAAGCATTTGACGCCTATAATCATTCATATTTTCTAAATGTAAAATTTTAAAATTTTTATTAATATAATCTATAAATGGTATAAAATCACTCCGTTGCAATCCATTTTTATATAATTCAATGGGCCTAAAGTTTGAAGACAATAAAATAAAAACTTTAAATTTTTGAAAAAGAATAAAAATTTTTTTTATTAATAGTGCATCAACTATATTAAAAATATGCAATTCATCAATAAATATTACATTATAATTTTTTACAAAATTTTTAATATAACCTTCTAGGTCTATCTTTTTATCATTATTTATCGAAGCATGTAAATTAATCATAAAATGATTAAAATGTATTTTTTTTGCTTTTTTTATATTTTGTATAAATAAATTTAAAATAAATGTTTTTCCTATTCCTACTGAACCATAAAGATAAATTCCATTATTTTTTATAGATTTAGAAAAAAAATTTATTTTATTATTTTTTTTTAATGTTTCATCGACTATCTTTAAAATTTTTATTTGTTTCTCATCATAATTAATAAAATTATTTTCAGCAAAATTTTTATAAACCTCTTTTACATTAGCATTCATTATTTTTTTCCTAAAAAAATTTCTAAATGCATTAAAGTTTCTTGCTCATGTTTTGTAATAATTTCCTTCTTATCTTTTAGTTTTAAACGCTTATATTCTGATAGTAAAAAATTAAAACTCTCATTTATTTTTTTATTCATACTATTTTTCAAAAATGACTGGTAATAATATAGAAAAAGATATTATAATTAAGCTCATCAAACTTAAAGAAGGGATTCCTAATCCAAAATCAATCATATAGCCAAAAAACATAGGTGATAATGCACTAAAAAAAACCATGAGTGCATGCAACAACGCTTTAACAGTTCCTAGGCTTTCAAGACCATAAATTTCTGCCCACAGAGAACCTAGAATTGGTGTACTCGCTCCTAAGCCAAAACCTAATAATGACATATAAAACATCATAAAAAAATAGCTTTTAAAAAAAAGTAAAACTAAAATTGCAAATAATAATGGACTTAAAGTATAAATTACTATTCTTTTTGCATTGTATCTGTCTACTATTGGTCCACTAATGAGTAAACCAAATATAGAAAATATACCTAAAAAAATAAAGCCATTTCCTAACATTTGTAAGGTCCATCCTTTTTGCTGAATAATAAAAATTTGGTGGAAAGTTAATCCTGTACTTATAAAAGGCATAGTCATTGTTATTGGAAGGTAAATATAGAAATTTTTATCAAAGATTACTTCTCTAGTTCTCCATTTTCTTTTATTTAAAAAGTTTTTTGAGTTTTCAAAAAAATTCGAATGACGTTTACTCTGATTAAATAATGTTAAAAAAATTAAGGGAATAAAAAAAAATAAGATACTTAAACCAGAAACTAACCAAACATTTTTCCAACCTATTGAGCCTGTTAACGTAACAATAATTAGAGGCAAAATCATTACACCAATCATTCCACCGAGTGTGCTAATAGATAGAGCCTTACCTCTATTTTTACCAAAATATCTTGCCATTGTAGTTTCACCTGCATGTGACATTGCTCCTTGACCAAAAAATCTCAAACAAAAAATAATAAAAAATAATAAAAAAACTGATTCACTAGACAAATAAAATGCCATACAGGAGAAAGCCAAACCTATAGATACAATAAAAGAGTAAACTCTTAAATCTATAAAATCAATAAGTTTAGCAAATGCAACTAAAATTAAAGAGCTGGCTAAAGTACCTAAAGAATAAATAAACCCAAATTCTCCATCAGTAAGATTATAAAAATTTCTAATTTCTAAGTTAAAAATTGAAATAAAAAAAGTCTGCCCATAACTAGCGAAAAAAATAATTGCAAAACCATAAAAAAGTAATTGTGGATCAAAAGTAAAAAATTTTTTCATTTTATTATGTGTTAATAATTTTTTTAACAGATTTAAGTAATTTAACCATTTTATTAATATTTATTCTGCCTGTATTAACATTGCGTGGACTAGGATGATAACTTCCTACAAGAATCTTATTATCAGGTAGTTTATATCTGCAACCATGTGAAAAGATAAAATCTTTATTTCTAATAGCATAGTCTTCCTTATAAAAATTTAAACAAGAATCAAAAGCAATTTTGCCTAAAGCTAAAATAGTGTTTACTCCTATTAAATACTCATTTTCTTTTTTAAAATAATAAAAACAATTTTTAAGTTCACCTGAAGTAGGCTTATCAAGAGGGGGTACACATTTTAAAGCCGTTGTTAAATAAGAATTATATAATTTTAATCCATCTCCTCTATGCATAGAGCTTGGCTGATTAGCAAAACCTGATTCATACAAACATCTAAATAAAAAATCTGATGATTGATCTCCAGTAAAAACTCTTCCAGTTCTATTTCCTCCATGAGCAGCAGGAGCTAACCCAATCATCAATAATTTTGCTTTTGGATCTCCAAAACCTGTAATGGGCTTACCCCAGTAAACCTCATTTATATATTGCTTTCTTTTTTCATTTGCAATTTTATTGCGAAAATTTACAAGTCTTTCACACTGTTCACAAGAAATTATTTTTTTGTTTAATTTTAACAAGGATGTTGTCATAGTTTTTTTTTATATTATATTATAAACATGAATGAAAGAGCAAACGCTATATTAAATTTTTGGTTTGTTGAATCTAAGTCGAGTGATCACTTCAAAAAAAATGATGATTTTGATGAAAAAATAAAGAATAATTTTGAGAATGATTATTTAAAAGCAATTAACAATAAGCTTGAAGATTGGCAAGATAACCCTGAGACTTGCTTAGCTCTCATTATTTTATTGGACCAATTCTCTAGAAATTTGCACAGAAATAGTCCATTAGCATTTTCTTATGATTATAAAGCAAGGCTTATTGTCAATGAAGCTATAGACCGAGGGGACTTGGAAACTATAGAAATGAATAAAAAATTTTTTTTAATTTTACCATTAATTCATAGCGAAGATATTAACGATCATATATTTGCACATAACCTTTGTAATACTTATTTAAAAGATCACCCTAGTTTTGAAAAAATAAAAAAACAATTTGATTATCATACAATAGCTATAAAAAAATTTGGTCGTTACCCTCACCGAAATATAATTTTAAAAAGAGAATCTACAATTGAAGAAAATAAATTTTTAAATAGTGAAAATTCTTCCTGGTAAAATTAATTTAAACTATCTAACCTGCCCATAAAATAGTAATAGATAATACCTATCCATTCATGAGTTGAATGATCAAATTCTGAAAAATTAGATAAAAAATTAAAAGACACTTTCCAGGTAAATTTTTTAGGATGTCTAAAGTCGGTTGCATATGGTATAAGTTTCCAATCTAATTTTGAGGCAACAGCTAAAGATCTATTTAAATGAAAAGCAGATGTAACTAATAACCAGTTTTCAGAATCTTTTGGCATCACAATAGTTTTTGAATAAAGAATATTTTCAAATGTATTCCGGGATTGTTCCTCATAAATAATATTATTATTAATTTCCATATTTTCAAAAAATTTTTTAGCTACTGTTGCATGATCTAATTCTGGATAAAATAATGATCCAGAACCACCTGAGAAAATAATTTTAGCATCTGGATATTTATTAATTAATAACACAGACTCAATCAATCTTTCTCCTGAGTCATTTAAAATTACTTGATTATATTTATCTGATAAATATGGATCTGTTGCCCCACCTAAAATTAAAATTCCATCAACTTGATTAGGATAATAATTTGAAAAATGATATTTTTTTTCTAATACATAACCTAAGTATGACCCAATAGGTAATATCCCTGAAATTAAAAAGAAAAGAAGTGTTAAAAAAAAAAAAAATTTTGATAGTCTATTAAAATTTATTAAATTAAATATAAATACTAAAGAGAGTAAAACTAAAATTAAATTAATTGGACTTAATAAAAACCAAATTATTTTTGAAATATAAAACATTATAAATTTAGTTTACAATAAATTCATAAAAAGAATATAAGATAAAAAAAAAACTTATATCTTAAAGCTTGCTAATAGTTATTATATGATTACCAAGTTTTATTTTTTAATAAACAACCTGCATGAATAATCCACGTAAAAAAAACCAAAATCTCTTCATTAAAAAATTCAAGGGTTACTTTTCTAGAACCAGACCAATAAACAAGATCATCAATAATTAATATTCCTCCTTTTACTAAACGAGGATGAAGAATTGTAAGTTCTACTAATGTAGATTCATACCAATCAGTATCTAAACATAAAATTGATATTCTTTCTGGTAAATTATTCTCAATGATAATAGGAAATAGCAGTTTACGTAAATAATTTCATATTAACGAAGGATATATAAATGTATATTTTTTTAAAGTATAATTTAAGATACCAACTAAAAAAGATTGCTGTTAGATTCAATAAAAAAATTTATAATTGAATACTGTAAATACTAATAATAACAAAATAGAGTATATATATATTTATTTGGTCCTGTGGTGAAATGGATAATCACGACGGTCTTCGGAACCGTAATTCGGGGTTCGAGTCCCTGCAGGATCGCCATACATAAATAATTTTGATGAAATGCAAGTCTTTTAAACTTCTATTAGAAATCTAGGTTATTGCTATTTCAAAAAAATATAAATTAATCGAATTTTTTGTCATATTTTTTGTAAACTGATCAATTGTTATTAATATTTTCTAAAAAATATATACATACAATCTATGAATAGTAAAAAAATGTTTTGGATTTCATCCTATCCAAAAAGTGGAAATACCTGGTTAAGATTAATTTTATGTGGGCTTTTTTTTTCTGAAGATGGAAAAATAAAAGATTTTAAAATTCTTAGTAAAATACGTGGTTTTGATAGTTTGAATAATTTCAAATTTATTGAAAAAATATCAAAAAAAGATTTTATAAAAATATTTCAAGGAAAAGAATATAACGAACAAGCAGTCTTAACTTATTCTAAATATTGGCTTGAAGCACAAAGAAGAATTAATATTAATAATGGAAAATTTGGTTTTTTTAAAACTCACAATGCAAGAGTAAAAATCAATAATAATTATTATACTGACTCATCAAAAAGTTCAGGTTTTATATATATTTCAAGAGATCCCAGAGATGTGGTAGTTTCATATAGTAAACACATGAACAAATCTATTGATGATACAATTGAATTTTTATTAAATGGGCAAATAATGAATAAAAGTAAAGATAATAATAAGATGCCTGAAATAATTTTAAATTGGAAAGAGCATTATTTATCTTGGAAAAAATTTGATGAAATTCCTAGTTTATTTCTGCAATATGAAAATTTGCTTACAGATATAGAAAAAGAAATTAAAAAAATAATTAATTTTTTTGATAAATATTTTAACATTAGTATAGAAAATCAAAACAAAAAAATACAAAACATTATTAAATCAACTGAATTTATAAATTTAAAGAAAATAGAATTCAGTAATGGTTTTTCTGAAAAAGGGCATTCTTCTTTTTTTAGAATTGGTGAAAAAAATCAGTGGAAAAAAATTTTAAATAAAAAGCAAAGCGATTTAATTGAAAAAAGTTTTAACTATACTATGGATGAACTAAATTATATTGCACAAAAAAATTAATTATTAATTTTTTTGATAAATTAATAAATTGTTATTTTTTAATCCAAA
>ENA-UOXV01007321-UOXV01007321.1-marine-metagenome-genome-assembly--contig:-NODE-7321-length-11203-cov-13.531037_pt1 | contig 11203 bp, 10 predicted proteins | sample MGYA00238165_ERZ766961 | MGnify/ENA primary metagenome ERZ766961 (study PRJEB28924, sample SAMN03173240) | marine metagenome | biome: Marine; feature: Water; material: Subsurface seawater | place: North... | reverse complement strand
CAACTGTTATTTTTAAAAAACTGGATAAGATTTTTTTAAATGAAAAGTACTAAAAAGCTTTATTTCACTTATAGAGGAAGAGTTTCACTTTATATTTTATTGAAAGCTATGAATGTTCAAAAGAATGATCTCGTAGCCGTACAAAGTTTTACTTGTTCCGCTGTAATAGAATCAATTTTAGCTTTAAAAGCCAAGCCAATCTTTATTGATATTAATAGTAAAGATTTGATGATTAATAAGAAAGACTTAGTTAAAAAAATTAGTGATAAAAAAAAAATAAAGGCAATTATTATCCAATATACATTTGGATTATATTCAAATATTAATAGTATTAAAAAAATATGTAATCAAAAAAAAATATTTTTAATTGAAGATTGTTGTCACATCAATCCAAATAAAACTTTTAAAAATGGGCCTGGATCTTTTGGCGATGCATCTTTTTTTTCATTTGAATGGGGCAAACCAATTATTGGAGGAATTGGTGGGGCTTTTATTATAAATAATAAAAGTATATTAAAAAAAACTGAATTTTTATATAGCAAATTAAAAAAACCAAGTATTGTAAAAGAAATTATAATTTCCTTACAATACCTAACTTTCAAAATTTTTTATAATCCAAAAACGTATTGGGTTTTAAAAGATTTATTTAATTATTTATCAAAAAAAAAAATTATTATAGGTAATTTTAGCTCCAAGGATATTAGAATTCAAAGTCCAGATTTTAATTTTAAATCACTTAGATTTTCTGAAAAAATTGTTGAGTCAAAACTTAAAAAAAATGTAAATAAAATTACCATCACTAATAAGATAATAAATAGAATAAATAAATTTTATGATATGTATAAAATGAATAATTTTTTCAATATAAAAACAAAAAAAAAATTAGAACTATTAAGAATTCCTATTTTTTTGAACCACAAGCAGAAAATTCTTAAATTAGCTAAACAAAACAAAATTGAAGTTGCTAGCTGGTATATCTCTCCTGTACATCCCTACATGAAGTATGAATTAAAAAGAGTTGGGTATAAAAAAAATTCATGTCCTAATGCAGAAAAAATATCAAATCATTTAGTTTCTTTACCGTTAAATATTTCAAGTAGAAAATTAGAACAATTCTTTAAATTAATAAATATTTATGACCAATAAATTAAAATTATTTTCTTCAAACTTAGGAGCTGATGATTTTAAAAAGTGTGCAGATATTCATCATAATGAAATTCAAGGAGGATTACTAAAGTTAGTTGGAAAAAAAGTTCTTTTTATCATCTACCAGCATATTTTTAAGAGTAATTATTCTTTTTTAATAGTAGCAAAAAAGAACGAAGAAATTATTGGTTTTTTTGCAGGTTGTTTTAATCAAAAATTATTTTACATAGATTTCTTTAAAAAGAATTTTTTTATTTTGATTTTAAACTTTTGGAAATTTTTAAAAAAAGACATTCTAATAAAATTTTTTTCTTTAAATAAATTTTTTTTAACAAAGGATTATAATTTGCCAGAGGCTCTGATTTTAAACTTTTGTGTAGATAAAAATCATCAAAGTTTAGGTGTTGGAAAAATTTTATTTAATGAAGCAATAAATGTTTTTAAACTTAATAAAATTAGAAATATAAAAATTACTACCAGCGAAAATCAAGAAAAAGCAATTAATATGTACAATTCTTATGGAGCTATAAAAGAGCATCAAGATCAAAATTTTAACAAAAATAAAAATAATGTTGTATTTATATTAGAAATATAAAATGAATCATAAAATACCTTTCTACGACTATACATTTAACTATAAAAATAATTCTTCAAGTTTAAAAGAAATTTTTAATAAAGTTTGTTTAAAAGGTGCGTATATTTTGCAAGATGAACTTCTTAAATTTGAAAATGAAATAAAAAATTATACCAAGGCTAAATATGTTTTGGGTGTTGGGAATGCAACAGATGCTATGCAAATGTTTTTGATGTGTTCAAATCTTAAAAAGAATTCTGAAATTATAATTTCCTCTCATACTATGGTCGCAACTGCCTCAGCCGTTTACTTTGCTGGATATAAGCCTGTTCCAGTAGCATTTGGAGACGATTTATTAATAGATCCTAAATCTATAATAAAATCCATTACACCAAAAACCAAAGGTTTGTTGATTACTCATTTGAATGGCCGAACTTGTAATATGGATGAAATATTCAAAATCTGTAAAAAATATAAACTTGTATTATTTGAAGATGCAGCTCAAGCTTTAGGTTCTAAGTATAAAGAAAAATATGCTGGAACTTTTGGATTAGCTTCTACTATAAGTCTGTATCCTGCAAAAATACTTGGCTGTTTTGGAGATGGTGGTTTAATTTTAACAAATAATAAAAAATTATTTTCTAAACTTCATAAAATCAGAAGTCATGGGATTAATGAAAAAACAAAAAAAATAGATCATTGGGGGTTTAATTCAAGGCTTGATAACCTCCAGGCAGCATTTTTAAGTTTTTTTTTTAAAAAGCATAATGAAAATATTAACAGGAGAAGAAATCTTGCAAAAATATATCATAAGGAGCTTTCTGGTTTAAAAACAATTAAATTACCTCCAGCTTGTGAAGATAAAATAAATTATGATATTTTTCAAAATTATGAAATTATTTGTGAAAAAAGAAATAAGTTAAAATCTTTTTTAGATAAAAAAGGTATAGGAACTTTAATTCAATGGAATGGAGTTAAGACTAACAGCTTAAGCCTTCCTAATATAAAAAAAAAAAAATTAATATCAGACTCAAATTTTAACAAATTACTTTTGTTACCAATGAATATTTCTTTAAAAGACTCAGACGTTAAAACAGTTTGTAATGAAATTAAAAACTTTTATAAGTAAATAATGAATCTAAAAAATTTTGCCAAAAAATTAAGACTTGAAGTATTACAAATGACTCATCTTGGTAAAAGTTCACATATTGGTTCAATTCTATCAATAATTGATATCATCGCTGTATTGTATGGAAAAATTCTCAAAATAAACCCAAAAACAATAAAAAATAAAAATAGAAATAGATTTATTTTAAGTAAGGGACATGCTGGAGCTGCTGTGTATGCAGCATTATCAGCTTTAGGTTTTTTTTCTCATAAAAAACTATTAACTCATTGTAAAAATAATTCTACATTATCAGGACATATTTCTCATATTAAAAACCCCGGTATCGAATTTTCAACAGGTTCTCTTGGCCATGGTCTTTCCGTAGGTTCTGGTTTCGCTTATGCTGGAAAACTAAAAAGAGAAAAATCAAAAATATTTGTTCTACTAAGTGATGGTGAATGTAATGAAGGTTCTACATGGGAGGCTGTAATGTTTTCTGGATTTCATAAACTTAATAATTTAATTGCAATAATTGATTACAATAAATTACAGAGCTTAACTACCACAACTAAAACCCTGGATTTAGAACCTTTTAAAAAAAAATGGGAAAGTTTTGGTTGGAAGTGCCTTAATTTAGATGGAAATAATATTGACCAATTAGAAAAAAAATTAACAAAAGTTATAAAAAGTAATGAGCAAAAACCATTTTGCATCATAGCAAATACCACAAAAGGTTCAGGTGTTTCATTTATGGAAAATAAGGTTTTATGGCATTACAGACCTCCAAACAAAAATGAGCTAAAGGAGGCAATCAAAGAGATTAATAATGAGAGATAATTTTTTAAAAGGTCTTTTTGAATTAGCTAAAAAAGATAAAAGTATTTTTTTAATTACTGGAGATTTAGGTTTTAAAATTTTTGATAAATACATTGAAAATTTTAAAGACAGATTTTTAAATGTAGGAGTTGCTGAACAAAATATGATTGGAGTAGCAACAGGTATGGCTTTAAGAGGATACAAGGTTGTAGTATATTCAATCGCTAATTTTGCAACACTTAGATGTTTAGAACAAATTAGAAATGATGCCGCGTATCATAAAGCAAATATAACAATTGTTGCATCTGGTGGAGGTTATACTTATGGAGCACTTGGTATGTCACATCATGCAACAGAAGATATTGCGGTAATAAGATCTTTGCCAGATGTAAAAGTTTTTGTTCCAAGTAGTGGTTTAGAAAGCTACATAACAACAAAAAAAATTATAAATTTAAATGGTGTTAAATATTTAAGAATTGAAAAAGAAAGTAAATATAAACCAATTCAAAAAAGAATTAATATTAGTCAAGGTGTTTATTATAATTATGGTAAAGACGGTGTAATATTAACATCAGGTGGTATACTTTCTGAGTGTATGCAAGCCGAAAAATCATTAAATAAAAAAAAATTATTTTTTGATGTTATTTCGATCAACACCATTAAACCTCTAAGTAATTTATTGTTAAAAAAAATATCAAAAAAAAAATATATAATTACAGTTGAGGAGCATAATTTTTCTGGTGGTATAGGATCATGTATTTTAGAAAAACTCAACGAACTACAAATAAAAAAAAATATCAAAATAATTTCTATTAAGGATCGTTATTCAAGTGTAGTCGGAGATCAACAATTTATGAGAAAAAAAAATGGAATAGATTCAAAATCAATAAAAAATAAAATTGTTAATTTTATTAAAAATAAATGATAAAAAGAATTAGTGATATTATTTTATCTTTAGTATTATTAGTATCACTAAGTCCAATTATTTTATTTTTATCAATTTTGATATTTGTTCAAGATTTTCATTCTCCTTTTTATATTTCGAATAGAATTGGCAAAAATAAAAAAAAATTTAAGCTATATAAATTTAGAAGCATGATCGTTAACGCAGATAAGTCAGGAGTAAACTCAACGTCAGATAATGATAAAAGGATTACAAAATTAGGAAATTTTTTAAGAAAGTATAAAATTGATGAAATTATGCAGTTATTAAATGTAATTAAAAATGAAATGAGCTTTGTTGGCCCAAGACCAAATGTAGAAACTGATGTAAAATTATATTCGTTAGAAGAAGAAAAATTATTATCTGTAAAGCCTGGAATAACAGATTTTTCATCAATAGTTTTTTCTGATGAGGGAGAAATCCTCTCAAGTTCAAAAAACCCTGATTATGATTACAATAGACTAATAAGACCTTGGAAGAGTAGGCTTGGACTTATATATGTTAGAAAAAGAAATTTTTTTTTAGATTTAATGATACTTTTTTTAACTTTTTTAAATTTATTTAATAGAATAAAAACTCTAAGTATAATCAATTCAATCTTAAAGAAAATAGATACTAACACAGAGTTACACAATATTATTTTAAGAAAACAAGATTTAAAACCTTCTATTGCACCAGGCTTTACAAAGCCGTATGAAGAAGATTAAATGTTAGATTATTTAATTTATTTGCCAAGATTTTTTAAAAAATCTTTATTAATCTTAAATGATATTATTCTTGCAATAATTACAATTAATCTGGCTTATTTTATTAGGTTAGAAGATATCTTTTTATTATCACCTGAACAAAGTTTAATAATTTTAATTTCAATATTAATTTATTTGCCAATGTTTTTGCTGAATGGTTTTTATAATAATATTAATAGATATAATAATTTTAGATATTTATCAAAATTAATTCAATTAATATTTATATATTCAGTTATATTTTTCACAATAGTATCATTTATTAAAATTGATAATATTCCAAGATCAATTACAATTATTCAACCGATAATATTTTTTTTGTTAATTTTTATGACAAGAATTATTTTAATATTTATTGTTGAAAATTATAAGGAGCTTTCTAATAAAAATAATATACTTATATTTTTTGCTAAAATTACAGAAATTGAGAAATCAATTAATTATGTAAATAATTATAATTTTTTAATAAAAGGTTTTATAGACCTTAGTTCAAAAAATTTAAACCAAAAAATAAATAATATTAATATTTACAACTTAGATAAAGTAGAAAATTTGATAACAAAGTTTTCTATAAAAACTATTTTTATAAATAAAAACCATCTTTCAGAGAAAGAAAAAAAAGGCATATTTTTAAAATTAAATAAATTCAATATTAAGATAAAATTTTTTGATACAATACTCAACTCAGAAAAAAATGAATTAGACTTAAATATGATTTTAAAAAGAAATATTAAATTTAATTTTGATCAATTAAGTAAAGAAATTAATCAAAAAACAATTTTAATTACAGGTGCAGGAGGAAGTATTGGAACAGAACTTTGCAATCAGATAGTTAATTATAAACCAACTAAGCTAGTGATTCTGGATCATAGTGAATTTAACCTTTATAAAATCAATCTTCATCTTAAAAGTTATATAAGTGAAAAATCTTTAGATATCGATTTAATTTCAGTCCTAGGCTCAATAACAGAGAAAAGTTTAGTAAAAGAAATTTTTAAAAGATATAAGCCAAATAAAGTTTATCATTCAGCTGCTTATAAACATGTCGACATAGTCGAAAAAAACCCATTAATTTCGATTAAAAATAATTTTTTTGGTACTTTAAATTTAATGGATGAAGCGATTGTAAATAAATGTAGCAAATTTGTACTAATTTCAACAGATAAAGCAGTTAATCCAATAAATACGATGGGAGCCTCCAAAAGATTATCTGAAATGGCAATTGAAAATTATTCTTTAAAAAATAACAAAACAATATTTTGTGCAGTAAGATTTGGAAATGTTTTAGACTCATCAGGATCAGTAATTCCTCTTTTTAGAAAACAAATTAAAGATGGAGGACCAATTACACTTACACACCCTGAGGTAAAAAGATATTTTATGTTAGTTTCGGAGGCAGTATCTCTAGTTCTTTCTGCTGATCAGATGTCAAAAGGGGGTGAAATTTTTACACTAGATATGGGTGAGCAATATAAAATTTTAGATCTAGCAAAGTTGATGATTAAAATGAGTGGATTAGATGAAAAAAATGATAAAAATCCTAATGGAGATATTGAGATAAAATTAATTGGTCTAAATAAGGAAGAAAAATTAATGGAAGAATTAAATTACAGAAGTTTAAAGTTAGAAAAAACTGATAATGACAAGATATACAAAACAGTTACAAAAAATACTAATCAAAAAGAGTTTGAAATATTAAAAAACAAAATTGAAAAAATTATTAGTGAAAATGCCAAAAGTGAATTAAAAAATTTTTTAAAAGAAAATATAGAAGGGTATAAAGAAGTTTAGCTTAATAAATTATGTGTGGATTAACTGTTTCATTTGGAAAAAATATTTCTTTCAATTTGCACAAACAAATGGCAACTAAATTGAACCATAGAGGACCAGATTATAGAAAAGATTTAAAGATTAATGAAAAGATTTTTTTTAGCCATAATAGGTTAAAGATTATAGATCTAAGTGGTGCTGCTAATCAACCTATGTCTAGAAATAACAGTCATCTAATTTTTAACGGCATGATATATAATTTTTTAGAAATTAAAGAGGAATTAAAAAATTTTTTTTTATTTAAAACAAATTCTGATACTGAAGTATTATTAGCTGCATACATAAAATGGGGAAAAAATTGTTTTAAAAAATTCGATGGAATGTTTTCAGTTGTTATTTGGGATGACAATATAAAAAAATTAATTATAGCAAGAGACAGACTGGGAATAAAACCTTTATACTATCGATTATCTAATCAAAACTTATTTATTTCATCAGAAATTAAGCCTCTTTTGAAAATCGATAAAAATACAATTGATAAGAAAGTTGTTACAAAATATTTTATGTATTCTTCTTATGAAGAAAAAAATAATACATTTTTTGATAAAATAAAACAATTTTTACCAGGGTATATTTACGAAATTGATTACAATTTAAACTTTTCTAAAAAGAAATATTGGTGCCTATTTTCATTGATTAGAAATAATGATAACAATAAAAAAATTCAAAATATCAATGTAGCAAAAGAAATGGTGATTACTGAATTTGATAGAATATTAAAAACTTACTCAAGATCAGATAAAAAAATTTCTTTATTGTACTCTTCTGGCCTGGACTCTAATGCTCTATATAAACTAATAAATTCTAAAAAGAAGGTGATATCACTTTTATTGACATTTGGTTTTAAGTCTAAAAATATAAATGATGAGGTTTCATTATTTAAAAAAAAATTAGATACATCACATCATAAAAATAGATTTGATGTTAAAAATTTTATTTCCAAAATGCATAGGGTTCAAAAAGAACAAGAAATGCCATGGGGAGGTCCAAATACTTTTTTTCAGGGTGAGTTATTGGGATATTCAAAAAAAAAAAACCACAATGTTTCATTGTCTGCTGACGGAGCAGATGAAATATTTGGAGGTTATTCAAAATATCTTAATAGCGCTGAAGGCAAAAATTTTTCATTAGATTATATTAACAGAGCTATAGATAATACTTTACCTTTTAACGAAGATATAATGTCAAAAAATTTTTATACTAAAAAATTTAATACAAATATTGAATGCCCATCACGAACTTTTCTAAGCAACGCCAGATATGTTGATATTGCAATTTCCAAATTACCAAGGAATTTCAGATTTTCTGATAGATTTAGTATGAATCAATCAGTTGAACTTAGGTATCCGTTTCTTGATCACAAATTAATTGAATTATCTTTTAAATTTTCTGAGAAGCTATTTTTAAATAAGAAAAAAAATAAAATATTATTAAGAAAAATATACGACGATAATAAAACTAAAAAACATATAAATAGCCCACAAACAGATTGGTTGTATAGCAATAGTTTTAAAAAATACGTTGATGAAATGTTAAAAAAAACTCCTATATATGATTTTGGATTAGATAAAATGAAAGTTAATTCTTATGTAAATATGTTCTATTCAAAAAAATTTATTAATTCATTTAAACTTTGGCAAATTATTAACTATGATTTGTGGGTAAAAAGTTTCCTAATTTAAAAAATGAAAAAAATTGCTTACGTTCCTATGTCAGATGATTTTTCGGCACCTGGAGATAGAAGAAGGGCCTATGGCTATCTTAAAAAAAAATTAATTAACTTTGAGAAATATAATAAAAATGAAAGTTATGATTATATTATTATTTCTCAAAATGCTGACCTAAGTTATTGGGCAAACTTTAAGAAAGAAAATACTAAATTAATATTTGATTTTTGTGATGCTTATCTTTTTGAAAAACTTTCAATGAGAAAGATATTTCGTGGTTTAGGAAAGTTTATAACAAAACAAAATATAAATTTAAATTTGAACTATGAGAAATTAATTAAAAAAGTTTGTACGAATTCAGACTACATAATCTGTACAACAGAAATTCAAAAACAAAAATTATTAAATTACTGTAAAAATGTAAAAATAATCCTTGATATGCAAGAGGAGGAAATAGTTCACAATAATTATTTGAGTACTAAAAAGGATTTAAATAAGTTAAATCTATTTTGGGAAGGTCAAGCAGGAAATATTAGTTCTTTTGCTAATATTCTATCATTATTAAATGAGTTTTTAGAAAAAGATTTAATTAATTTATTTTTTGTAACTGATAAAAAAATAAAAATTTTTTCAGGAATAAATTTATATTCTGATACTGATAAAAAATTAAAAAAATTATTTAATAATTCAGAAAATGTCTTTTTATACGAATGGAGCAATGAAAATTTATCTAAAGTTGCATCAAAATGTGATATTGGTTTAATTCCTGTTATAGATCCAGTAAATGGAATGTATGCACATAAGCCAGCAAACAAACTTCATTTGATGTGGAGACTAGGTTTACCAGTTATTGCAAGTTCAACTCCTGCTATTAAAATATCAAATGAAGTTTCAGGTATAAATTTGTTGTGTCATGAAAAAAATGATTGGATTAAATTCATTAATTTTTTTTTGAATAATAAAAATGATATTAAAATACTAGGAAAACAATTGAAAGAAATTGCCAATAATAAGTTTTCTGATATTTCAGAAATAAATAAATGGAGCTCAATTTTTAAAGATATTTGATTTATTATTCAGGTTTCTTAAAAGTAAACTTAAAATAACCGTTATCACTGATGAATTAAATATGCTGATCACTATAATTAAGAAACTAGAAGGTCCAATACGATTTATTTCATAGAAATCTTCTTTATCGTAATCAATTATTGTATTATTTGCCCACTCGTCGCTAATTTTTTCTATTGATTTCGAAAATAAAAAATAATTGGTATTGATAAGACCTTTTAAATTATAAACATAATAAAAATACTCTAAAGAAGAGTGAAAAATATTCTTTTGTTTTTGACAAATTTTATTTCTTTCAAAATAATTTAAAGATTTACTTTTTATATAATTTAAATTAGTAAATTTACAAATTGATAAATCTTTTAATATTTCATTAGGAACTATTGATGTATCATAAGTATGATTATATAATTCTTTATCATCTTTTTTTTCATTAGCTGATAAATAGAAATCATCATTTATAGTTTTAATAAAATTTTTAATATTTTCTAAAAATTTAATTAAATTATCTTTTTCTACCTCAGACATATTTAATTTTGAAGACATTTTGAATTCTTCAAAATCTATTTTTATTCTTTTTGAAAGTTCTTGAATTAGAATTTTTTTAGATTTGATATCATCTAAAGTTAATTTTTTGGCCATTAATAGAATTTCATTGTTTTGGTGAAAATTCAAACTTTCTAAAGCTTCTTCTTTAATATCTAAAATAGCTATATTGATATGATCATCTATTAGTTTGTTTACTTCATTTTTATTAAGTGAACTAAAAAGATTTATTTTAAGATCATACCCATTTTTTAAATTTAGAATTTTAAGATTTGGATTTGTATTATTTCTGTGAAAAGAACTCGTAAATGAATCAAGTATAACTTCTCGATTTTTAACATGGGTATAAGTTAAATCTTTTGATATAGACAAATATTTTACATACATAAATTTGTGCATCCATATCTTGTCTATTATGATGTAATTAAAACACATGATTGTAGTAAAAATAATTACAAATATGTATTTTTTGGCAATAATATAATTTAATGTTGTGTTTTTTAAAAAATTCATGATATTTGATAATATAATCATATTAACAATTACTGTATATATATTATAAATAAATTAATATCCAAAAATTATGTATCTAATAACAGGTGGGCTTGGTTTTATAGGTTTGAATTTTGTAAATTATTGTTTAAAGAAAAATAAAAAAGTTATTGTAATTGATTGTGAAACTTATGCTGCCAATAAATATTATGAAATTTCAAAACTTAAAAATATTATATATTACAAAAAAAAAATTGGAGATAATTT
>ENA-UOXV01007319-UOXV01007319.1-marine-metagenome-genome-assembly--contig:-NODE-7319-length-11204-cov-9.058570_pt1 | contig 11204 bp, 12 predicted proteins | sample MGYA00238165_ERZ766961 | MGnify/ENA primary metagenome ERZ766961 (study PRJEB28924, sample SAMN03173240) | marine metagenome | biome: Marine; feature: Water; material: Subsurface seawater | place: North... | reverse complement strand
TATGGAAAAAAAATTAATTTTAATTCAATTAGAAAAAGTGAAATTATTGGAGAGCATGAGGTAACATTCTCAAGTGGTAAAGAAATAATAAAACTAAATCACGAAGCATTTGACAGGGCTCTATACTCAGATGGTGCTTTAACTGCTGCAAAATGGCTTGTAAAAAAAAGGCCTGGACTTTATTCAATGAGAGATTTATTGAATTTTGAATAATGAATGATAAAGAAAAAGCAAAAAAAATACTTAAAATTTTAAATAAAATTTATCCAATAACCCCCATTCCTTTAAATCATAAAAATAAATTCACTCTTTTAACATCTGTTCTTTTATCAGCACAGTGCACTGATTTAAATGTTAACAATGTAACCAAAAATATATATCCAAAATATTTTAAACCTGAACATTTTGTAAAATTAGGTAGAAAAAAAATTGAAATATTAATTAAAAGTATTGGTATCTTTCGGATTAAAGCAAAAAGTATTTACTTAATGTCTAAACAACTTTTAGAAAAGCACGGTGGAAAAGTACCTAAAAGTTTTGAAGAGCTTGAAAAACTGCCTGGTGTAGGGCATAAAACAGCTAGTGTAGTTATGTCTCAAGGTTTTGGTGTACCTGCTTTTGCAGTAGACACTCATATACACAGACTTGCTCAAAGATGGGGCTTAACAAGCGGCAAAAATGTTATTCAAACAGAAAAAGATCTTAAAAGACTATTTCCAGAAAAAACATGGAGCAAATTACATTTACAGATAATTTATTATGGAAGAGAATTTTGTAAAGCAAGAGAATGCTATGGTTTGACTTGTAAAATTTGCACTACTTGCTATCCTGATAGAAAAAATCCGGTTAAAATTAAAAAAGCTTAATATGAAAATACTAGGAATTGGAAATGCTATTATTGATGTTATATGCAAAGTAGATGATCAATATTTATCAGAAAATAACTTAACTAAAAGTACAATGAAATTGGTTGATGAAAGCGAATTTAAAAAACTTTTATCTAATATAAAAATTGAAGAAACAGTTTCGGGAGGATCTGTTGCTAATTCTATTGTTGGACTATCTCAATTAGACAATAAAGTTGGTTTTATTGGTAAAATAAATAATGATGAGTTTGGCCAGAAATATGAGGATGGCTTAAAAGATGAAAAAGTCGAATTTTTTTATTCTAAAAAGAAAGAAAATTTACCAACTGGCACATGTTTAATACTAATTACACCCGATTCTGAAAGAACAATGTGTACATTCCTTGGTACTGCAGGGAATATAAATGAGAATGATGTTGATATTAAAGTAATTAAAAATAGTGAAATAATTTTTCTAGAAGGCTATTTATGGGATGAAGGTCAGCCTAAATCTGCTTTTGAAAAAGCAATACAAAATGCAGAGAAGGTCGCCATGTCATTATCTGATCTATTTTGTGTTGAAAGACACAAGTCAGATTTTTTAGATTTGGTTAATAATAGACTAGATATCACTTTTGCTAATGAGCAAGAAATTATGTCACTGATTAATACTAAAAATTTTCAAGATGTTATTACATTTGGTCAAAAGTTAAAAAAAACTTTAGTAATAACTCGTGGTGCAAATGGAAGCATTGCTATAAATAAAAATGAGGTGGTTGAGTGTAAAAGTAAAAAAAATATCAAAATTATTGACTTAACTGGTGCAGGAGACTTGTTTGCAGCAGGTTATCTTCATGGATACATTAACAATCTATCAATTGCAGAAAGCCTTGAAAAAGGAACTGAAATGTCATCAAAAATTATTCAAAAAATTGGGGCTAGATTAACTTAGTCCTTTTTCTTTTAAAACTACCTTTACCTTTTTTTGCTTTTACTATTCTAGCTTTATATTTTTTGGTTCTTAGTTCTTTAGCGATGGGATTTTTTTTCACTAAACCTTATACCCTTTGTCATGGCTAATAATAAAGTTTTCATCTTTAAAAGTATTATTAATCTTTTTCCTTAATCTATAAACATGTGTCTCTACTGTATGTGTTTCAAGATCATCAAAAGAATATTTCCATACATTAGTTTGTAATTTTTGAATCGATTGAGGTTGATCATGCTCTTTTAAATATAAAATGATATCAATTTCTCTTTCCGTTAATTTTAATTCAGTAATTGTATTACTCATAATTCTAGAATTTAAATTTAACATATACCCCTTAATTTCAAATGATGATTGAAGCTTATATTTTTGTTTAATTAATCTCGTATTAATTAAAAAAAGTAATTTATCAATCTTTAAAGGGAAATTATTTATATCTAAGATATTATTTTTATTTAATTTTTTATTTAATAATGAGTTATCTTTTTTAGGATCTAAAATTACTAACGAATTTAAAAACTCATTGTTTTTAATTTTTAGCTCTTTTAAAAAATCTTCTTTTTTTTCAAAATATTGAATGTTGAAAGAGAATATATCTTTAATTTCAAACAAAACGTTATACAACTCTGAAAACTCAACTAGACTTACTGACTGTTTAGGCATTATATAATAATAACTTATGTTATTAGAATTAAAAAATAAAAACACCTTATTAATTGATGATTTTATTATGAAATGCTCAATTGGTAAAAATGGTATTAAAAAAAAAAAGAAAGAGGGAGATAAATCGACCCCGAAAGGCATTTTTAAACTCGAGAACCTTTATTATAGGCCAGACAGAGTAAAAAAACCTTTTACAAAAATTTCTACTAAAAAAATCACTCCAAAAATGGGTTGGTGTGATGACCCTGGTAGCATTTTTTATAATAAGGAGATTAGTATTAAAAATCAGATAAAATGTGAGAGGTTATTCAGAAAAGATAATTCTTATGATTATCTAATTGTAATAAACTATAATCGAAATAAAATTTTGCGTGGTAAAGGTAGTGCAATATTTATTCATCTAACAAAAAACTACCAACCAACCGCAGGATGTATTGCTCTGAAAAAGAAAGACTTTTTAATTTTGTGTAAAATTATAAATAAAAATTCTAAAATAAAAATTACTTAGGTCTTTCTCCAAAAATTTTAGAACCAACTCTTATATATGTAGATCCATGTTCTAAAGCCATTTTGTAATCATTTGACATCCCCATACTTAATTCATTCAAGCCTAAGTTATCTGATAATTGTCTCATTTTTAAAAAATAATTATCATTAATTGAGTTAAGTGGTGGTAAGCACATCAAGCCTATAACGTCTAACTTGAGTTCATTTTTACACTTTTCATAAAATTTTTTCAAATTTTCAACATTTATTCCACTTTTTTGATTTTCGTTACCTATATTCACTTGAATAAATATTTTAATTTTTTTATTAACTTTTATTTGTTCATTTGCTATTTTTTCAGCCAATTTAATATTGTCTACTGAATGTATGTAATCAAACAATCTAATAGCATATTTAACTTTATTGCTTTGTAATTTACCAATCATATGTAGCTGAATATCTTTAAAATCATTTTTGATATCTAGCCATTTTTCTAATGCTTCCTGCACTTGGTTTTCACCAAAATGTTTATGTCCATAATTAATTAATGGTAAAATTGCATTCATTTTAAACTTCTTACTAACGGCAATTATTGTTGGAAGTTGGTCGTTTTTTGATTTATCTTTTAATAAATCTTGAATTGAAACTAAATTATTTACATTTTGATGCATAAAAAAATAACTACTGCTTTCTATTTTATCAGCAATTATGACAAAAATCATATTAAAAATATTGATAAAAACACTTCAATAATTTTTAGAAATTATCAAGACAAACTAGATTTAAAAAAGTTTAAAGAATTAAAAAATTTTTGTAAATCATCCAATAGAAGACTTTTTTTAGCTAATAACACAAAATTAGCACTATCTTTAAAACTGGATGGTGTTTATGTCCCTTCGTTTAATAAAAATATTAATCTATTAAGCCTTAAAAATAAAAAAGATTTTTTAATATTGGGATCTGCTCATAATATTAAAGAAATAAGACAAAAAGAGAGGCAGGGTGTAGATATTATTTTTCTTTCTCCGGTCTTTAATGTTTTAAAATCTAAAAAATACCTGGATATAATTAAGTTTAATTTGTTGTCTCAGGCAACAAACAAAAAAATTATTGCTCTTGGTGGTTTTAATAATTCTAATATTAAAAAGTTAAAGATGTTGAGAGCTGAAGGTTTTGCAGGAATTTCTTACTTCCAAAAAAAAACGGCCCCATAAGGGGCCGCTTAAATATTTTGATATGTTATTAATTAGAATGCAAATGCAATACTAACTTCTTTAACACTATCATCAGTTCCTGAAGTACCACCTACGTTATCAGATGCGTTTGCAAATGCAGCAACCGTCATTGATCCCATTGTGTATGATACAGCAAAACCAGAATCTTCTTGATCCACTTTTGCAGTGTTTTCAAACTCAACAGTAGACATACCGAAAGATACTGACATGTTTTCATTCACAGCGAATGAAACTGCAGCATGTAATCTTTCATTGTCACCATTAACAGCAGATACATCAGTATCAGTTAACTGTAAACCAGCTGTAATAGCACCTGCAGTATAAGTACCACCCATAGTCATTAGATCAGTACCAGTGTTTACTGAAGCACCGGCTTTATCACCCATACCTAAGAATAAACTTACACCTTCAACTCCATCATAAGATACTACACCTGATTTTGAAGATTCAGACATACCTGTTCCACCTGGTTGGTAAGATATACTTACACCAATGTCACCAATACTATTTCCATAACCTAAAATACCAGCGTCTTCAATTGTAGCGATTCCGTTTGCTTGACCATCTAGGTCATCCCAAACTTCTTCACCAGCTGTAGGCATTTTATCTTGATATGCATTGATACCATGCGGGCTAGATTCACTTCCGAAAGAAGCAACACCCATGTCACCCATATCTAATTTCAATGAAGAAGCTGAAAACGCAGCATCTGACATTGTGTATGAATAATTAATAGTCATTCCATTGTCTAGATCACCTGATCCAGCAAATGTAATTCCTTTACTCATAGAGTACGGGTTACCTGTAGTTTCTGTTTCGTCTTGTGAAACATATGTTAGTTTTGCTGCTCCAGTAACGTCTAATGCTCCGGCGAAACCTGAAGTAGCAACAAGAGATCCTGCTAACGCAGAAAGTCCTATTTTCTTTATATTTGTCATAATTGACTCCTTATTTGTTTTTATAATTAATTATAAACAGATGAATAAGTACCATTTATTGCCAAACTTTAGTCATTCAATTTTGGTAAATACTTTTTATTTTTATGATTGTTGTTTATTTGCAACACTTTTTTCATAAAAATACCTATTTTATCAAGATTTTTTGATTTTATATAACAAAACTGTGGTATTCAAACAGATTAATTTAATATTAACTTTTACACATATTGAATAATTATGAAACAAATTCTTACTTTAGTTGCATTGCTTTCTTTTCTAAGTTTATTAAATTCTTGTGGAATTTACAGAAAAACTGATGCGAAAGAATTTCCTCCCGATCCTTCACTAAGAGTACAAAAAAATATGGAAGAAGGAAGAGGTTTCAGGTTATTAAAAAAAAACAATTCCTCAGGTACATTTGAGTTTGCAAATTCTAACCCTTTATGGAGAGCCTCTTTAGACACAATTGATTTTATGCCTTTGCTTTCTGTAGATTATGGTGGAGGATTAATAATTACTGACTGGTATAATAGTAATGAAAAAAATAATGAATCAATAAAATTAACAATAAAATTTTTATCTAACGAGATTCGAGCTGATGCTATAAACGTAAAAGTTTTTAAGAAGATATGCACTCAGTCACAAAATTGTAAAATTACTAATTCTGACTCAAAAATTAATAGTGAATTAAAATTAGCTATTTTGAAAAAAGCAGCTTTATATCAAAAAAACGATATGAAAAAAAATAGTAAAAAATATCCTTTAAAGGATCAAAATTAAGTATAAAAAATATTAACTGGTATTTCTAAATTCTATAAGTGTGGAAAGATACAATTTCAAAACAATTGAAAAAAAATGGCAACGTTATTGGGATGATAATCAAGTTTTTAAAGCCAAAGTAAATACAAATAAAAAAAAATTTTACTGTCTTGAAATGTTTCCTTATCCATCTGGAAATATTCACATGGGTCATGTTCGAAATTATACAATTGGTGATGTATTAGCAAGATACAAATCTATGCAGGGATATAATGTCTTGCACCCTATGGGTTGGGACTCTTTTGGTATGCCAGCAGAAAATGCTGCTAGAAATAATAATCTAGATCCAAAGTCTTGGACTAATAAAAATATTTCAAACATGAAAGCTCAATTAAAACAATTAGGGCTATCAATAGATTGGGATAGAGAAATATCTACTTGCTCAGAAGACTATTATAAACATCAACAGAAATTTTTTCTAGAATTATATGACAAGGGACTTGTTTATCGAAAAGAAAGTTATGTAAATTGGGACCCTGTTGATGAAACAGTTTTAGCCAATGAACAAGTTGTTGATGGAAAAGGATGGAGATCTGGCGCACAAGTTGAAAGAAAGAAATTGAACCAATGGTTTTTTAATATTTCTAAATTTTCTGAAGAGCTCTTAGAGGGACTTAATAACCTTCCGTCATGGCCAAATAAAGTGAAGACTATGCAAAAAAATTGGATAGGAAAATCTTTTGGGTGTGAAATACCCTTTAAGATTAATGGAAATCATGAAGTTAAAGAAATAAAATGTTTTACAACACGACCAGATACTTTATTTGGCTTTTCTTTTCTAGCTGTTTCAATTGATCACCCAATATCAAAATTTTATGAAAAAGATGAAAATTTTTTAAAATTCAAAGAAAAATGTTCTAAAACTGGAACCACTGAAGAAGCAATTGCACTAGCTGAAAAAATTGGTTTTAAAACTAATTTATTGGCAACTAATCCACTTGATGAAGAAATCAAAGTACCTGTTTATTTTGCAAACTTTGTTTTAATGGATTATGGATTTGGGGCTGTTTTCGGTTGTCCTGCACACGATCAAAGAGATTTAGATTTTGCATTAAAATATAATCTTGAAGTAAAAACTGTAGTAAAGCCAAAAGATGCTCAAGATGATTTTAAAGTTACCAATATAGCCTTTACTGATCCTGGAGTAATTTTTAATTCTAAAGAATTAAACAATTTAAAAGCACCTGATCAATCTATTTTAAACACTATTAAAATTTTAGAAGATAAAAAAAAAGGTAAAAAGAAAGTTAACTTTAGATTAAAAGATTGGGGAATATCAAGACAAAGATATTGGGGGTGTCCAATACCAATTGCTTACGACGAAAATAATGAGATCATTAAAATACCAGATGAACAACTTCCAATTACACTTCCAGAAAAAATTAACTTAAAAACAGCAGGCAATCCTTTAGAGCATCAAAGTGAATGGAAAAATATTACAATTAATGGAAAGAAATGCACTAGAGAAACTGACACACTTGATACATTTGTAGATTCTTCATGGTATTTTTTAAGATTTTGTTCTAATGAAAATACAGAATATGCCTTTGACATTGATGAGGTAAATTATTGGATGCCTGTAGATCAGTATATTGGAGGAATTGAGCATGCAATTTTGCACCTTCTTTACTCAAGATTTTTCATGCAAGCAATATCTTACGAAAATGAGAAATTTAATCATCTAGAACCCTTTGATGGCTTATTTACTCAAGGAATGGTTTGCCACGAAACTTACAAAGATCAAAATAATAATTGGATTAGTCCTAATGAAATAATTTCTGAAGACGGAAAAAATTTCTTTAAAAAAGAAAACCCACAGGAAAAGATTATTGTTGGTCCAGTTGAGTCAATGTCAAAATCAAAAAAAAATACAATAGAACCTGAAAAAATGATTGAAAGATATGGTGCAGATTCAGTCAGATTATTTATTTTATCAGACAGTCCTCCAGAAAAAGATATTCAGTGGTCTGAACAGGGAATGCTTGCTTCATATAAATTTGTCCAGAAATTATGGACACTTCATCAAATAATTAAAGAAAAATTAAATGATGAAAAAAATTTAGATAATAAGAATAATAAAATTAATGAATTTACAAACCAGTTAATAAACAAAGTAACAAACAGTCTAGAAAAATTTAATTACAACGTCATAGTTGCTAGCTTTCATGAGATGTATAATTTTATGTCAAAATCAGTTGATAGCTTTAATAATAAAGATGAATTAAAAGAAAATTATATAAAAATCTTACATTTATTAATGCCACTACTTCCTCATTTTTCTAGTGAGTGTCTTGAAGAAATGGGAGATTTAAAAGAAAAGAAATGGCCAAAAGTAGAACAAAAATATTTAAAAAGTGATAGTATTGAAATTGTAATTCAATTTAATGGAAAAAAAAAGATGAGCATAAATACTCAACCCAATACAAAAGAGCAGGACATCATTTTGTTGGTAAAAAAGAGTGAATATTTTAACAAACATTATAAAGATAAAAACATTACTAGGAGTATTTTTGTTAAAGATCGCTTGTTAAATCTGATTATTAAAGAATTAAAATGAAAAAAATAATATTATTTACCTTTTTTATATTAATAGTCGGTTGTGGGTATCAACCTATATTTAACACTCAACAGTCAAATTTTTCAATTGATGAAATTAGGTATGAAAAAAATAAATTAAATAAAACTATAGCGAAAGAACTTAGCTCTTATAGAGACAAAGAGAGTGTCGAACAAATATTTAGACTAGAAATTTCTTCATATGAAAATAAAAAAATAACACTTAAAGATAAAAAAGGAGATCCAGCTAATTTGAGATTAAATTTATTTACAGAACTTAAGGTATTCGATAATCAAAAAATGATATTAGAAAAAAAATATGAGGAAAGTTTTGAATATCAAAATACATCAAAAAAATTTGAACTTAGAAAATATGAAGATAAAATAAGGTCTTCAATGCTTGAGAGAATTTCTAATCGAATAATATCTGATCTTTACTCTATAAAATGATATTGAAGTCATTTGAGTTAAATAAGTTAAAATTAAATAATTATAATTTTTATTTGTTTTATGGAGAGAATGAAGGTTTAAAAGAAGAGATTATTAATAATTTATTTGAAAAAAAATACACAAATAAAGTTTACAGATACGAAGAAAAAGAAATTTTAGAAAAGAAAAATAATTTTTTTGATACCGTTCTAACAAAATCTTTTTTTGATGATAAAAAACTAATAATCATAAATCGAGCCACTGATAAAATTAAAGAGATTACAGAAGAATTAATACAGAAAAAACCTCAAGATATTCAATTTGTTTTAAATGCAAAAAATCTTGAAAAAAAATCTACTCTTAGAAAACTTTTTGAAAAAGATAAACAGATAATATGTTCTCCATTTTATGAAGACAACAGTCAAACTCTAAATTCTATAATCAGTTTATTTTTTAGAAATAAAAAAATCCCAATATCTCAACAATTAATAAATATTTTAATAGAAAGAAGTAGAGGTGATAGAAAGAACCTGAATAATGAATTGGCTAAAATTGAGAATTTTTCATTAAATAAAAAAAATATAAATCTTGAGCAAGTAATTAGATTAACAAACCTTGCAGATAATTATGGAGCATCAGAACTTATTGATCATTGTCTTGCTAAAAATGCAAGGAAAACTATTTCTATTTTAAATGAAAATAACTATTCTGATGAAGATAATATAATCATTATCAGAACCTTATTAGTAAAATTGAAAAGATTAATAAAAATTCACGAGTCAGTTTCAGAAAAGAATAATATTGAGATGGCTATCTCTTCATTTAAACCACCAATTTTTTGGAAAGATAAGCCATTAATAATGAGGCAAATAAAAGTTTGGGGAAAAAGTGAATTAGAAAATTTAATTTACAAAACTAATGAGGTTGAATTTTTAATAAAAAAAAACTCAAGCTTAGGTAAAAATATTCTATTTGATTTTATAATAGATAACTCTAAGAAAATTAATAATTAAATTTTATAATCTCTATTATTTTATTTAGTTGATCAAGATCTTTGTATTCAAATACTAAAGAGCCTGAATTGTTCTTTTTATTTTTTATTAAAACATTTAATCCAATTTTTTCTATGATTGAAGATTTCAATGCTTCTAAATTTGGATCATTTGATGGTTTGTGTGACTGTTTACTTCTTTTAAAAATTTTTACAAAATTTTCTGCTTGTCTAACAGAAAGTTTTTTTTCTACTATTTTATTTGCTACAAATTCTGCATTATTTAGCCCAACTAAAATTTTTGCATGCCCTGGTGATAATTTTTTTGTTTCAATTAATTTTAATACACTTTCTGGTAGGACAAGTAATCTCAAAAAATTAGCTATATGGCTTCTACTTTTACCAATGAATTGAGCAACTTTTTCTTGATCGTAAGAAAATTCATTAATAAGTCTTTGATAACCTCGCGCTTCCTCAATTGCATTAAGGTCGTTTCTTTGAACGTTTTCCACGATAGCAAACTCTAAAGATTTTAAATCATCTACATTTGTAATTACAACAGGCACCTCGTGAAGTCCTGCTTTTTGAGCTGCTAACCACCTTCTCTCTCCTGCAATTATTTCATATTTAGAAATAGCGTTACTTGACTTTCTAACAATGATTGGTTGAATGATACCTCTCTCTTTTATTGAGTTTGTTAAATCTTGCAAACTATCTTCATCAAATATTTTTCTTGGTTGAAATTTATTACTTGCTAAGTCACTTATAGAAACTTTATTAATATTTATTTCAGCTTTTGTTTCACCTATTAAAGATGACAATCCTCTACCCAAACCTTTTTTTATTTTGTTTGAATCCATTATGCTGCACTCCCTATTTTTTGCTCTTGATTGATAAATTCATCTGTGAAACTAAAATATGACTTACTTCCAGGGCATGACTTGTCATAAATTAAAACTGGCATACCATGAGATGGTGCTTCAGACAGTCTTACGTTTCTTGGTATAATAGTAATATAAACTTTTTCTTTAAAATAATCTCTTGCTTCTTTTTCAACTTGTGATGAAAGCTTGTTTCTTTTGTCATACATAGTCAAAAGAATTCCTCTGATCTTTAATTCAGGATTTAGGTTAACTTTTATTCGTTCTATTGTTTTCATTAGTTGTGTTAAACCCTCTAGAGCAAAAAATTCAGTCTGCAATGGAACCACAAGTGAGTGAGATGAAACTAAAGCCATGACTGTAAGTAAGCTTA